>Ga0256826_1001679_pt1 | contig 13702 bp, 16 predicted proteins | sample CV79metaG_FD_185975 | JGI IMG/M metagenome (GOLD analysis project Ga0256826, IMG submission 185975) | Hydrothermal vent microbial communities from East Pacific Rise, Pacific Ocean - CV79 | ecosystem: Environmental > Aquatic > Marine > Hydrothermal vents | place: Pacific Ocean: East Pacific Rise...
ATGGTATTATAGATTTTTTCTTACTCAATGATTTTATCTACCATTTTCATCACAAAATCTGCAGAGATAATAGCACTCTTTACCATAAATTCATCAAAATTAAATTCAGCATTTTCATCAGCAGTATCACTAATCGCTCTTAATACAAAAAATGGAACACCTAAAGCATCACAAACAACTCCAACACTTCCACCCTCCATCTCTAAAGCATCAGCATTAAAATGTTTTACTATCTTCTCTTTTATAGCTGGACTCTCAACAAATAGGTCACCAGTAGCGATAATTCCCTCTTGCACTGTTGTTTGAAGCTCTTTTGCCACATCTTTAGCAATAGATAAAAGTTCTTTATCTGTTTCTACAAAAACTTTTCCACCAGGCACAAATCCAAGAGGATGACCAAATGCTGTAATATCTAAATCATATTGAGCAACTTTTGTAGCAACAATCAGATCACCTATCTTTAATGTTGGGTTTATACCACCAGCAACACCAGAAAAAAGAAGTTTATCACATCCAAAATGTTGAATCATTGTTGATGCTGTTAAAGTTGAAAATACTTTTCCAATTTTTGAGTAAGCCACTACAACTTCAACACCCTTATATGTAGCTTCATAGTAACTATTCCCAGCATACTCTACTGTTGTATATTTACCAATTTTTTCAAGTATCGGTGTTATCTCTTCAGGCATTGCACCCATTATTGCTATTTTCAAATTTTATTCCTATATCTTTACTGTTTTTTCTATCTTTTCAAAATTTGGTAACTGTTCTACTATGTTTGCATCTGCATCAACAATACAACTTCCACCCCAAAAACCTAAACCATCTTCAAACCCAACACGATTTACAAAGAGAAGTGTTGCCTTACACTCTTTTGCAACACTCTTAATAATTTTATACCATTTATTTTGAATATCTAAACCATTATCATTAAATCCACGAGCAGGTGAAGCAACTAAAGCGATAATCAGATCGGGATTTTCCTCTATTAAATCTTTATGAACAGAGTTATGCCATAAATCTTCACATACGAGCATAGAGATTTTTTTATCATCCCTTTGAAAAGATTCAAAAACATCTCCTTTCTCAAAATAACGAGCCTCTTCAAACATACCATAGTTTGGCAGATGTACTTTATTGTGTTGAGAAAGTAGCTCCCCTTTAGAAAAGTAGAGAGCAGAATTACGAAACAGTTTTTTATCTCTAATAGCACCACCAACTACTATATCTATATCTTCACTTAATTGTTTTAGCTCATCTAATTCCCCTAACTCCCACGCATCTTCATAAAGTTTATCTTGAAGTAGATACCCATTTAAAGAGAGTTCTGGAAAGACTATTAAATCGCTCTCCTCTTTATAAATATTGATAGTTTTTATAATATCATTAAGATTTGAACGGTTGAGTTTTGGAGAACTTTGAACTAATGTTACTTTCATCTTAGCTACAAACTTCTTGAGTAACTTTTTCTAAAGATGCCATATCTGATATATTAAGTGTTTTTAACCCTTTTACTATACGACGATTTAACCCTTTAAGTGTTACACCATTTCCAAACTCTAGTGCCATATCCACATCATCTGCTATCGCTAATATTGATTGTTTATATTTTACAGGTTTTACAAGTTGTTCTGTTAAAAGAGAGACTGCATCCTCTTTAGAACTATATACAGATGTTGTTACATTTGAGATAATAGGTGCACTAAAATTATCTTTTATCATCTCTTTCATAAGTGTAGATAACGGTTCTTGTGCTGAAGCTAATATCTCACAATGAGAAGCAACAGACATATTTAAAAGTATAGCCCGTTTTGCACCAGCATCTTTAAATGTTTGCTCTAACGATTCTAAATCACTTTTCATTCCAGCTACAACTAACTGTCCATCTTGATTATAGTTTGCTGGCCATATTTTTTTACCATTAGCTTGAGCCTCTGCACATACTTTTTCTACAGTTGCATCATCTAAGCCAACAAGAGCCATCATACCTGCATCTACATCTACACATGCTTCTTGCATAAATGTACCACGCTTATGTACTAACTCCACAGCATCTATATAATCAATAGCACCACTTGCACATAATGCTGAAAATTCACCTAAAGAGTGACCTAAAAAAAGTTCAGCTTTTATATCTGGACAACTCTCTTGAAAAAGTTTATATGCTATCATCTGTACCAATAAAATAGCGGGTTGAGTATAAGCTGTTTGAGCAAGTTTTTCATTCTCTTCAAATATAAGCTCTTTAAAATCAACCCCTATTCTCTCTCCAGCTTTTTCAAACATCTCTTTTGCTATATCTGAACTATTATAAAAATCTTGTCCCATACCTACGGCTTGAGAACCTTGACCTGCGAATATCATTGCTATTTTTTTTGACATCTATTTTCCTTTTATATATTGTTTATTATTTGCTATTTTTTTTCTGAGAGTATTTCTATTAAGACCTAATCTATCAGCCAGTTTCAGTTGCGATTTAAACTTACTTAAACCTGCATTAATTAATGGTGCTTCATAAAGATAAATAAAATCTCTATAATCACTATTTGAGCCTAATTTATCAAATAAATAATTTTGAATAATATCCATAAGCTCATTATCTTGAATATCTTGAAGAAGGTAGGAAACCATCACTTGTCTTCTTAAAGAAGTTCCATTTTGAGTTAAATCTGGAGTAAAATTATTAAAATTAAATTTTTCACAATTTCCAAAAAGTAAAGATGCCTCTTTTGTAAATTTTTCAATTAGTATTTCAATATCTTCCTCACGTTTTATCAAAGAAGGGATATTAAACTTAAGTGTAAAAAGCTCATCTATATTGTCATTAATAAATGAACTTTTTGCTGTGGATATAACTCTAATGCTACTTTTTTCAATAATGTTGATTAAAGTCTTAATGTTTGGAGAGTTTTCTAAATTTGTAATTATAATCTCTTTAGAGCTTTCAATAACAATTAAAAGCTCCTCAAGATTAGATGCATCTAAGATAGGTGCATCTGGAAGAATATACTGTGCAAGACTTTTTTTACCAACACCAACATCTCCTAAGATAAGAGCATTGATGTCAAGTGTTTTTAAAAGTGTTGCTGTTTTAAATGCTTGTTGAGAAGCACTTGAAGCAGTTATAAAACTAGTGACATCCACAACTTCCGCCACCAGTACCACAATGACCACTCTCTTCTTGTTTATTCTCGGCAGGAATACCTGTCATAGCTTCTTCAGCTGAAGCATCTCTAACATTATTCACAGTTACTGTAAACATTAATGTTTTCCCAGCTAAAGGATGATTAAAATCAATAATTACTGTCTCTTCACCTATCTCTTTAACAATTACTTGAACAGTTCCACCATCTTCACCTTGACCATATAAAGTCATACCAATTTCAAGTTCAATACCTGCAAATTGGTCTTTAGGTACTTCTTGCTGTGCATCTGGATTTAATTCACCATAAGCATCTTCAGGCTTAACAAGAACATCACCTTTTTCACCAATAGTCATATTTTTAATACCATCTTCTAAACCTGGAATAATTTGACCTTTACCATACATAAAAACTAAAGGAGCTCCACCAACATTACTATCTACAACTGTATCCCCATCACGTACTTCATACTCTATCGACACTATTTGATTTGTTTCTATTGCCATTTTATTTTACCTTTTATTAATTAATTTTGAAATTCTATCATAAAAATCTATTTACTCTAAACTCTTTTGTGCTTCAATAGCTTCTTTAGAACTAGGATATTTTGCAAGAATACCTCTATAGAAATTTCTTGCATGCTGTTTATCACCTGTTCTATCCATAGAATTAGCAGTATGTAACATTAGATTTGGCATATATGAAGCTTTCGAATAAAGTGTTGCACTCTTTTTAAAATAAGATATAGCATCAGCATAATTTTTTCTTTTATAGTACATTTCACCTATCATATAATGTGATTGTGCTGGTCTATAATTTTTTTCAATTAAATATTTATAGTATTTAATTGCATCTGTATAATACTGTTTATCAAATAATCTTTTAGCTTTTGTAGCTACATCACCATTTGTCATATTGGCAAATGGTGATTTAGAAACTTTTTTTACATGAACTTTTTTTTGTGCTTTTAGCTCTTTAACAATTAAAGCTTTAAAACTATTAACATCATCAACAAGAAGATTAAACTCATCTCGTGTAATATATTTAGCATTAATAGAGTTAATTAAAAGAGATAATTCATCTATAACTAATTTTATTTTTGCAATATTATCACTATTTAATTGAATATTTTGTGAATTTGATTGTGTTACATTTCCCAATCGAATCTCATACTCATTTGAATTTTTTGATTCTTCAATTTTTTGATTATTTAATTTTTGTAAATTTACTTTATTCTTATGAGATTTTCTACTAATACTTTCAACAATCGTCTGTAAGCCATCTATTCGTTCTCTTAATAAATCAACTTCATTTGCTTGTCTATTACTTTTAATCTCTACTTTACGTAAATTTTTTTTATTATTAATTAAGCTATTTTTATTTTCTAAAATAACTTTTTCACTTTTTGTTAAGCCATAAGGATGGGGATTATTTATATTACCTGCGCCAAAAGCAGATGGTTCAGCACTATATAAAAGAAGAGGTACTGTAGCTACTATGAAAGTAGCTAAAGTAAGATTTTTCATTCTATTAAACTATGGAAGTAGTGTAAAATCTACACGGCGATTTTGAGACCAACACTCTTGTGTTTGATCTTTACAAGTTGGATTACTTTCACCATAACTTACCATAGAAATACGTTCACTATCAATTCCTTCAGCAATAAGTGCTTTTTTTACAGAATTTGCTCGTTTAAGTCCAAGAGCAAAGTTATATTCATCACTCCCCCATTCATCACAATTACCTTCAAGCTTAATATTAAAACTTTTTTCAGGTTTATTCATTGCAGAAACATCATCAGAAATTTTATATTGCATATCAGAAGAGATATTAAACTGATCAAAAGCAAAATATATTGTTGATAGTTGATTCTCTATATCTGAAATACTCATACTATTATCTGAATTAGATGAATCAGTCAAAGGTTCTAGTTGAGGCGTCTCATCACTATTAACAATAGCATCATCAGTTGCAACAACTTCTGTTTTAACCTCTTCAACTTTTTCTACTACTTTCTCTTCTTCTTGTTTTTCAACGGCTGGTTTTTCAATAGCTGGTTTTTCATCAACTGCTGGTTCTTTATCTGAACATCCACTCAATGCAATAAGAGCAATAGTAACACTAGAAAGTACTATACTTTTCATCTTTTATTTCCTTAAATATTAAAAATTCCTAGATTATATCACAAAAACTGTTAAATCTATCTACTACCAATCCATAGCTTGAATTTTTCCATATTTTAATGGAAAAAGATAATTTCTATTATGATGTAGTCTAATAATTCCGATAGCACTCTGCTGTTCATAGTTTTTAATAAAGATAATAGCATCTCTATCCTCTGAAAATCTAGGAAATTCATTAATACCTGTTGCAGTAAGTCTTCTAATAGAATCTGTTTTTGTTGATATTAGATGTAGATTAAAAGTATTTCTTGCAAAAGAATCAGAACTCTCTCTAGCTTTATAAACAACATATTCTCTGTTTGCACTACATGCTGAATTTGATTTTCCATAAAAAACCATCTGTTCAACATCTTTTTCTCCTATTGTTTTATAAAAAACATTGGGATATCCTAATCGACTAGATATAAAAACTATTTTATTATCACCCATAAACTGACCATTTACATCTATTCCACTATATCTAGTTTCTCTTTTAAGTTTTTTTGTTTCCACATTATAAAGATATATATCTGGTTGACCACTTCTAGCCATAGTCAATAAAAGCTGTTTGGAATCTCTACTAACATCTGAACATATCATAATACCATCAGAAGATATTACTTTATTTATTTTACCTGTTTTAAGGTCATAATGATTTAGAGTTGGTTTAAATCCATCAAGAGCAGTATAATAAATTTCTGTCTGAGTTTTATTTGCCCACTTAGGAAAAACATTAAACCCTCCACTAATTACTATTGATTGATATGTTAATGTATAGTCAGCAACTATTATTTCACTTTTTTTAGATTCTACTATTCTTGAAAAAACAACTTTACGTTTCATCCATGCAACAGAAGGTGCTTCCATAAACTCATTTATATCATAGGCGATAGAGTGCGATATAAACATATAAAGAGATTTTTTAGATATTCTATATGTTTTATTTATTTGTATAGTATCATTCTGTAATAATTTTAATTGAACATTGAGTGCTTGATTATCATCTTCATAAATTTTATATCGAATCACATAACTTTTATCTTTATTTGAAACAATTACATCTTCTGCATCAAATTCAACTACTCGATGGTGTCTATCTACATTAAATAAAGAAAGTACATTTAAATCAGCAATAAGAGACTTAAAAAATGTAAGTTTAAATTTATTATCATAACTAATGGAAGAATCTTCAACTGCAATAGTTGGTAAAGAATCTGCTTTTTTTATAACTTCTATTGTCGCATCAGCTCCAAAAGATAAAGTGAATAACATAAGTATTAAAAATACTATTTTCAATTTTACTCCTTAGATGTTAGTATAACTATCGTTCTACTAGATTTTTTTTTAGGATTTAAAGGAAAAACGATTCGTAACAATCGTCTCCCTATTTTTTCACATTCACTATTTAAACTATCATTAGCTGAATAGTTTAAAATTCTAAAGCTTGTTACTTTACCAAGTGCAGTTAATTCAATAACAGCTTTTACACTATGTCCTTCACTATTTTGAGGAGGTTTAAAATATTTATATACTAATGAATTAATTTTAGCTAAATATTCATTAACTTCATCCGCAGAAGAAACAGCTTTCTTTTCTATTTTATTCTCATCTTTTTCTATTTTATCTTTCTGAGTGGAGATAGTTTTTTTAGCATTTACATCTAGCTTTTTTATCTTTTTTTCTATCTCTTTAAGAACTTTAGAATTGATAATCTTATTATCAATCTTTTTAACTTTTTTCTCTTTTAATACAATTTTTTTTGTCCAAACATCATCAAAAAGATTTTCAACATTGAAATTTTTAGAAATATTTTTTTCTATCTTACTTTGAATCTTTTGTACAGGATTATTTGTTTGTTTTTGCTCTTTTATAACTTTTGTATCTGTTTTATTCTCTCTGCTTGAAATGTTAATTGAAATTGAGATATATTTATCTTTTTTGAGTGCATATATTTTTTGCTTGGATGAGCTAAGCATCATATATAAAAAAAGAGATATAAAAGATATAAAAAGAGTTAGTGATATAAAACCACCCAAATAAAAATATGTACTATTTTTAACCATTAGTTGCTAACGAAACCTCTGTAAAACCTGCTTGTTTAACAGCAGATAAAATTGACATTACAACACCATAATCTAAGCTTTTATCAGCACTAATTAGAACTGTTGCTTTTTTATCTAACTTTTGAGTATATAAACTAAAATTATCCATAAAAGCACTTAAAAGATAACTATCTTTATTTATCTTAATATGAAGTTTTTCATCTATACTAATATGTACAGGTGGAATTTTAGATAATTGAGAGGATGCTGAACCTTGAGGTAATTTGATTTTCTCTTCATATACAATATTTGGTGCAATAACCATTAAAATAGCCAATAAAACCAACATAACATCCACAAGGGGAGTTATATTTAACTCTGGTTTATCATCCCAATCATAAATCATATTGAAGCTTTACGTGCTAATATAGCATCACTTTGCATCTGAAGAAAACTAACTAATTCAAAAGATTGTCTTTTTAAAATTTGATGATATGTATAAGCAAAAATTGCTACAAATATACCAGCTGCTGTTGCGATAAGTGCATCAGAAACTCCACTTGCAATAATAGACATACTTCCCGTTGTTTGACCAATATGAGTAAAAGTATCTAAAATAGAAACAACTGTACCAAACAAACCAATAAAAGGTGTTGTAGATGCAAATATTGAAAGTATAGACAACCCTTTTGTTGCCTCTTTTGTCGCAGCTAACATCGCTAAATCTAAAATCTCTTTAGTTATATTTACCGTTGTTTTTAAAAAATTATTTAAGAAAGAATCTTCACTTACAGTAGAAGCACCCAATAACAAGGTTTCTAATGAACTATTTTCACGAGAAAGCCAACTATGTAAAGAGAAGTAACGATAGAAAAACACCCAATTTAATATAATAAAATATATTGAGAGTAAAACAAGAACACCCAGTGTAACTGGATGTGTCTTTAGATAAAAATCTATTAAATCATTTGTCATAGATTAAAGTAATCTTTGTGCTGCTGATTCTATTTTTGCTGAAACAGAAGCTATTGCAGTGCTTGAATCTGCAATAGAGTTAATAAGCTCTTTTGCATCTTCAAGAGCTTTAGCAATATCGCCCTCATTTTCACCACGAATAGCTACAGCACCTTCAACTAAAACAATAACTTTTTCCTCATCAACTTGAACTACACCCCAGTTGATAAGAATAGATTCGACTGATTTATCCTCTTTTTCGATGTCAATAACACCAGCTTCAAGTAAAGTAGATAAAGAAGCATGATGAGCAAGAACACCAAATTCTCCCTCTTCACCAGGAAGAACGACACTAACAACTTCATCATGAAAGATTTCGCCATTAGGTGTTAGGATTTCAAGTTTTAACTTATCCATGTCAGTCCTTTAATATAAAATTACTTGTTTTTTTGCTTTTCAGCTTTCTCTATAGCTTCGTCCATAGAACCAACCATATAAAATGCTGATTCAGGTAACTCATCATACTCACCATCCAAGATTCCTTTGAAACCTTTAATAGTATCAGCTAAAGAAACATACTTACCAGGAGCACCTGTAAATACCTCTGCAACAAAGAATGGTTGAGAAAGAAACTTCTCAATTTTACGAGCACGTTCAACAACATTTTTGTCATCTTCACTAAGTTCATCCATACCAAGAATTGCAATAATATCTTGTAAATCTTTATATTTTTGAAGTGTTTGTTGAACACCACGAGCTACTGAATAATGTTCTTCACCTAAAATTTGTGGATCAAGTAATCTTGAAGTTGAATCAAGAGGATCAACTGCAGGATAAATACCTTTTTCAGCAATTTTACGGTTAAGTACTGTTGTCGCATCTAAGTGAGCAAAAACAGAAGCTGGAGCAGGGTCAGTTAAATCATCTGCAGGTACATATACCGCTTGAACTGAAGTAATTGAACCATTTTTAGTAGATGTAATTCTATCTTGTAATGCACCCATTTCACGAGCAAGAGTTGGTTGGTAACCAACAGCTGAAGGAATACGTCCAAGAAGTGCAGACATCTCTGAACCTGATTGTGCAAAACGGAAGATATTATCAACAAACATAAGAACATCTAGACCTTTTTCATCTCTAAAATACTCAGCCATTGTAAGACCAGTAAGAGCGATACGGTTACGTGCTCCTGGAGGCTCTGACATCTGACCGTAGCACAGTGCAACTTTGTCTAGTACATTTGAGTCTTTCATCTCATAGTAAAGGTCATTTCCTTCACGAGTTCTTTCACCAACACCAGCAAAAACTGATAAACCATCATGACCATGTGCAACATTATGAATAAGTTCCATGATAATAACCGTTTTACCAACACCAGCACCACCAAATAATCCAACTTTACCACCTTTAGCGTAAGGAGCAAGTAAATCAACAACTTTGATACCTGTTTCAAACATTTCAGTAGTAGTAGATTGGTCTACTAATGGTGGTGGAGCACGATGAATTGACCATTCAGGTGCATCTGTAACTTGTTCACCACCATCGATAGTTTCACCAATTACATTAAAAATACGACCAAGTACTTTTTCTCCAACTGGAACTTTAATAGGTGCACCAGTAGCAGTAGCATCCATACCACGAACTAAACCTTCACTCATATCCATTGCAATCGTTCTTACACGACCATCACCTAAGTGAGCTGCAACTTCAAGTACTAAACGGTTTTCTTTACCTTCAAGACTTACTTTAACTTCAATTGCTTCGTTAATTACAGGTAAATAACCATCAAAATCAACATCAACAACTGGTCCCATTACCTGGCTTATTTTACCAATCATATTTTTCTCCATTATTTCATCGACTCCACACCACTAATAATCTCTATTAGTTCTGTAGTAATTGATGCTTGTCTAGCTTTATTATATTGAACATTCAACGATTTAACCATATCTTTTGCATTATTAGTTGCTGTATCCATAGCCTGCATTCTAGCACTATGTTCTGCTGCAACTGAATCAATTAAAGAGTAGTACATATTATATTCAACATATCTATCTACTAAAGAGTCAAGCATATGTTCTTCATCTTGAGCTTCAATCTCAAGCATTGAATTAGCTATTTCACTGCATTCAAAACCATCTGTATCTACTGGTAATATTTTATTTACATGTAACTCTTGAGTTATTATGTTTTTATATCCATTATATACAATATGAAGAGCATCAATTTTGCCATCTTTATAATCTTCTATTGAAGTTTTAATATATTCATCAGATCTTACTTTATCAGGTTTTGAACTTAAATCTCTCACTGAATCAAAAAGTTCTACTTCATTATATTTAAAAAATTCAATACCTTTTTTACCGACACCACGTAAACGCACTTTTACATTTTTCTCTTTGTATTCAGCAATCAGTTTATTAACAGCTTTAATAGTTTGAATATTAAAACCACCACATAAACCTTTATCTGCTGTTACAAAAATAATATCAACCATCTTTGGATTTTCAATCTCTATAAAACAACGATTTTCAATTCCGCCAACTTTATTACACTTTATGCGTCCAGCTATTTCGGCAATTACCTGATTCATTTTGTCAGCATAAAGACGAGAGCGTTTTGCTAACTCTTCAGCACGACGAAGTTTTGCAGTTGATACAAGTTTCATCGCACGTGTTGTCTTTTGAGTGTTAGAAACACTTCCTATCTGTCTTTTAATATCTTTCAAGTTTGCCATTAAATAATCCTTAGTTAGCTACAAAGCTAGCTTTGAATTCTTCAAGTGCTTTAATCATTAATGCTTTTGTATCATCATCAACTTTAGAATTACTTCTAATGTTCTCAAAAATTTGAGAATATGATGCTTCAATAAATGGATATAATTCAGATTCAAAACGAACAACATTTGATGCGTCCATATCATCTAAGAAACCTTCATTACCAGCAAAGATAATTAAAACTTGTTTCTCAGCAGAAAGTGGTGAAAAAGGACCTTGTTTTAAAACTTCTACCATTCTTTGACCACGTTCAAGTTGATTACGAGAAACTTCATCTAAATCAGATGCAAATTGAGCAAATGCTTGAAGTTCACGATATTGTGCAAGGTCAAGACGTAAAGTACCAGCAACCTGCTTAGTAGCTTTAATTTGAGCAGCACCACCAACACGAGAAACTGAAAGACCAACATTAATTGCTGGACGTACACCTGAGTTGAAAAGATCTGTTTCTAAGAAGATTTGACCATCTGTAATTGAAATAACATTCGTTGGAATATATGCAGCAACATCACCCGCTTGAGTCTCAATAATTGGAAGAGCTGTTAAAGAACCTGCTCCATCTTCATCACTAAGTTTTGCAGCACGCTCAAGTAAACGAGAGTGAACATAGAAAACATCACCAGGATAAGCTTCACGACCTGGAGGACGACGAAGAATTAAAGACATTTCACGATAAGCAACTGCATGTTTAGTTAAATCATCATAAACGATTAAACCATGTCTTGCATTATCACGGAAATATTCACCCATAGTAACACCAGTATATGGAGCTAAAAATTGTAATGCAGCAGCTTCAGCAGCTGTTGAAGATACAACAATTGTATAATCCATAGCACCATGATCTTCTAAACGACGAACAATTTGTGCTACTGTTGATTCTTTTTGACCAATTGCTACATATATACAAACAACACCATTACCTTTTTGGTTAATGATTGCATCAATTGCAATTGTTGTTTTACCAGTTTGTCTATCACCAATGATAAGCTCACGTTGACCACGACCGATTGGAACAAGAGCATCAATAGCTTTGATACCTGTTGCTAATGGTTCATGAACAGATTTACGATTCATAATTCCAGGTGCTTTCTCTTCAACGAAACGAGTTTCAGTTGTTTCAATAGGACCTTTTCCATCAATTGGCTCACCAAGTGCATTTACCACACGACCTAAAAGAGCATCTCCAACTGGAACACGAAGAAGTTTACCTAGTCTTTTAACAGACATACCTTCACGTAATTGAGTACCAGCACCTAAAATAACGATACCAACACTACTTTCTTCAAGATTCATAACTAAACCTTGTGTACCATCTTCAAACTCTACCATCTCTCCAGCCATAACATTGCTAAGTCCGTAAACTTGTGCAACACCATCAGCATAAGAAACAATTTTACCAGTTTCACTAATATCAACATTTAATTCAAAATTATCGATACGTTCTTTTATTATTGAGCTAATTTCATCAGCTTTAATTTTTGCTACCACTATTGTTCTCCTCTCTTTGAAAGTTAAATTGCTTTTAATATATGTTCTATCATTTGTGTATTGATTCTTGCTTTAGAAAAATTAATCTCTACACCTAAATCTTCTACATCAACTTTTATACCACTAAAATCATTTTTCACAAATGTTAAACTGATTTTTGAATCGAACTTTTTACTTAAACCCTTACTTAACTCAGTTACTAATTTTTTATCGATAGCAGTATCACTATATATAGTACCATCATAACTTTTAGTCTCTTTTGCTAAATTTTTTCTCATCTCTTCAGCGATAGAAGGAATAATATTAATTCTATTGTTTTCAACAATAAGCTTAATAAAATTATTTAATTCTTTAGATTCTACAGACTTAACTGCATCTAACAGTATTGATAATTTATCATTTTTATTAATATAAGGGTTTTCAATTATATTTACAAATTTTGTATCTTTAAATGAATCAGCTAATACAGCAAATACGATAGTCATATTTTTAACAGTTGCTATATCTAAACCATTAGTAATGGCTTTAATATATTTTTTTGCAATCAACTCTTCCATATTATGCCACCTTCTTTAAAATAACACTAGCCATCGCTTTTTTATCAAAGTTAGCACTACTTTCATTCAGTACATCATTTAAAATTTCTTCAACAACATTATTAATCATTTTTCTTTGCTCAAACTCTTTTACAGAATCATGTTGCTTTGTTAATGTTTCAAGTTCAAATTCACATTGTTCTATCATTTTTTCATCAATAAGTTTGTTCTCTTTTTTAGATGAAACGATTAACTCTTCTGCAAATTTTTCAGCATCAACAATTTTTGCTTGTGCCTCTTTTTTTAGAGAAATCGATTCATTCAGCCTGTCTTGAACTTTCTTTAATTCATCAGCAATATTTTGAGTTCTTGCGTTGAAAAAGTTCTTTGCTGGTTCAGCAACTAAATACCAAACTAGTCCAGCGAATAATACAAAGTTCACTGTTCTTTGAACAATATCTGTACCACCATCTGTAATTACATCAGATGCTAATGCAAAAGTTGACATACTTAGCATTAATACTAAAATTCTACTCACAAAACATCCTTTATATTTGACTAAATTTAGCTTTAACAGCTTCTTTAAATAGTGGAACTTCA
>Ga0256826_1001680_pt1 | contig 13697 bp, 13 predicted proteins | sample CV79metaG_FD_185975 | JGI IMG/M metagenome (GOLD analysis project Ga0256826, IMG submission 185975) | Hydrothermal vent microbial communities from East Pacific Rise, Pacific Ocean - CV79 | ecosystem: Environmental > Aquatic > Marine > Hydrothermal vents | place: Pacific Ocean: East Pacific Rise...
ATGGATGCTCCAAATAGTGAATTTAGCGAAGATATTGAATGGTAACCTACAAAGTTATTTATTCAAAACAGGCTTTAAAAGATGCAAAAAAATTATCATCTGCTTCTTTGGATAAAAAAGCAAAAGAGTTAATTGAGCTTATTAAAAACAATCCATTTCAAAAACCACCCCCTTATGAAAAGCTAGTTGGTAACTTAAGCGGTTCATTTTCACGACGCATAAACATTAAACATCGAATCGTTTATGAAGTCATAGAAGATGAAAAACTTGTTAGAATATCCAGAATGTGGACGCATTACGGAGAATAAGACAACAGGTATGTAGAGCAAGTACTTTATCTTAACGGGAAAACTATTCGCTCACAACAAACGTTATACACCAAAAGGAACTTATATTGAATATAGTATATAAACTAAATCCAGAATTAACAGAAAAAGAGTTTATAGATATTCTAAATCGCTCAACTTTAGGAGAAAGAAGACCTGTTGATGATAAAGAGTCTATTAATGGCATGTTGAAAAATGCAGATATTATCATAACAGCAAATGATAATGAAAAAAATAATTGGTGTAGCAAGATCAGTAACTGACTTTAATTATTGTTGCTATTTATCTGACTTAGCAGTAGATCAACAATATCAGAAACATGGTATTGGAAAAAAACTTATAGATATGACACAAACCCAACTTAATGAAAAATGTAAGATTATTTTACTATCTGCACCAAGTGCCATAGAATATTATCCAAAGGTAGGGTTTACACAACACCCTTCAGCTTGGACTCTTGCAAGAGATAAGAAGCTGATATAAACAAAGTGCATAACAAATTCGAGCAGACGCAATATTTGACATCTTCACAATTTGTTGATACTCAAGAGATGAATGAGATTTCTAATGATAAGAACTTGTTGTGAACCTCATGAATGGTTTAGAAGATTTTAAAACATATGGGCATATTATATGTCAAAAACCAAACTTAAAAGATCATAGTACTCATATGAAACGTTAAAAAGTTATCAAATTTTTTTCATAAGATGTTATGATACGTCTATCAAATCCTATGGAATCTAAAATGAAAAAAGCCCTCGCTTCTATACTCGTTCTTATTGCTCTAGTTGTCGCCTTCTTTGCCTATGAGAACCTACAAAAAGTCTACCCTTTTTATAACCAACTCTCTCAAGAGCATGTTGGTGTTAGTGTTGATCTGCAGATCCCAGATCAAAAAGAGGCCCACTTTGTAGGTGCTGCTAAGTGTCAGGAGTGTCATCAAGAGAAGTTTAACGATTGGTCACACTCTCAACACCCTCGCATGATCCAAGATCCCAACAAAGACCCTTCTGTTGTTGTAGCTGACTTCTCTAAACTTCCTAAAGATGCAAACTTTGCCCTTAAAGATGCCATCTACACTGTTGGTGGTAAGTTTAAACAGCGTTATATGATGCGTAAAGATCTTAATGGTAGTGAAGATTATGTCTTAGGTAACTACCAGTGGAATGTGGAGACGCAGAAGTGGCAGAAGTTTAAGCCATGGAAGTACTGGTACAAAGGGGCATACCCTCATGACAACAATGAGCTTCCGACCTCAAGAGCCTGTGATGGCTGCCACTTTACAGGCTATATGTCAACTCAAAAGCGTGTAGACACAGGTATTGCCTGTGAATCATGCCATGGTCCAGCATCAAAGCATGTTGATAATCCTGACTCTAAGGTCTACCTTGCATCACTTAGTGATCCTGTACGCCAAAACGAGGTCTGTCTGCAGTGTCATATGCGTAACCGTGATAAACGTATGGAAGATCACAATATGAGTGAGATCTATGGTGATGCAAGAGACTACCCTATGGGTTATGAGGCTGGAAAGTCACTTGCCAAGTATAAGATGGTAGCACCCTTTGTTATGGGTCATGAGACCAAAGAGTTTTATGCCAATGGTATGGGTAAAAAGAACCGTATGCAGGGCAATGAGTTTGTCCACTCTATGAAGGGTAAGCATGGTATCACCTGTATCAACTGTCATAACCCACACACTTTAGAGCCAACAGCTCAAAAAAACAGTGGTAATGCACTATGTATGAAGTGTCACACCTTTGGTTCACTCATTGGTCCACACCAAGAGACGCTAGAGCAACATACCCACCATAAAGCGGACTCCAAAGGTTCACTCTGTGTTGAGTGTCATATGCCTAAAGTAGGGCGTCACACTGGAAAGTCACCCATCACAGTCAGAACACACGCCTTTGGCTTTGTAACACCTGCAGAGACCCTAAAGTACAAGATGCCAAAAGAGACCAATGCCTGTTTTGCTTGTCACCAAAAAGATAGAGATATGAGTACTTTACAAAGTGATCTTGAGAAGTGGGGAATGGTGAGTTGGGATAAGCGTTAAGCTTATCTTGTTTATGGATTTTTAATCAAACCACCACGGTTGTACTTGCTTGAAGGGCTCCACAATAACCAACCACTGGTATTGGTATCATCGCTAGCTCTGATCTGCTCTTTGATCTCAAAATCATTATAGTACTTACGTGAAAAAGCATAATCTTTAAAGTACTGTAACCATGGACGCAGACGTACACTCTCAACACTCTCTTGCATCTTTAAAAGTGAAGCTTTTATGATACGATATGGCTCTACTGAAGGGTCCTCTATGCCTAAGATACCACTGTTAAATCCTGAAGGGTAGAGCATTGGTGCAAGATAATCAGCATGTTGTGCCAACACCTCTGTACGATGTCCAATGTTTGTATCTGTCTGATCATCCCAAGCAACATAACCATAAGTATCTACTGATAAGAAAGCACCTGTTGGACGCAGTTGGTATGAGGCTTTTTCCAAAAAGTAGTCAATCGCTTTAAGACGATTTTCTTGAATGTTCTTTTGTGAAAATACTAAGTCCGCTTTGGCAGGAAAACGGACATAATCAAAGTTGATCTCATCAAAACCTTTCTCTGCAGCATCCACAGCAATCTTGATGATATAATCTTGTGCTTTGACATTAAAAGGGTCCACCCAAGCCTTCTTGGCTGCATTTCTCCAGATGGTTCCATCACTGTTGCGTACCGCACGGTCCGTATGGGTCGAAGCACTCTTCTCATCTTTAAAACAGACAATACGTGCGATGGTGTAGATTCCTTGAGCTTTGAGTTCAGCCATATACTTCTCTATATCTTTAACCGGCCTATAGTAGTGAGCATCCATAGCACTCGCCTCTTTGACATTGGTCTTATAGAGCATCTGACCATCTTCATTTTTCATATCAATCACCACAGCATTGATCTCTGTCTCTTGAGCTAACTTAATAATGTTTTTATAGGTCTTAGTCTTAGGTGAAGCTCCCCAAAAAGAGAGGTAAGCCCCCTTAACCTTAATAGGTTCGATCTCAAGTGTTGTTGTCGAGAGGTTACCATCATAAAAGAAGGGACGATACCCATAAACTTTAACATGAGCCCCACGTGAAAGCTTCTCATCAAAATGAACCGTTCCATTAGCATCAGAAAGTGTCTGCGTATAGTTTTGCAAGAACTTCGCCTCAGCAATAGGCTTGTGCGTCGCCTTATCTATGACGGTAAGTTCATGCGAGAGCAGGGTAAGAGGTAGTAAAAGTGAAAAGATTTTTAACATCATAATTCTTTATATATTTTTTTGAAATTATACCTTGTTTTATTGTTGCCTACGGCAAGGGGAAGCCTTCGGCAATGTTGAGTGTTTAATTTTGAATGTTGAATGAAAGAGCAAGAGCGATTATCCACTAATTACGCTAATGTCACGAATTTAAGAGCGAAGAGCAAGAGCACTGCCCACGGATTTATGGGATTAGTAGGATTAGAGAGTTGCCTTTGGCAAGGTAAATGGTAAATGGTAAATGGTAAATGGTAAATGGTATTTTTGCGACACCTACACTTAAAACCATCTTACAGTTGGGCAGGGATTAAAACAGAGTTTTAACATAAATCAATGCGTCACCGATTGAGCTTTTTCGGAGCATCTACAGAGCTGAACGAAGTAAGAGTAATCACGTTAAAAAAACTGCACTTGTTTGAACGTAGTGAGTCTGTAGTTTTTAGTGATTGATCTTGCGCAGAGAAGGTAGTCGGTAGCCACCGACCTCGAAGCCGCTCCGAGAGCTTTTTTGCTTACTTTTTTTGCGGTGTAAAAAAGTATGAGAGTTATGAGACTAAGTTTCATCTAAAAGGGTATTCAACCTAAAAATAAATATTTTGGTAAAAAGGATATCTAAGTAAACTATGAATCTCTAATATTTAAAAAGTCTTGCAAGCTCACTTTAGCATAAGCCTTAGAACCCTCTAAGTAAGCATTAGCATCCTCAAAAACCCTCTTAAAGTCCCCATTAAGAGCACTTTGCTCACGCATCACATCAATAAGGGCTGCTTTACCTGCAGTAATGATCTCTTTAGGATAGTGGTGAATCTTCACCCCTTTTTGCTCTAAAGTCTTTAAAGCGCCCACATTTTTAGAGTGAAACTCACTCGTCATATTGAGATTCATCTGAGACGCTGCCATCTCAATGATCATCTGATGCTCACTTGCCAACTTAGACCAGACCTGCTTGTTAAAAGTGAGCTCTAAGATAGAGCCTGGCTCATGCCAACCAGAGTAGTAGTAAGGTGCCACTTTGTAAAAACCCATTTTCATATCTAAGTAGGGACCAACCCACTCCGTAGCATCAATGACACCACGCTCTAAAGAGGTATAGATCTCACCTGCAGGGAGTAAGATAGGGTTAACACCCAGCTTTGAGAAAACCTCTCCACCAAGACCAGGGATACGCATCTTTAACCCCTTCATATCATCTAACGACTCTAAAGGCTTACGAAACCAACCACCCATCTGTATGTTGGTATTACCACCAATCATAGGGTGAAGATTGTACTTAGCATACATCTCTCTCCACAGCGTCATACCATTACCATAAAGCATCCATGAGTTAATCTCTTCAGCCGTCATACCAAAAGGAAAACCACTAAAAAGCGAGAACGCAGAGTTTTTACCTTTCCAGTAGTAAGGACCTGAGTGAAAGGCATCGATCTCACCACTCGAAGTCGCATCAAAGACGGCAAGAGCAGGGATGAGTGTGTTTTTAGCGTGAACCTTGATCTCCAAAGAGCCACCACTTGCTTGCTTCACATTTTCAGCAAAGCTGTCTACACCTGTTCCCATAATAGGAAAGTGAGCAGGCCATGAGGTCGCAAGGTTGATCTTGACCTTTTTATTGTAGTTGACATTGACACTACGCATCTTTGCTGCATGCACTTCAGGATGTTTAGAGTAGTCAATGGCTTGACGGTTACTCTCATTACATCCACTCAAAAGAGCAGCACCTGTTGCAGTAGCTGCTGTTGTTAAAAAGTCTCTTCGCTTCATCTCATCTCCTTAAAATAGGGTGGCCTGACGTGTTGTCTTCGTTGTAGCATATTCTTCTAAAACACTGCGAGTCTTGTTCGCCACTAGTGCGTAGTGAAAAGGGTGGCGCTTTAAGATCGTGATGATCTCTGCATCTTTTTCATACGTGTAGACACTTTCAAGTGCCTCAAAAGACTCAGCCATCGCCTTAGGAAGCAGGTAGATGATCTTTGCCCAAGAGGCCTGACGCTCTAAAAAAGAGATCTGAGAGTGAACCAACTCAAAGTCAGGCTCAAAGATCACGACTCTGTCACTCGCTCCAAACTCCTTGATACTCAACTCTTTGTTGGTAAAGACTGCATCAAAATTATCTAGAGGTATAAAACCTTTGAGACGGTAGTTGATCTTCTGCATCTTAAAGAAGTTAAGCAGTCGCTCTAAGTAGGAGATGAAAAAGGGAGAGAGAAGTTGACGCTCATAAAAGATATCATCAAAGATAAACGAGGTCTCAAAGAGGGTCTGTTCGATGATATTGATCTCATCTTTATAACTGCTCGGTAGGGCTTTTGAGGAGACAAAGGTATCTCTAGCGATCCACTTAGGAGCGTAAAGTACTTTTGAGTTAGCCTCAAGCTCCCAAAGACGTATAAAGTCCTCTTTAATACTCTCACCCAAAACTACAAAACTACTCTCGGTCATGATCTGTCGTGCCAGTTTGATGGTGATGAGATCACACTCATAGACATCCAACTCTTTTTCAATGAGATGAAAACGGAGCAGTCGCATCAAAGTATCTTCAACACAAGGTACTTTGATCCAAGCGATCTCACTGTCTGTGATCTGTGTGGGTTTGTCAAAGATGATGCCATAGGCACCATTTAAGATCGCCTCATCAATATCTTCACGTTCAAAAGCGATAAAAAGAGCACCACGCTTGATCTTTTTGGCATCAAAGCTAATACCCTCAAAACGGGTGACAAAGGGGGTGTTTTGAAGGGTGCCCTGAGTTAGGGCAAGGAGGTTGTCTAAGTGCAAAAGGCTTAACCTATAGAAGCACCCGCTTTACGCGGCTTTTCTGGACGTACGAGGCAGAGTCCATCATCATCTTTGGCAGCAAGAAGCATACCTGAAGATAAGATACCCATGAGTTTAGCTGGCTTCAAGTTGGCTACAACACAGACCTGTGTTCCAACGAGCTCTTCAGCACTGTAAAAATCTTTAATACCTGCTACGATCTGACGCAGTTCATCTTCACCCACATCAACTTGAAGTTGAAGCAGTTTTTTACTTTTAGGGACTTCAATGGCTTCAACAACCGTACCCACTTTGAGTGTGGTGTTAAAGAACTGATCAAAAGTGATGAGACCTTCAGGTGCGACCTCTACTTTTTTCTCTTTTTTAGCTTTCTCTTTCTTTGTCTCTTTCTTCTCATCAAGCATCGCTTTAGGTGCTTCAGCCATCAAAGGCTCATCCACACGAGGAAAGAGGGGACCTGTCTTCTTGATCGTAAAGGCTTCAAGTAGTGTTTTCTCTTTGGTCAAGGCAATATATGAACCGTTATTGATCTCAAAACCAAGTGTATCAGCAATCGTTGCTGTTGTCTTTGGCATAAATGGTGAAAGTAGCACAGACGCCTTAGCTAAGATGTTAGCAACCAATGCCACAGTAGCCAATGCCTCATCTGTTTTGCCCTCTTTGATCTTAGTCCATGGAGCGTGTGTTTCAATCGCCTTGTTTCCAATAGTAAAGAGCTTCCATAGCTCCTCTAAGTAACGATGCGTTTGCACTTCATCAAGATGACGCTCTACAACGTCCAAGACCTCATTCATCTCTGTTAACTCAGCACTATGGTACTTCTGGACATCTTTAGAGTCAATGACAAAGTCACTGTACTTACCACTCATACCGATGATACGGTTAAGTAAGTTTCCAAGATCATTAGAGAGGTCAGAGTTAATACGGTCGATGAAGGCACGTTGAGAGAAGTCACCATCTTGGCCAAATGGTACTTCACGCATCATAAAGTAACGTAAATTCTCAACACCATAAGCATCCGCAACCTCTTTAGGAAGGACAACATTACCTTTAGACTTACTCATCTTCTCACCATCACGCGTCCACCAACCGTGGGCTGCAATGTGCTTCGGCAAAGGAAGATCAAGACTCATCAAGAATGCTGGCCAGTAGATCGCATGGAAACGTAAAATATCTTTACCTACAAGGTGCATGTGTGCTGGCCAAAACTCCATCTTTGCATCATCTTTACCATAACCTAGGGCAGTAACATAGTTAAGTAGAGCATCAAGCCATACATACATCACATGCTTAGAGTCACCCATAGACTCAGGAAGTGGCACACCCCATGTGAATGAAGTACGTGTTACAGAAAGGTTATGCAGACCCCCTTTAACAAAGTTGATCACTTCGTTACGACGTGACTTTGGCAAGATAAAGTCTGGATGTGCATCATAATAGTCTAAAAGCTTCTGCTCATAGTTTTCAAGTTTAAAGAAGTAGCTCTCCTCTTTGACTGTTGTTGTTGTACGACCACAATCAGGACAGAACTCACCATCAACTAACTGAGACTCAGGAAAGAAGGTCTCACAACTGACACAGTAGTTACCCTCATACTCACCCTTATAGATGTCACCTTTATCAAACATCTTTTCAAAGGCAACTTTAACACCTGCCATATGATCTGCATCAGTCGTACGGATGAACTGATCATAAGAGATATCAAAATCATCCCAAAGTGTTTTAAATGTTGCAGAGATCTCATCAGCAAACTGCTGTGTTGGTTTGCCTGCCTTTTGTGCAGACTCTTCGATCTTTTGACCATGCTCATCTGTACCAGTTAAGAAGTAAGTCTCTTCACCTCTTAAACGTGAGTAGCGTGCGAGCATATCTGCAATAAATGTTGTATAGGCATGACCAATGTGTGCTTCACCATTGACATAGTAGATGGGTGTTGTATAGTAGTTACTCATAAAATCTCTTTTTTTAAAATTCAAATCCGCCAGTTTCGCCTTTTGACATGGAGTCATAGACGCTTTGAACGTAAGCGCGGCGCACGCTACATCCTATGTATTCTGAACAGTCGCTACAACTCTTCATACCCTTCTCTTGTTGACACTTTTGCATCTCTGCAAGCTTGACATCAAGACGCTCTTCAAAGACATTAGCCTCTTGCATAGACATCTTTTACTCTTGCAATCTCAAACTTTGAGCCAAAGAAACAAGGAGTAGTATCATGAATATGGCGTGGTGTTAAAGAGAGAAGATCTGCAGTACCACTGGTCTGATCTCCACCTGCCATCTTGTAGATGAAAGCAAAAGGAATCGCTTCATAAAGCATACGAAGCTTACCTTCTGGCTTGTCAGAGGTACTTGGATAACTAAAGAGTCCACCCCCTTTAAGCAAGATCTGGTGAAGGTCAGGAACCATACCACCAGAGTAACGTAGACGGTAACCCTCTTGAAAAAAGCCATCAATCATCTCTTTGTGAAAGCTTGGCCAGTTCTGCTGTGTACCACCTGGAGCCATAAGCTTACCTTGTTCTTTAAGTTGCAAGTTCTTCACATACTCAAAAGTACCATTTTGTAATAGATAGTGCTTCACTTCACCATCCATTGCAACAACGATCTCTGTACGTGGGCCAAAAACAACATAAACCGCTGCAACAAGGTTAGGTACCTCTAATGCATCCTCATAAATCCCAAAGATCGAACCAATACTTAAGTTGACATCAACCAATGATGAGCCATCTAGTGGATCATAAGCCACAAAGTACTTACCTTCAGGGTTAAGTACCATCGCTTCATCTTGCTCTTCACTCACAAGGGTGTTGATCTCTTTAACGCTTTTCATCGCTTCAATCACCACAAGGTCACACTTAATATCGAGTGCGAGTTGATTATCACCTGTAGCGTTTGAGTGCTCAGAGTATTCAAAGTCTTTGATATTGATCGCTTCTTTGATCCCTATAGCAGATGTTTTGATCGCTTCTATAATTGCATTCATTAAAGTACCTTTGCATTGTTTAAGATCCATGTTATCACATCATCTTCATTGTTAAGATCTAAAAGATCCACACCGTCGGGGAGCGCATATGAGTTGAGATCCACACTATCATCAACAGCAAGTGCATTCATAAAAGGAAAGTAATCTTCATCCAACGTATTTCTAAAGATACTGATACGAGGAAGCGGAAGGTTTTTAAGACCCTCAACTAACAAAATATCAAAATCACCAAAGATCTCAACGATCTCATCCAACTCTTTATGGCGTTGAGAAAAGAGCGTCGTACGTGAGGGAGAAGTTACAACAACCTCTGCACCTGTACTAGAGAACTTATGTGAATCTTTACCTGGTACATCAAAATGTCCTTTATCTTTAGGATCATTTTTGATGATAGCAACCTGCTTACCATGCACTTCTATAAGTTTTTTTGCTACCTTGACAATCAGTGTCGTCTTGCCACTGTTTGAGGGTCCTGTAAATGCGACTGCTAAACGTTTATTCAAAGCTATTTTCCTAAGCTAAAAGTTAAGGTGATTATAGCAAATCTCTTTAAAACTCTGTTGAAAATTTTTGTTATACTTACGCTAACAAAGATAAAAGGTCTTAACTATTGTATAAATTTTTCATACTTTTACTTAGTCTGCTTACACTTCTTGGTGGGTGTAGCACTAAAAATGAGCGTTTTAGTCTCTCTGCAGACAAAGAAAAAGCGGCTACAAGCCTTCAAGGTATTCGTATTTTAAAAGATAATAAAAGTGAAGCAATACTTTCTGTCATCTTTTTAAATGAGGTCTACCCACACTATAGTGATGAGAGTGAAGCACATTTTTTGATCTCTTTTTATGCCCCTGATGTTAACAATACACTTTACTTTAATGAGATCGATCCTAATCAATACAACTTAATGATGAATGGATCAAGCGCTACTGAAGCCGTGCTACTCGAAGAGGAGGATACTTTAAGAACACTGCTACCTATCAACAACAGCTATAATAACTACTATTATGTGCGTTATCCTATCACTAACGAGATGCTGACTTTGGTGCTCGAAAAGAGTCACAAGAGAGTGGCTGAGATAAGCTATCATAAAGTTGAACAATAGAAGCTTCTTCGCCTAAGATCTTTTTATACATCACATAATTGGTCAACACCTTCTTACCATACTCACGGCTTTCAGAGTTGACCATCATCTCCATCGACATAAAAGGCTCATACTTTGCATCAGTAAAACAGTTCTCTTTTGTAATATAACGCTTAGTAAAACCGATACCTCCATTATAGGCATAAGCAATAAGAAGAGGGTGATAAAGGCTTTTTTGTAACCAAGAGATATGCTTTTTAGCATAAGCAATGTTCTTGTCTGCTTGAAACATCTCATCATAACGTTCGCGTGGTTCTTTAAAACTTTTGTCTAAGGCACGTACCAAAAAGGGCATCATCTGCATCAATCCCAAAGCATATGAACGAGAGAGTGCCGAAGGTACAAAACGTGACTCTTGACGCATAAGTGCATAGTAAAGGGCTTTGTCGTCTTTACTTAAATCACTCATATACTGATCATAAGGCATGATGTAACCTGACTCTTTATAACCCGTTACTTTTTCATGTATAAATGACTGTACAGGTAGCATCTCCTCTCTCGCGTACTTTTTTTCTAAAGTAGCCAGCTCTGCTTTAGGCGTAGCCTTGACCTCTTTTAAGATCTCGTTCCATACAAAAGGATCACTCAGGTCACGTACTGTCGCATTAGTGTCTGTTGGTAAAACAGTATAATAATTTTCTACTTTAACACCAAGTTTCTCTTTGGCATAGAGCGAATAGTTGTTGATATCAATACTTTCACTCAACTGCTTAAGTAACTTTTGATCTTTTGTGATCAGGTATTGCCAAAAGACCATCTTATCTTTGTGAGAACGAAAGTAGGCCTTTTTATGCGCTTTTTTCAAGTGCGCCAATGCCATCTTATTGTCTTGATGTTCAATGGCATTAAGAGCCAAGTAAAAGTGGGTCTCACTATGCGTAGAAAGAGATGGATCGAGCGCTAATAGCTCTTTTTGAAGCTTGCCATAACGCGCATCAGTCACAACCAAGACAACAAAACGTTTAAATCCCCAATGTTTAGTCATCGCCTTCAAGTATGACTTAGGAAGAGGGCGGTTCAGATGCTGTTGTCTAAACTTCGAACCTGCTGTTAAAAAGAGATACATAAAAGTAGAGGGTTTGTAATTGGAGAGGTCTGTCTTATGTTGTGTTTGAAGTAGATCATCCATGAGAGGCATCCAACTATCAATCGTTTTGTTCTTTAGTAGCGTAGCCATACGGTGACGCTCTTTTTGGCTCATAAGCGTTGCTCTATATGGCGAAAAACGTATTTTAATACAAGAGACGTCATTACTACTTTTAAGATCCGATAACTTCATGGTCAAACACTCAGAGGTATAGACCACCTCTTCACGATCACTTTTTTTAGCATAAGCATTAAAAGTGCGTACATTGACATCACGAAACTGGTAAAAAGCTTCATCTGCCTCTTCTGAAGAGATATCTTGATGTAGGTATTGCCAGATAAGGAAGTTTTTAGCAAGAGAAGGGGGCTTAGAGTCAATCTCTTCTAAGCTTATATTGTTTGCAAAGAGGCTAAAACTTAGGAGCATAAATGCAAACAGACGCATTAGAACCCTCTTGCAATCGTATTGATCATACTAACCAAGACAACATCAAGGACTTGCAGCCCAATAATGATGATCAGTGGCGCAAAATCAATACCATTAAGTGTTGTTGGTATCTTTGAACGGATAAAGATATATGCTGGTTGTGTAATACGCGTTAAAAACTGTACAACAGGATTATAAGGGTCAGGTTTGACCCAAGTCAGTAATGCAGCAATGATCACAACCCAGATATAGACAGATATCAATGAGTGAATAATTCCACCCAAACCCATTAAGATCTCTGCAATGGCACTCATTTAACAATCTCTCCTAAAAAGTCCTTAAGATAGACGTAAAGGTCAGCGACCTCTGGCCCATTACTAGCACCTGTCAAAAGGATACGTAGTGGTTTAAAGAAGTTCTTACCTTTAAGACCACTCTCTTTCATGATATGTGCTTTAAAGTCATTAAACTCCTCAAAGTAAGGGGCACTCTTAATGACACTGCGCATAATCTCTGCTTGATCACTAAACTCTTCAGGAATCTCTTTAACATCAAAGATCGCTTTAATCTTTGGACGTAACTCTTTAAGAGTACGTGCCTCTTCAAGGTAGATCTTTGCCACCTTACCTATCGCTTCATCAGCAAAACCAACATAACGAGACAACTCTTTATCATCAAGGTTACGTAGGTGCTGACCATTGATAAACTTTAACTTGTCCATATCAAAACGTGCAGGTGATTTTGAAACCTTTGAGAGATCAAACCACTCTAATGCTTCTTTTACGCTAAAGATCTCATTAGGCGTCTTATTACCAATCAAAATGAGGTAGTTGGCAATGGCACTTGGCAAAAATCCCTCTTCAAGTAACCACTTCACAGATGAAGCATCATCACGCTTACTCATCTTCTTACCCGCATCATTCAAGATAATAGGCAAGTGTGCATACTCCATTGTTTTCTCATATCCTAAAGCATCACGTACAGCGATCTGTTTTGGTGTGTTAGACATGTGGTCTTCACCACGAATGACTAAAGAGATATCACTCAACATATCATCAATAGCACAAGCAAAGTTGTAAGTAGGGTACTTTTCAGCACGCATGATGATGAATGCATCAATATCTTCAGGAGCGAAACTGATCTCTCCTTTGATAAGATCATTGACTATTACAGCATTTTCAGGACGGTTAATACGAATGGTAAAAGGGTTCTCGTTATCAATAACCATATCAGCAGGTAGGTGAGAACAGGTATCATCGTAACGAAATGCCTTATGTGCTTTTTTAGCCAAATCACGTTTAACTTCAAGCTCAGCAGGAGTACAAAAACAGTTAAATGCTTTTTTATCTTGAAGCAGTTGAATCGCCATCATACGGTGGTAACGAAGTTGTTCACTTTGGTGCAATACATTAGTATACTTAATCTCGAAAAGTCCTAAAATATCTAAGATCTCTTTATCTTTACCTTCAATATTACGCTCTTTATCTGTATCTTCAATACGAACGATCAACTCTTCATTACGTTGGGTCGCAACGATATGATTAAAAAGGGCAACACGTAGATTTCCAATGTGCATATCACCGGTTGGGCTGGGTGCAAAACGTAGCATTTAGTTTCCTATAGTTAGTAGTTTTATTAATAGTGAATTTTAACAAAAGATTC
>Ga0256826_1001681_pt1 | contig 13695 bp, 14 predicted proteins | sample CV79metaG_FD_185975 | JGI IMG/M metagenome (GOLD analysis project Ga0256826, IMG submission 185975) | Hydrothermal vent microbial communities from East Pacific Rise, Pacific Ocean - CV79 | ecosystem: Environmental > Aquatic > Marine > Hydrothermal vents | place: Pacific Ocean: East Pacific Rise...
ACTATATATCTTAATTAAAAAAGGATTATTATGTACTGTAAAAATAGTAATGAATATGTTAAAAATGAAGTACCTAAAACTAAAAATGCAACAATGGCTATCTTATCTCCAGAAGATGAAAAAGATTTTATAGTAAGAAAGGCGAGTATAGAAGCTGGTGGATGTATGCCTAACCATACAAATGAGATACAGCATCAACAGTATGTTGTAAGTGGAGAGGCTAAGGTAGTTATAGGAGATGAAATATATCATGCAAAAGAGGGAGATTTTATCTATATACCCGCAGGATTAAACCACTATTATGAAGCATGTTATGGTGTTGGCTATGAATTTTTATGTATCATACCAACAAGAGAAGATAAGATAGTTCTGGTTTAGAAGTAAAAGAGATGAAAAAATTATTAATTACCTTTTTACTATTTCTATTTTTTACTGATACTCTCTTTTGTAAGAGTGTAACATTTGATAGACAAGAGATGCTAGAGACACATAATAAACTAAGAAAAAAGTACAATTCCCCTCCTCTAAAATACTCTAAATCGCTTGAAAACGCAGCTAAAGTATGGGCCAAGAAGCTTCAAAAAGATGGTTGTGGGATGGTACATTCAAAAGGAGAAGTTGGAAACTATGGAGAAAATCTTTTCTGGGCCTCTCCACTTACAACGATTCAAACAGACTCAAGAGGAAACCAGAAACGCAGTTCTATCACACAAAAAATCAAAGCAAAAGAAGTCACAGAAGCTTGGTACAGTGAAGTAGAATTTTATGACTATGAAACAGATAGTTGCAAAGAGGGTGAGATGTGTGGTCACTATACCCAACTTATATGGAACACAACAAAAGAGATAGGTTGTGCAGCACTTTCTTGTAGTGATAACTCTCAGGTCTGGGTATGCGAATACAATCCAGGAGGAAATGTTTCTATACTTTACCCTGATGGAAAAATTGAAAAACTAAAACCTTACTAAGAAGATGTGTTATAATACAAGCAATATATATAACAAGGTAGTCAATGGCTGAGGCACAAGAAGAGATAATTATCATTGAAGATAGTGAAGCTGCTGAGGCTTCATTTTCTGCTGATAAAGATACTGTTGATCTCGAAGATGACGGTGCATCAAAAAAGAAAAAGATTTTAATCTTTGGTGCTATAGCTGTTACTCTTGTACTTATCATTGCCATCACTCTTATACTACTCCTTAAGCCTTCAAAAGAAGAGAATGCACTAAGCCTAGACTACATAGATGAAAAGCTTGAAGAACCTTCTGTAGTTAAAATTGAACCGAGTAAACTAGAAAATATGATAGCGAAGGCAAACTATCTTTATACAACTGGTTCTAAAGATGATGCACTCTCTCTTTATGAAGAAATCGCCCAATATAGTGAAGCGATATCTGAGTATAACCTTGGAGTTGCACAACTAAAAGAGGAACAATATAAACTTGCACTTGAAACATTTTCAAAAGCCATAAAAAATGATGAAAAACGATGTGTAAGTGCTATAAATGCGGCTGTATGTTCTCTTCATCTTCATGACCAAGAGAGTTTTAAATACTATATAGATCTAGCTTATGCTTATCTACCTTACGAAATAAATTCTCCGCTTTACTCTTACTACTATACACTTATAAACTACTACAACAAAAACTACCTAGCCTCTTTAAGTGCACTAAAAAACTCAACTTCAAATGAGTATCCTAATGTTCAAAAAAATCTAAGCACCAAGATAAATGCTCTTTTTGGAAATGATTATGATTCAATCGAAGCGATGGAAAAAAACTTTGATGAGCTAGATGACTTTAGTATTGCACTTTTATATGCAAGAATTGGAGATTTTACTTTAGCAATCAAGCATCTCCAAGATAGTATTTTAAAAAATATTCAACCTATAAAATCTCAACTTGCTCTTGGACTCATCAACCTCAAAGCAGGTCATATAAATGAAGCAAGTAAACAGATACAGAATGTAACAGATATGTTTCCAGAAGAAGTATATAAGCACTACCCAATAAGAGTCAAACTTAAAGATTCTCTTTTTGATCCAACAAAAGCACAAAAAGTATATAGAGAAAAAATGACATCTTCAAAAAATTCTGTTTACCAGAAGATATTTTATTTCTCTCCATATAAAATTTTTAATGCAAATCAAACTATAAGCTATATTAGAAAGGGAAATGCAAATATTTATATTGACAATATACAAACAGCACAAAAGTATCTCAAAAAGAGTGCTTCATCTTCAAATGTAAATATTGGAATTACAAAGGCAATTAAAAAAGCTCTCTCTTTACAGATTAGAGAAGCCAATCAAGACTTACTTAAACTTATAAAGATACAACCTAAACATTCAATTTTACACTATGATTTAGCTCTTACATATGCACAACTTGGTAATATAAACAAAGCACATGAGCACTTTTTACGTTCATATTATCTTGATGCAAAAAATTATCTTTCAGGTATTTATGCTGTAATGACTAGTCAGCTTATCAATAAAGACACATCTAAACTACACTCTATTTTAAAAGATGCTATTTCAAATGAAGAGATGAGTGAAGATATTGATCTCTATAAAACTTTACTATATATCACTGATAATGATTATATATCAGCTATCAACTGGCTTGATAATGATTACAAAGAGAGACCTCTTTACCTCACTTTAAATATACTAATTTCACTTAAATTAAATAAATTAAAAATAGCACAAAATGCAGTAACAAAACTTACAATACTACTTCCAAATGATATTCTTCCACATATTCTTTATATAGATTCTTACTTTAGCCAACTCAAACCAAAAAAATATGCAGCAAAGATTATTAGTTACCTTAGAAATCAAAAACTCACTTTTAATGATCTCTACTATGGTCCATATATCACTAGATATCTCTATATACAAATAAACCTTATCACAGGGAAGCTTTACTATCTTAGAGAGCAGCTAAAAGCTGTCCTAGCATCAAGTGATCAAAATACAAAAGAGATAGAGAGTGCACTGGCCCTAGCTTCACTTTTTGATAAACAATTTGAAGAGTCATACACTCTTTACAATCATCTTATAGATGAATTAAAAGTACGGGATTCATATACTCTATTTTTAGGTGCTGTTGCTTCAACTGCAGCTGGGCATCACTCAAATGCCATAGCACTACTTGAACTATCTAAAATGAAAAATAAAAACTTTTATGAGAGTCGTTATGCACTTGCGCTACTTTATTTAGAGATACAAAATAATGAAGGGGCTACAATTCAGCTCTCAAAAATAGAAGCAGACGACTTTAGTTCTCTCTATTTTGATTTTGAGATTGACACCCAGAAGCTATTATATAAGAAGCAACATCCTTAATAAAATGTATTAAGAGATATGTGCTAGTAGTGTTTGTGAAGCTTTAACTTCATTTCCAACATTAACATTTACTCTAACATTACTTGGAAGATAGATAGAAGTTGTTCCGTTTAACATTAAACCATATCTTGATGTTTGAAGAAGAGCTTGTTTTCCTATGACATCTATGCATAAAGGAGCAAAACTTTGAGCTATACGATGCACAACTTTAACCCTATTTTTATTTTCGTCTATAAAAACTAATTCACTATTTTCATTTAAATCATTAAATAAAATACTATCTTGTGAAACTCTTGTTCCTTCTTGAGTAATTACACTTTCAACTGTAGCATTCATAGGAGAACGAAGAAGAGAAACATCAAAGTAATTGCTCTGTATATCTACTCTATAAGCATACTCTGACTCTTTGAGTGTAGTTATTGAGCTAACAATACCATCAGCAGGAGAGAGTATACTATTTGGTTCAAAGCTTACTAACTCACGTTCAGGGTTTCTAAATACAAAAATAAAAAACAGTGTAATTAAAAAAGCAAAAAAGGCAAAAAACTCTAAGTCAACTATTGTTAAAAGTATAAAGATAGAAATAGAGTAAGCTAAATATAGCCACCCTTTTTTAGCGATAATAAAAAGATTACTTTTCATCACTTGTCTCACTACTGCTCTCTGACATAGAAGCATCTTCTTTTAACTCTTCTTCTATTGTTTCATTCTGCTGTACAACTTTTGATTCAAGATTATTCTCTTTTTCAAAATCAAAAATAATTTCTCTTACTTCATCACCCGTAATATTCTCTTTTTTATAAAGAAGTGCAACCATATTTTCAATAGCACCCTTATACTCTTCTAAACGAGACACAACACCTTCATAGTGCTCTTGAAGTGAATCTTTTATAAAAGTATCCATCTCCTCAGCCATTTTATCACTATACTCACGAGTTGCTTGTTGTCCACCACCTAAGAAAGATTGGCGAGATTTTTCAAGAACCATAAGTCCAGCAATATCACTCATACCATATGTCTGAACCATAGACTTGATTATATCAGTAGCACGTTCAAGATCATTTCCAGCACCAGTTGAAATCTCACCAATAAAGACTTGTTCTGCTGCACGACCACCAAGAAGTACATCTACTTCAGCCCAAAGTTCATGACGTTGCATCATAAACTTATCTTCTTCTGGTTTGTTTAGAGTATATCCAAGAGCAGCAAGACCACGAGGAACAATTGATACTTTAGATACTTGTTTAGCTCCTATCGTTGTCTCAGCTAAAAGAGCGTGTCCACTCTCATGGTAAGCAACTATCTTTTTCTCTTTTGGATTGATACGACGAGATTTTTTCGCAAGTCCAGCAATAGCACGCTCAACTGACTCAAATAAATCTTTCTGTTTTACAGTTTTTTGACTTTTTCGACCTGCTAAGAGTGCTGCTTCATTGATTATATTTGCTAAGTCTGCACCTGCTAAACCAGCAGTTAAACGAGCAATCTCTTCAATCTCTACATCTTTATCCATCTTCACACTTTTCATATGAACATTTAAGATTTTTACACGACCTTCAAAGTCAGGCTTGTCAACTAAAACTTGTCTATCAAAACGCCCAGGTCTTAAGAGTGCAGCATCAAGAACTTCTGGTCTATTTGTTGCAGCTAAAACTATAACAGGAGTATCTGTTCCAAAACCATCCATCTCTGCGAGAAGTTGGTTAAGTGTTTGCTCACGCTCATCATTTCCACCCATCATTCCACCAGCAGCACGACTTTTACCGATTGCATCTATCTCATCTATAAAAATAATACTTGGAGCATCTTTTTTTGCTTGCTCAAACAGGTCACGAACACGAGCAGCACCAACACCAACAAACATCTCAATAAAGCTAGAACCACTTACTGAGAAAAAAGGAACATCGGCTTCACCTGCAACTGCTTTTGCTAAGAGTGTTTTACCTGTACCAGGAGAACCTACAAGAAGTACACCTTTTGGAATTTTCGCACCGATTTCAACATAACGACCAGGATATTTTAAAAAGTCCACTATCTCTTGTACTTCTTCTTTTGCCTCTTCAACACCGGCAACATCATCAAACTTAGTGTTTGGTTTTTCAGAGTTAACCATCTTTTTAGAATTACCCATTCCAAGAATTCCACCACCCATACTTTTTTGCATACGTCCAGCAAAAAACATCCAAATAGCAATAATTATTAAAAATGGAAACAACCATCCAAACATCTCTGTAAACCAGTTTGTTTCGCTAAAGCCTTGATATACAATGCCTTGTTTATCTAACTCTTCTATAAGTTTTGTGTCACCACGTACAATTCTAGTCGTATAAACTTGTGCACCATCACTTGAAGTAGCTTTTATGTAAGTCTGTCCAATATCTACCTTACTTACACTTTTAGATGCGACTAGAGCTTTTAACTCTGAGTAGCTAACTTGTTTAACTCTTTTATTTGTCCCTAGTGAAGATTGTGCTGCACCAGCACCATCTCCAACAACTACTTTAAATAGTAAAATTATTACAACTGAAAAAATTGCAAATGTAATTAATGGATTTTTATTAAAAAAATTATTATCGTTTTTATTCTCTTTTTTAGACATATATTTATCTCTTTTATTGTTTTTTTAGAACGAGGCTTACCCATTCATCTTTTTCTATTCTCTCTACTAATTCACAATCTTTGTAAAAATTTAGAACTTTCTTTTCATATTTATCTAAGATCCCCGATAAAATTAGTACTGCACCTTCATTAAGTGCACTTTTTAAATCTTTTGCAATAAAAGTAAGAACATCAGCTACGATATTTGCAACTACAACATCATATTTTTTATCACTTAAAGAAGAAGAACCTTCCCAAATTTTAGAAAATTCTAACTTATTTAGTTTTGCATTTAGTATAGAATTTTCAACTGAAATCGGGTCAGTATCACAAGCTTCTACATCTGCACCAAGCTTCATAGCACCGATTCCTAAAATTCCACTTCCACAACCAACATCAAGTACACTATCACCCTCTTTAACATACTTTGATACTGCTAAGAGACATGAAGCTGTTGTTGGATGGTGTCCTGTTCCAAATGCTAGAGCTGGATCAATAACTATATTTATAAGATCTGAGTTTGGTTCATCCCAAGTTGGATGAATATAAAATTTACCAATTTGTAGTGGTTTAATACTTTTTTGATATGTCTCAACCCAGTCACTATTTTTCTGTTTAGTATGAGTACATTCAAGTTCTATTGTTTGACCAAGAGCTTTTTGCAAGGCTTCAGCGAACTGTTCTAGTCCCCACATTATAGTGTCTAAGTCATCTTCACTTCTTACGATAAAACCATCATCAATCTCTTCAAACCCAACAGGAAGTGTATCTGATAAAAAGTCTGAAAAGAGTGAATGGTGAGATGAAACTTTGACTACTAATTCATAGTAGTGTTCCTGCATTAATCAGCAACACCCATAACAGCACCAAGTTTCTCTTTAAGTACTTGAGGAGTAAATGGTTTAACGATGTAGTTATTTACACCAGCTTTAAGTGCAGTAATAACTTCAGCTTTACCACCCTCAGTAGTAACCATGATAATTGGAGTATCAACAAAACGATCATCCGCACGAACCTTTTTAACAAGTTCTAGACCATTCATCTCTGGCATATTCCAGTCAGTAATTAGCATATCGATATCTGGATTAGAATCCATCTGTGCCCAACCTTCGACACCATCAGCACCCTCTAAAATATCTTTATAACCAAGACGAGCTAAAGTATTTTTAATAATACGACGCATTGTAGAACTGTCATCAACAACAAGTAATTTCAATTGAAATCCTTTTTAATAATATTTTGCAAAATTTTAATATACTAATAGTAGCAAAAATTTGTTTGTTTTTCTATTAATCTAATAATTTAAACATTTTTGGAAGATCTAATCTCCCTTCATAATATGCCTTGCCAATGATAACACCATCAACTTCTTTTGTTGCAATGAGAGCTTCAATATCACTAGCATCTTTTACACCACCACTAGCTATTGTACTCACTCCACTCGCTCTTGCTATATCTAAAGTAAAATCAACATTTACTCCCGAGAGTGTTCCATCTTTGCCAACATCAGTACAGATAATAGCTTCAACACCTGCATTAGCAAACTCTTTTGCTAAATCTGTTGCTTTCATAGATGAAACTTCGCCCCAACCTTCGACTGCTACATAACCATCAATTGCATCTATTCCAACTGCTATTGGATATTTTGCTGCCATATCTCTTACAAACTGTGGATCTTTTACGGCAATAGAGCCTAAAATAATTCTATCAATACCAATATCTAGCATTTTTACAATTGTAGCTTCATCACGAATTCCACCACCTAACTCTAGCTTTACATTAGAGTTAGCACGAATTTTTATAATAGAATCAAGATTCTTTGGTTCTCCTGCAAAAGCACCATTTAAGTCAACTAAGTGAACCCACTCAGCACCCATCTCTTCAAACTTTTTTACAAGTTCATAAGGCTCATTTGAGTAAATCTTTGCACTATCCATAAGACCTTTTGTAAGTCTAACTGCCTGTCCATCTTTTAAATCAATTGCTGGGTATAAAGTCATATTATTTATTTTCCTATAGTTTTATAAAATTTTCGAGTATTTTAAGTCCATTTTCATGGCTTTTCTCTGGATGTGGTTGAATTCCCATTATGTTGTTATGAGCTACTGCTGAAGTAAATCTATATCCATACTCTGTAGTTCCAATTATATCCTTCTCCTCATCACATGTAACATGAAAAGTATGCACAAAGTAAAGATAATGTTCATCATCAAGACCTACAAACAGGGGATGTTCTTTTGTAAACATTCTGTTCCAACCCATATGTGGAACTTTTAGCGGTTCACTAAACTTTGAGCTATCAAATGCGCAAACATGACCTTTAATAAGTCCAAGTCCCTCATGTTTACCAAACTCTTCACTACTTTGAAAAAGAAGTTGCATACCAAGACATATACCTAGCATAGGTTTACCACTTGCAGCAAACTCTTTTATAGCCTCTATCATATCTCTTTGACGAAGATGTTCCATAGCATCACCAAATGCACCTACACCTGGTAAAATTAGTTTATCATACTCTTTAAATTTTGCTGGATTACTCTCAACAACTGTCTCTTTTCCTAACTTAGCAAAGGCATTTTTCACACTTGCTAAATTTCCCATGTTATAATCAACTATCGCTATCATTAACTATCTCTACTATTTTTAATTTTTGTAAATCTTATATATATCGCTAAACTAATCAAAAGAAATGACACTCCACCTATAATATATATGGCATAAAGGAGTTTATCTGGATCAGTAATAGCAAATTTAAACACTAACATCAAGGCTTCAATTGAGAGAGCGATGATGATAGAGCCTAAAAACTTCACCATTGTTTTATGTGGTCCAGATATATTGTGCTCTTTATGTTGCCCTAAAACTTCCTCTTCTATAAGGGTTTTTGCTAAGTCAAATATGGCTAAGGAGAGTGTTAAAAGGATTGTCGCCTTAAACATCTCATCAATAGCTAAATGTGAAAAATTAATCTCTTTGACAAAAAAGCTCTGAACACCATGAACAAAAAGTAAAAGTGCAACTGCCATCAAGGCAAAAGCAAAAGTTGCATATGAGTACTTAAATATCTTTGAGTATATATTATCAATTTTATTTAGATGTGATATCTTTAAAACTGATTCTAATGGCATATCTAAACATGCTACATATTTTAAGTTTCCATTTTCACAAAAAATTGGAGCTGATGCTGTAACTGTTAAATCACCTGTTATAAGTGAAGGATAAGGGTCTGTAATAGTACAACGCTCTTCTCGTACTGCTCTATAGTAATAAGCACGATCAGCACGGATTTTTCCTATATCTGCATCTATTTCTTGTGTTGATGTATAAGTTGATGTAGTCTGTACACCCTTGTTATCTAAAAGATAAACACCCTCACAATCTTCCAAATCTGCTTTAATTTTAAGCAGACGAGGCATTATCATTTTTTCTGTTAGAGAAGGAAGTCTATTTGGTATATTTTTAGAAAAGAGATAACAGAAGTATGCTCTAGCCTTTGTCCGACCCTCAGAAAACTTATGTATATCTGATGCAATCATACTACTCTATCCTTGTTTTATTTTTGTAATTATAGCTAAGTGATAGTTACAAAACGATTACTTTGAGTCATAACCATCAGGTAGTTCTGTCAAATCATGTGGCAGTGTTTGAGTTGTATGTGTTAAACTCGGTCCAAAAACCTTCTTAATAATCGATTTAAACCCCTTCTCATTCTCTTCATACTCACGTTCTGCTTCTTGAAGAGAGATCTCCCATGCTGAAGAAAAACCAGGTGCCTTCATCATCATTTTACGAAGTGCAGCATCATAAATATTTAAAAGTCTAAGTTCTGCACGTCCTGGTTTTTGTCCTAATGTTTGCACAGAAATTCTAAGATTTTCATTCTCTTTTTTGAGGTTTTCTAAATCTTTTTCTAAGTTTTTACTACCCTCATTGGTGATTTTCATCTGTCGGTTTAGATGTTCTTTGTACTCTTTAAGCTCTTTTTTATAGCCTCTTACTTCAAATCTAGACTTGATGAAACTTAAAAACCAACCGAGAACTACACCACCTATTATAAATAAAATTGTTTGAAAACTTAACTCCATAAGAACTCCTTTTTTTATATAAAATATATTACTATTATCAAATGTCGAAATAGTGTAACAAAATTCTATTAACAATTAACTTTAATGCCTACTCACTTTGCTATAATGTCACTAATGAATAAAGAGATTAAAAGAGTCGCTATTGTAAGACTTTCTGCCCTTGGTGATATTGTTAATAGTGCGATAGTTTTACAGTTTATCAAACAAAAATATAAAAATGTAACTATTGAGTGGATAACTGAAGAAGCTTTTTTACCTCTTTTACTTAAAAATAGCTCTGTAAACAGAGTCCATAGCATCAATCTCAAAAAAATCAAAAAAGAGAAAAATCTTGACTTACTAAAACAGACAATTACAAAATTAAAATCCTTAGATGAGTTTGATATCATCATAGATATGCAAGGACTTATAAAGTCAGCCATCGTTTCCAAGTTTATTGGGAAAAAAACTCATGGTTTTGATAGAAAATCAACAAGAGAATCACTAGCTTCTCTTTTTTACAAGAGCAGTTCAAAAATTCCATATGAAACAAGTGTAGTAAAACGCAACTGCTTTGTTGTAGCTGATGCACTAGGATTTGAGATAGATGATGAGATGATTTTAAATAAAAAACCTATTTTTAAAATCACAAAAAAATTCAAACTTCAAAAAGAGAAAAAAAATATTGCCTTTGTTATAGGGGCTTCTTGGAAATCGAAAATCTATCCAAAAGAGAAGATAGTTGAAGTGTGTAATGCTCTAAAACAGAAGTGTCACATAATATGGGGAAGTGAACAAGAGAAGAAAAACGCAGAGTGGATTTGTAAAAACTCTGAGTTTGCTACTCTTGCTCCATCTCTTAACCTTAGTGAACTTGTCTCCTTTATCTCACATATGGATCTACTTATAGGGAATGATACAGGACCAACACATATGGCATGGGCACAAAATATCTCTTCTATCACACTCTTTGGTCCAACAAACTTACGAATGATTTATGAAACTCCAACAAATATTGGAATAGAGTCCCCTTCTAAAGTAAATATACTAAAAATAAATAAAAATGATTTTTCCATACAAGAGATTCCCTCACAAACTCTTATAGAAAAAGCTAAGGAGCTTCTTTATGGGCTATAAACTACTACTTTTACTAGAAAAAATTCTTATGTTTCTACCTCAAAAGAGTAGAAAATCTTTCTTTAGTTTCTTAGGCTGGATAGCTTATAAAACATCTAAAAGATACAGAAAGGTTGTAGAACAAAATCTCAACTTTGCCTTTGATGGAAAGATGAGCAAAAAAGAAATAGATGAAATTGCAAGATATAGTTTTAAAAATCTTCTCTATAACTTTCAGCACCTTATGGAACTTCGTAGTATGGACAAAGAGCACCTAAAATCAAAAGTTAAAGTTATTAACCTAGATATTATTGATAAAATCCATGCAGAGGGTCGTTCAATTATTTATATAACACCTCACTACTCATCATGGGAATTCACTGGTGTTGCAGGTGGTATCTACTTTGGCGATACAATTTTAGCAGTCTATAAAAGAATGAAAAATCGTGTTTATGAAGAGTGGCTTCTTGATGCAAGAGCTAGATTTGGAAATATAAATCTTGAAAAAGAGAATGTATTAAAACCACTTGTAAGACATATTAAAAATGGTACTGGTGCTCCGGGTATACTTATAGATACTAACATAAACCCAAAAGATGGTCTTATAGTAAACTTTATGGGTAAAACTATTCGTCAGACTTCAACACCTGCGTTTTTGGCAAGAAAATTTAATGCTGCTATAGTTCCTGTAGCAACAAGAACTGATGACGATGAGAACTATACACTTATGGTTTTTGATGAGATTGTTGTTGAGAAGAGTGACGATGCTAAAGCAGATATATTAAAATCAACACAGCTTCAAGCTGATTGGCTGACAGAACTTATAACAAAAGAGCCAAAATTTTGGTTTTGGCTCCATCGTCGATGGAAAAATGATCATCCAGAGATTTACGAAAGCTAAGTTCTAGTTTCACACTCTTTTGTTCTAGCCTCAAAAAGCTTTAAAATAGTTAAGAAAAACGCAGTGATTGCTGGTCCTAAAATCATTCCCCAAAATCCAAAAGTCGTAAGTCCTGCGATAATTGCAAAGAATATTACTAACTCATTCATCTTTGTGTCATCATCCTTTAATAACTTTTTATTTATCTCTTTTATAACGAGTGGCTTTAAAAATGTATCTGCGATTATAGAGATAAGTACGATTGAGTAAATCGATATAAAAAGTGCAGATGAAGTGTTTCCTGTTGAAGCCTCATAAATTGAGAATGGTAACCACATAAGCACTCCACCAACTACAGGTATCAAAGAAGCAAATCCATACATTATTCCAAAGAGTAGACCATTGTAGCCCATAAAAGAGATCATAATTCCAAATAGTGCACCCTGAATCATCGCATTTATAATGATAGAGTAAAAAACAACACTCATAACCGATGAGAGTTCTTGTGTCATAAGAGTTGTCTCTTGGACAGACACTTGAACTACCCTCTTTAAAAATGCAACAATAGCAGCACCATTATACTGAGCAAAAAAGTAGAAAATAATTACTAAAAATGCATTCTTTAAAAATCCTGCACTAAATGATCCTATTTTTCCTGTTATAAAAATAGCATTTGAGGTTAGAGAGTTTATGTCAACACCTTTTAGGGCTTCACTTATGTAGGGTTTAAAAACAACTAGATACTCAGGAGGTGTCGCTATAAACTTCTCAACATAAGCGATACTATTATGAAAAAACTCAGGTTCTAAAGAGTTTAAAGCTAGAGTTAAATTTCCTAAAAAGTACCCAAGTGGTGCAAAAAAGAGTATTGCCAAAAGAAGACTAGATATAAAAGCAGCAAGAAGTTTATAACGAAAAACTTTCTCAAAATAATCTTGAATATTTGATGTTGAAATTGCTAAGAGAGAAGCTATCATTATGACTAAAAGAAAAGGGGCATAAAGAAGATACATCCAGTAGAGTGCTGCACCAAAAAGAATGGCTATAAAAAATTGAGGTTTCATCTAAAAGAGTGTCCCATCACTATTTACACACTCCATATTTAAAACATCATATGTCATTCTTGTTGCTTTTCTACCCTTTGCTGTTCTCTCTAAGTAACCATTTGCGATTAAGTAAGGTTCAAGAACATCTTCAACTGTTCCCTCATCCTCACTAAGTGAAGCGGCGATAGAGCTTAGTCCCATCGCCCTTCCATTTGCAGAGACTAAAAGATGAAGTAAACGTAAATCCATCTCATCAAAACCATGAGAGTTTATTCCTAATTCATTAAGGGCATATTCTGTTCTAGTGTGATTTATATTTTTCTCATCTGCAACCTCAGCAAAATCTCTTACACGACGGAGTAAACGCAGTGCAATACGAGGAGTTCCACGGCTGCGTTTTGAGATTTCAACTGCTGCTTCTTTTACTATTTCACACTCTAGTTTACTTGATGCTTGAGTGATAATACGTGCAAGTTCTTCAGAACTATAAAACTGCATACGAAAACTCATACCAAATCTATCACGAAGAGGATTTGAGAGCATACCTGCACGAGTTGTTGCCCCTATAAGAGTAAAACGCGGTAGGTCTATTTTTACAGTCTGAGCTGCCGGACCACTTCCTATGATGATATCTATGCGATA
>Ga0256826_1001682_pt1 | contig 13693 bp, 11 predicted proteins | sample CV79metaG_FD_185975 | JGI IMG/M metagenome (GOLD analysis project Ga0256826, IMG submission 185975) | Hydrothermal vent microbial communities from East Pacific Rise, Pacific Ocean - CV79 | ecosystem: Environmental > Aquatic > Marine > Hydrothermal vents | place: Pacific Ocean: East Pacific Rise...
CTCACACATCGAGTCCCCTGGAGTTATACGAAAAAAAGGAAAAGTATTTGCAGCTGTTTTTGGAGGAGAGCAAGAGTCTACACAAAAACTAGCATCACTTTTTGAAAAAGCAGAGCTTCGTTTTAAAACACCAAGTGACATAGAAACAGCTATTTGGAAAAAGTATATTTTCATATCGGCATTTGCTACACTTACCTCTTACTACAACAACTCTATAGGATTTGTATATGAGCATCATAGAGATGAAGCAGAGGAGCTTTTAAAAGAGATAGCCGGATTTGCTAAGAGTAGAGGAATAAACATAGAAGATGAGGTAAGTAAAGCACTCAAAGTAGCATCAAATGTTCCCTATGACTCTAAGACTTCAATGCTAAAAGATTTTGAGGGTAAAAAAAGAGTAGAGTTAGAGTCTTTGAGTGGCTATGTAAAAACACCACTTATGAGTAGACTCTATAAAGAGTTAAAGAGTAAACTTTAGCGAAAAACCTTGTCTACATCTTTGCCAATAGCCCCTGGAACTGTAGCTATTGTCATAAACTGAGACATCTTTAACATCGGGTACATAACAGCTATATAGTACTTAGGATCAAGAATCTTTGCTTCGCCGTTCTCTATAAGAACAGGGTATGGAAGTAGTCCTGCATTTTGATAACCAGTTTTTTTGATAAATCTTGATGTACGCTTAGAGAGTTTCACTCCGATAATAACAGAACCATTGAGAAGTTTCTGCTCGTAAACAATCTTTTTAGATTTTCTTGCATTTGCTAGAAGTGTCGCTGAGGCTGCTTTTTTAATGACTTGCATATTTACATACTTTGGCATACCTTGCATAAATTGATAGCGTTCAAGTACACGAAATTTTACTTTTTCTTCTGAGTTTTCCAGATTTCCAAAAGCATCACGCAGTGACTTGAGTGTTTTTTGAGCAAGTTCATCCTTGTACTCACCTTGCATAAAAGCTGCCATAACATAGATAGGATTTGTGATGCTAATTAGCTTGTTTTTCTTGTCAATAGTTACACGAAGAGCAGAAGCAAAACCTCGGTTCTTTTTAGAAGACTGTTTAACTATCTCATCATTTGTAAAAATTACAGAGTTTACTATACCTTTTTTATCTACTTTAAAAGTATTTAAAACACTAAAACCTGCACCCTCTAAGATAGACTTAACTTCATGTGGTGTTATTAATGGCGCATGAAGATATGCGGTTACTTGTCCATTTTTAACTTGTCCAACTAGTGCAACTTTGTTTGGATCATCTTTGACCTCTTCATATACAGGTGCTACATGGTTACTAAAGTGAACAACTTTTGGTGTGGTTGCTTCACGAATAATCTCTTCGTTGCTTTTATAATTACCTGAAGTACTAACATATACACTTGTTGGTGGGGTAGGAACTTTTGCAGTTACCTTAGGAACTTTTGGTACCTCTGGAATTACTATCTCAACAGCTTGAGCATGGCAAAGAGAAGCTAAAAGAAAAAGAGGAGTAAATATTTTAAAAGTTTTTTGCATATATGTCCCTTAATTGTCTATAAATATTATATTTAGTATAAGACTTTTTATTTGTGTTGATACTTAATTTTATAATATAAAGAATTATTTACTAAATTTAACAAGATTAATGTGTAATAATTGGACAAATATTATTAGGAATTTTTATGAGTATAAATAGAGTAGTTTTAGGTGGTGGATGTTTTTGGTGTACTGAAGCAGTTTTTTTAAATGTAAAAGGTGTGAAAAGTGTAGTGAGTGGATATGCTGGTGGTAAGAGACCAAATCCAAACTATGAGATGATATGTACAGGTGTAAGTGGATATGCAGAAGTTATCGATATCTCTTATGAGAGTGACAGCATAAATCTCAGTGAGCTTTTAGATATCTTTTTTGTTATTCATGATCCAACAACACTTAATGCTCAAGGTGCAGATAGAGGAACACAGTATCGCTCTGTTATCTACTATAATTCTGAACAAGAAAAAGAGATAATTGAAGATGCTATCAAGAGAAATCAAATGAGTTTTAATGAGAAGATAGTGACAGAAGTGAGTGCATTACCTGAGGTTTATCCGGCAGAAGTGTATCATCAAAATTATTATGCACAGAACTCTTCTCAAGGTTACTGTCAAGTAGTTATAGCTCCAAAGTTACAAAAGTTTATGATGAATTTTCCGCAAAACCTAGCTTAAAGATCTTTTAAAATACAGGGCACATCTCTAGATTCACGAATCTCTTCAAAGTCATGAATCTCGGCATTCATTGTGTCTGCAAAGTTTGTCATGCTTGTTTCTAGGTTTGCTTTAGCTTCATCTACAAGGGCTTTTTGTGCCTCTTGGACATCTTTGAATTGTTTCATGACCTTCACAAAATACTCCTTATCTTCTGTAAGTAGTACAATTTCTGCAAGTTTTACCCATTTTCTAATAACTTTACCATCTTTTTCAAAAAGAAAAATAACATTTTTATTTTTTTTTGAGGCAATATACTTTGGCACAGCAAAGCCGATAAATGTCTCTGGTAGGCTATCTACTTGTTTTTTTATTACATAATACATATGAAGATTATATACTAACGTATCTTAAATGTCTTTAGATATGTTACGAAATTATGCTAAACTTTTTATAAATAGAGATTTAACAGAGGAGTATTTATGAGTCACATACACGAATTAGCCATTGTTGGTGCAGGTCCTGCAGGAATTGCAACTGCTGTTGAGAGTTATCTGCAAGGTGTTAGAGATATAGTTTTACTAGAAAAAGATACAAATCATAACTCTACAATAAGGAAATATTACAAGGATAATAAACGTGTTGATGTTGACTGGAAAGGACAAAAAGTAGAACTTGATGGACGAATTTATTTTGTAGATGGGACTAAAGAGAGTACTTTAGACTTTTTTGATGAGATATTAGCAAACCATTCTGTTGAACTACAGACTCATGTTGAGGTTCAGAGTATAGAAAAACAAGAAGAGTGTTTTGAAGTTTTTATGGCTGGGAAAAGTATAAAAGCTAAAAATGTCGTGGTGACAATAGGGCGAATGGGTAAACCAAATAAGCCAAGCTATAAAGTACCATCAACTATTAGAAAAAAGATAGGATATACTCTTGATGGTTGTGCTGATGGTGAGAAGATTTTAGTAGTCGGTGGTGGAGATAGTGCAGTTGAGTATGCAGTAGATCTGAGTGAAAAAAATGAAGTAAGTATCTGTTATCGACGAGAAACATTCCGCCGTGCTAACCCAACAAACCAAACAAATATTACAGATGCTATTATGCATAAAGCAGTAGAACCAATTTTAGGTATAAATATAAATGGATTAGAGGATGATGAGGGAAGAGTCAAAGTACTTTTTAGTGAGATAGAAGCTCAGAGTTTTGATAGAGTGATCTATGCTATTGGTGGGACTACACCAAGTGCTTTTTTAGATAATTCTGGTATTGATGAAGAGGATGGAAAACCTGTTCATGATGATAACTATGAGACAAATATTAAGGGTCTTTTTGTTGCAGGTGACATAACTCAAGAGTCAGGTGGTTCTATAGCTCTTGGGCTAAATCATGGCTATGCAATTGCCTGCTATATAAAAGGTGGCTGTAAGATTAGTCGATAACTATGAGAGCAGATTAATCTGCTCTTCATACTCTAGTAAAAGTTTTTTTATTCCCATAATATCAAAAATTTCTATAGCATCTTTGAGAGATTTTGCATATTTCTTTAAGAATCCTATTTCATATTTTAAGGCTAGCTCGTAGAGTTCATCTGCAAATATTTGTGTCTCATTTATATTATTAGATTTGAGAACTTTTTGCTGTTTTTGTAAAAGTTCTTCTGTAAGATATTTTAAGATTATTTCTCGATTATCTTCTGTTTTTTGAGAGAGTTTTTCCTTTTTCGTAGTTTGTTCTACATGAGTCTCTGTTTCATATTTGAGAAAATTTGATAACTCATCAAAGAGTTTTTTCTTTAAAATAGGTTTACGTAAATAGGCATCAAAATTTTTAGACTTTTCATTATCAAATTCATCTTTCATTACTGAAGCAGTAAGTGCAACTATTGGAAGATTTGGTTTTTGTTCTTTGATAAGTTGGGATGCTTTGTATCCATCCATAATCGGCATGCGAATATCCATTAGTATTAAGTCAATATCTTCTTTTAGTGCTATCTCAACAGCCTCTTGTCCATTTGTCGCAGTTAAAAAATCTACAGCAGTGTTTTTAAAGTTTTGCTCAACTAATTCTCGATTGTTTAAGATATCATCAACTATGAGTACAGTTGATTTTTTAAAAGTATAGTTAATATTTTTTAACTCTTCGTCTTTTTCTAGAATGACAGAAGATATGAAGATATTAGGGAGCCAAAGAGTAAAAGTAGCTCCTTTTCCATACTCAGAATCAACACGAAGTTCACCACCCATCATAGTAGCAAGCTTTTTAGAAATACTTAGGCCAAGACCTGTCCCTCCATACTGTTTGTTATCCTGACCATCTTGTTGCTCAAAACTTTGGAATATTCTTTGAAGTTGATCCTCTTTAACCCCAATTCCTGTGTCTTCAACTGATATAAGGAGATTTACACTGCTTTTTAATTTATCAATTTTTTCTAATTTTGCAGAGAGTTTAATGTACCCTCTCTCTGTGAATTTCACAGCATTCCCTATAAGATTTAGAAGTATTTGTCTTATTCTTACTTCATCAATTATAAGTGTTTTTGGAATATTATTTGCAATATCTACAAAAAGATCAATATCTTTTTCTTGTATTTTTAGAGAAAATATATTTGCAGTATCTTCTATGAGTTGGTAAGGATTTGTTGGGTTTTGTGATATTTCAAGTTTGCCAGCTTCTATTTTTGATATATCTAAAATATCATTAATCAGTTCAAGAAGAGTATGTCCTGCAGATTGAATTGTTTTTGTGAACTGTTTGAGTCTTTTATCTTCTATCTGTTCGTGAAGTAGTTCACTAAAACCGATAATGGCGTTCATTGGAGTACGAATCTCATGTGACATATTTGCAAGGAATTCACTTTTAGATTTGTTAGCTAACTCTGCTGTCGTTTTTGCTAACTCTAACTCCGTAATATCTGTAAATACGGCAGATTTTAGATCTCTATTTCCCGGAAGTTTAGCCGCAGTTACAGAAAATATAAAGTCAGTTGATCCTCTTGTTATCATCGCTTTATGAACCTCATTATAGAGTGCTCGTGATGCAACATAGTCCAACCATGTTTCATTTTCCATCATGGGTTGTAAGAAACCTTCAGGGGAATTTTTATTAAACATCTGGCATATACACTCAATTCCATATTCAGTACCAAATTCTTGTATGGAGGAGACAGCAAAAAAATCATAAAACATCTCATTGACGCTGACAAGTTTTTTACCATCAGAGGTGATAATAATCTGCTCTTGAGAGTTAATAAGAGTCTGAACAAACTCTTTTTGTCTTCGTATCTCTATTTCCGTCTCTTTTTGAGTTGTTATATCACTAATAGTCCCTGCTATAGCATATGGCTTGCCATCTATATCTTTTAGTAAGTGTTTTTGTGCAGAGACATATATAGTCTTACCTATAGGACTGTTAATACGACTCTCAAAGTAGATACTCTCTCCATCATCAATAAGTTTAGCATCTTGAAAATTAGATTTTATGCTAATCTCCTCATCAAAGATATCAAAATCAGTTTCGCCTATAATCTCTTCTCTTGGGAGATGTGCATATTTGCAAAAAGCATCATTTACCCATATATATTTAAAATTTAAATCTTTATGGTAGATAGCATCACTAATAGCATTTGTTGTGTTTTCAAGATTCTGTTTAGCTTGGTTCAGTTCTTGAGTCCTCTGTTTTATAATCTGCTCTTGACTCTCGAGAGTTTTTGTAAGTTCTAAGGTCTTATCTCTTACTAATATATGTAGCTTTCTATTATGATAAAGTAAGAATAAAAAAGTTGCAAAAATTGCAAATGCTATTTCAATAAATAACATCCAGTCAAACTCTTTTTTGACTTTAAGTTCTGTCCATTTGTTGAAAATATTATTTAATTCATTATCTGTTATGCTGGCTAATGATTTGTCAATTATAGAAAGGGCAATATGCGGGACAGTTTTAGCAAGAGCTATTTTAAGATGAAATTGATATTTTAACTCATTTGCTATGTGTAAGTGTTTTTGAAAGTCTCTATTTATGTAGTATTTAGCTGTAGCTACATTAACTATGAAAATATCAGCTTTACTGTTTTTAACAGCATCAAAACCATCTTGAGTACGAGCTACAAAGTAAAAGTTTAGTTCTGGATAAATTTTTTGAATGTAAGTACTAAGAGCATTTTTTCTGACGAGGGCTATTTTAGTATTTTGATTCAAGCTTAGATTTTCATAGCTTTTTATATCTTCTGATTTTGAAACTACAGAAGCATTGTATGTATAGATATCTTTGAAACTAAAATTGAGATATTTTTCTCTTTGGCTATTTTGTACAACACCGCTAAACATTTGTGCTTGACCATTCTCGACAAGGCTAACAGCATCTTCCCATGTATTTGCTTTCTTAGTTACAAAATATATGCCACTGCGTTTTTGAATAAGTGTTAAAATATCGGCAAGTATACCTGTATGCTGGTCAATATCGTTAGTCCATTCAAAGGGTGCCCAGTCTGGATCGTAAGTGTAAGTTATTTGAGGATTAGTATGCAGCCACTGCTTTTCTTTCTTTGTAAATTTTATATCTGGAGTATCTGCATAAAGATATGAAAATGTAAAAGAAAAAAGAATAAAAACTGATACAAACAGCTTGAAAATGTTGTGCATATGATTAAATTTTAGCTAATGTTACAAACTCTTCAACATGATCCATAAATATTTCTACAAGTGAAGGGTCAAAATGAGTTCCTGCATTTTTTTGAATGTATGCAGTAGCATCTTCAGGTGTCCAAGAGTCTTTATAAACTCGTTTATGTGTGAGTGCATCAAAAACATCAGCAATAGCAACAATACGTCCATATATGTGAATGTCTTCATGTTTAAGGCCTTTAGGATAGCCACTTCCATCCCATTTTTCATGATGCTCCATAGCAATGATATCTGCAGCTTTTATGATTTTTCTATCACTACACTTTAGTACTTTATGTGCAAGTGTTGTGTGTAGTTTCATCTGTTCAAACTCTTGGGCCGTTAAACTAGATGGTTTATGAAGAATATTTTGATCTACTGCAATCTTTCCTATGTCATGCATAGGTGCTGAACAGTGGATGGTCTCAACATCTTCTTTTGAGAGTGCAGGGTGATAGAATGCTAGAAGTCTTGAGATCTCCGCAACTCTTTTTATATGCTTTCCTGTCTCATCTGAAACAGTTTCGGTAAGCTCTGCTAAAATGTAAATAATCTCTTTTTGGTTTTTTTCTAACTCACTTAGTAGTCGTGCTTTCTCTTTTTTTGCTTTTACCTGAATACTAAGATTATGCTGGGATAAAAGAAGTTTTCCTCTATAGAGTTCCAAGTGTGTTCGTACTCTTGCTATGAGCTCATCAGGATTGAATGGTTTAGTTATATAATCAACTGCTCCAAGTTCAAAGCCTTGAGAGATTGACTCGATATCTGTTTTTGCAGTTAAAAATATGATAGGAATATCTTTAGTAAAATCATCTTTTTTAAGAGAAGAACAGACATCAAACCCATCCATAATAGGCATCATAATATCTAAAAGTATGAGGTCAAAATTAGTTACTTTGATAAGAGAAAGAGCTTCTTCCCCATTAAGTGCAAAACTTAAGTTGTAGTTTTCTTCTTTAAGTACATTCATCGCAACTTGAATATTCTCGACAACATCATCCACAATTAATACATTAAAATTATTATCCATCACAAAACCTATTTAAAAAGTGATAAATTGTACCAAAAAGAACAGAAAGAAAAGCTTAGAGTGTCAAAATGATAGCAGGATCTGTCTCACTTATATCTCCATCTGGAGTATTTAAGATTAATTCGACTTCACAGTGTAGATACTCTGAAGTTGTTAAAATAGAACTTTTTTTATCTTCAAAGGCTGCTTTTTTAGCACCAATAATGATGTTACTTAGAAGTGATGAGTTAGTATTTTGAATGCTATAAGAGCCTTTGAGCTCTCTGTTTATAAAAAGATTTATTGTAGTTGGAATTTTTTCATTTAGAAGAGGGTGTTCTTTTAGTAAGGCATCTCTATCGATAGAGATTTGAGCTTCTAGCACTTCGGCAATAGAATCACGAGCAATTTGTAGTAATACCGAACGACTCATTCATGACTCCTCTCTTCTTGGCGAACTTTGTAAATATGTATTATTTTGATAACAATCATAACACTTATAACCTGAAAGAGTGCAGCTAAGATAAAAGCATAATAGTGAAGTTTATCTATGGAGTTTGCACTAAACGCCAGTGTTGCCATTGCTATAAGTAGAGTTAGAGGCATAGAGTGAGAGAGTCCCATTAGTAAAGCATCTCTAAGCCCAAGTTCTTTGATAAATACTAGAGATGCAATAATACGCATAAAAATCATTACAAGTGCAATAATAGTTGCTTTAAAAATAAGACCATCCATAGCGAGTGCTTCAAGGTTAAAAGAGCTACCAATATGAATGAAGAAAATAGGAATCAAAAATCCAAAACCATAAGATGCAAGTTTTTCTGGAAGTTCATGTTTATGCTCAAAGAAGGTAGGAATGAAAATACCTGCTAAGAATGCTCCAAACGCCAGCTCTAAATGCAGGTAAAGCATAGCACCAACAAGGAGAAAAAATATACCCATACTTAAACGTATATCTTGCTCTTTGTTATCTTCATGAGGCATCAGTGCTGTAGAGACTTTGGGAAACCACCAGAAGAGTAATTGCATTGCACGAAAGAGTAAAAACATAAAGAGTAAAAAAGCGATGAGTGCCATAATAGTCTGAAATAGATCAAGCCCAACACCTGACTGAAGTGCTGCTGAAGTTATGGTTAAAATTACAATACTTACAACTTCTCCAATACCTCCAACTGTCATAGAGAGGTTTAGCCAAGGGGTTTTTCCATACTCTTTTGAGAGTGTAGCAACAAGTCCAACAGAGATAAGTGGCAGAAGAACCATCATGATCTTTCCAAGTGCAAATTGCATGGAAAATGCTATAGAAAAAGCATATAAAAAGATAAGATAGATGAGCGCTTTTTTCATAATTATTGCTGGTGTTTTAAGAACATTTTTGAGATTAATCTCAGTTCCTGCAATAAACATTAGGTATAAAAATCCAAGTTCTGCAACTATGTCAAAGAGATGTTCGGCATGTAAAAACCCTACATAACCCATGATTGAACCAAGTATCATCTCAATAGGGGTTGTTGGTAGTTTTAAAAATTTTGCAAAGAAGGGTGAGAACATAATAATGAGCGATATTGTTATAATTAAGGCTACATTATCGTTCAAAGAGCTCTCCTATTTTACTTTACTTGCTACTTCAAGGTTTAGAGATTTTAACATATCTAAGTCCTTGTTCATAGCTCGTCCATTTGTTGTAAGGTAGTTTCCTATAACTATAGAGTTAGCACCTGCTTCAAAGATTTCGTTTTGTCTCTCACCAAACATAAGTTCACGGCCACCTGCCACCATAATACGTTCAGCATTTGGTATAGATTTTCTTGTAAGTTCTATGAGTTCTAAACCCTCTTCAACTGTGAGTGAGTTAGGTGTCAAGTCAAGTGCTTCATTATGATGGTAGAAGTTTATAGGAACAGAAGTAGGGTTGAGCGAGTTTAGAGACCTTAACATGCTTACTCTATCTTCTGTAGTTTCCCCAAGCCCAAAAATACCACCAGTTATGAGAACCATACCTGCCTTGTTAACATTTTGACAAGTCTCATAGCGTTCACTCCAAGGGTGTGTTGTACAGATTTTCTCGTAAAAAGTTTCACTTGTTTCTAGGTTATGGTTATAGGCTTTTATGCCTGCATCTTTGAGAACTAAGAGTTGTTCAAGAGTTGCCGTTCCATTACAAGCTATAAGACGAAGTTCTGGTGCTACTTCCTGTACGGCTTTTGCAACACTGCATACAAACTCTAATGTCTTGGCGTTTAAACCCTTGTCTGCAGTTACAAGACAAAAGCCAAGTGCTCCATTGTCTCTGGCGTTTATAGCCTCTTCTTGGATGAGTTTTATATCTTTTTGTTTGTACCGTTCTATATCTGCCTTATATCTTACACTTTGAGAACAAAATTTACAATCTTCTAGACATGTTCCACTGTTAATATTACAGATACTACATAAAAAAATCTCTTCATTCATGAAATTTTCCTCTCGTATATGAATTTTTTACTACTGAATTTTTTAGCATCTTTATCTTTAGTATAGTAAGTAACTTTGAGCTTTTTTGGTTTTACTTCAAGCATAGCACACTCTGAAATAGATTTATTTCTTGCACATGATTCACCAGGATTTAGAAAAAGAGTGCCTTTTACAAACTCTGATTTAAACTCATGAGTATGACCAAAAATGACTATTTCAGTATCAGGAGTCATGTAAAATGGAAGGTGCATTAACTTAAAAGTAGTCTCTGCAATTTTAAAGTAGTATGGCTCTTGGACAAGGTTATAGTCGTTATGGTAAGTAACTAAATGAGCATCATTATTACCATAAACTACTACATATCTTTTACCACAGTTTTTTAGTAGTTCAAGTGTCTCATACTCGCAAACATCACCAGCATGAACGATAAACTCAGCACCATTTTCTATAAGTACATCAAGAGACTCCTTAGCCTTCTTTATCTTAGAATGTGTGTCTGAGAGTATGCCTATTTTCATCTATTTTTCTGTTGTCTCTTCTTCTCGAGGAGTACGAGCTTTACATTTTACACACTCATATACTTCTTTGTTTCTGTAAGTTCTTGGTGCAAGAACACCTTTACATCCTTTCTCTTTACATTTTATAGTAGTTGGTTCAAACTTAGAGATGAATTTACACTCTGGGTAGTTGTTACATCCCCAAAATGGACCACGACGAGAGTTTTTAAGTGAGATAGTACCCCCACAATCAGGACATGGAGTATCTGAATTTTTCTCTTCTACATTGATGCTTTTTGTGTTCTTGCAATCAGGATAATCTGAACATGCTAAGAACTGACCATTACGACCATTTTTGATAACCATATCATTACCACATTTATCACATTTCTCTTCTGCTGTAGTCTCTTTTTTCTCTACTGGATTTCCTTCTTCGTCACACTGCTCAGTATATTTACACTTAGGGAAACCGCTACAAGCGATAAAGTTACCAAATCTACCAGAACGTAGAAGTAGTTCACTCTCTCCACACTTAGGACAAGTACGACCGAGTGGTTTAGCAAGTTTAAGACTCACTATGTTTTCTTTACCTGCTGCAACTTGTTCCATAAAAGGAACATAGAAGTCTGCTAGAAGTTTTTGCCAGTCAGTATTTCCTTCGCTTACTTCATCGAGTTTCTCTTCCATATTTGCAGTAAAAGATATGTCAACTATGTTTGCAAAGTGCTCTTCAAGGATCTTTGTAACTGTAAACGCCATCTCTGTTGGAACGATCTGTTTTTTCTCTATGTTTACATAAGTTCTCTGAGAAAGAGTTGCAACTGTTGGAGCATAAGTAGATGGACGACCAACACCTTCAGACTCAAGTTTTTTGATGAGACTTGCTTCGCTATAACGAGCTGGTGGCTCTGTAAAGTGTTGTTCAGGTTTAAGTGTTTGAATCTCAGCTGTATCACCCTCTTTAAGAGTTGGGAGAAGTTTATCTTTGTCTTCCGTTCCTGTTACTGCATAAAAACCATCAAAGATGAGTTTTCTACCACTTGCACGGTACTGATTCTCATTTCCTTTGAAGATGATGCTCTGTTGTTCGAACTGTGCATCTTCCATCTGACAAGCCATAAAGCGCTCATAGATTAGTCTATAAAGTTTTATTTCATCAGCTTTTAGAAAACTCTGTGCAACTTCTGGTGTAAACTGAAGCATAGTAGGGCGGATAGCCTCGTGAGCTTCTTGTGCATTTTTAGATTTTTTATTGTAAGTTTTTGGCTCTTTAGGAAGGTACTTCTTACCAAAACGACTCTCTATAATGCCACGAACAGCTCCAACAGCCTCAGCTGCTAAGTTAAGTGAATCTGTTCTCATGTAAGTGATAACACCTGAAGTCCCATCAGGAGTTTTTACACCCTCATAAAGCGCTTGGGCTATCATCATAGTACGTTTAGGAGTAAATCCTAGTTTACTAGATGCAGTTTGCTGGAGTGTTGAAGTCATAAATGGTGGAGGTGTTGCAGATTTTCTCTGTTTTGTCTCTAGTTTTGAGATAACAAAATTATCAGCTTTTACACTTTTTTCAATTGCTAAAGCTTGATCTTCGTTCTCAATGCTCATTTTATTGAGCTTATCACCTTTATGAACTATAAGATTAGCATCTATATTTGATTTAAAAACTGTGTCTATAGACCAGTACTCAACAGGAATAAAAGCTTGAATCTCACGTTCACGGTCTACCACAAGTTTAAGTGTAGATGATTGAACACGACCACCTGAAAGACCTTTTTGAATCTTAGAAGCAAGAAGTGGAGAGAGTTTATATCCAACAACACGGTCAAGCATACGACGAGCTTGCTGTGCATTTATCATGTCCATATCTAATGTACGAGCAGACTCTAGTGCATGTTTAATAGCAGTTTTAGTAATCTCATGAAACACGATACGTGGTAGTTCAGCAGGATCTTTTTTAATAGCATGAGCAATATGCCATCCAATAGCTTCACCCTCGCGATCCTCATCGGTCGCGATATAGATAGTATCTGCTTTTTTGGCAAGAGCTTTGATCTCTTTTACTATAGCAGCATTCTCTTTTGCTACAGAGTAAGTCGGTACAAGGTGTCCACTCTCTTCATCAAGTGTGATTCCAAAACGAGATTTAGGCAAGTCACGAATGTGACCTTTAGAGGCAATAACCTCATAACCCTTCCCTAAAAAGTTCTTTATAGTCTTAGCTTTCGCCGGTGACTCCACGATAATTAAATTCAAATAGTTTTCCTATATATAGTAGTATAGATTTTTTCAATTGCGAAAGTGTAGCAAAAAAAATTTAAAATAAAAAATATGATAGAATTAAGAAATTAATAAAAGAGTGGATATATGAGTTATAACGATACATTTAGAGTATTTATAAGTTCAACATTTAATGACCTGAAAATTGAAAGAGATGTTCTGCAAAATGAAGTCTTTCCTAAAGTTAAGGAGTACTGTCTTGAAAAAGGTTTTAAGTTTGATGTGATTGATTTAAGATGGGGTGTAAACAATGAAGCTAGTTTAGATCATAAAGCAATGAAAATATGTATAGATGAAGTTAAACGCTCTGTAAATCACCCAAGACCAAATTTTATCGTCTTACTAGGAGATAGATATGGATGGATACCTTTAAAAACAGAGATAGAAGAAAATTATTTTAAAACTATACTAAAACATATAAAAAATATCAGTGATAAACTTCTTGTTGAAAAATGGTACAAACTAGATGCAAATGCTTTAAATCCATCATATATTTTGCAAGCAGTTGATAGTATATATGAAAGTACAAATTTTGTAGAATTATCATCTCATTGGAGAGAAGATGAAAGAAAACTTTTAACAATTTTTCAAGAAACTATACGAGATAACAGTTTAAAAAAAGAT
>Ga0256826_1001683_pt1 | contig 13693 bp, 12 predicted proteins | sample CV79metaG_FD_185975 | JGI IMG/M metagenome (GOLD analysis project Ga0256826, IMG submission 185975) | Hydrothermal vent microbial communities from East Pacific Rise, Pacific Ocean - CV79 | ecosystem: Environmental > Aquatic > Marine > Hydrothermal vents | place: Pacific Ocean: East Pacific Rise...
AAAATGATGGTGACAGAAAAATTTTAGAAGAGATAAAAAAAATTATTCTCTCTAAAAATGTTTCCTTAGTTTTAAACCTTCATGATGGACATGGCTTTTACAGAAAAGAGAATCAAGGAAGTATTTTTAATCCAAATGCATGGGGACAAACATGTGTTATAGACCAGTGTAACTTAAAGACATCACAAGCGTTTGGAAGTTTAAATGATATTGCCATAAGTGTTAAAAATAGTATCAATAAAAAACTTTTAAAACAGCATCATAGTTTTGATGTTAAAAATACAAATACAAAGTATGATGATGAGGCTATGCAACTCTCTTTAACATACTTTGCCGTTACAAACAATAAACCAGCATTTGCAATTGAAACAAGTAAAAATCTCTCAACATTAACGCAAAAAGTATTTTATCAACTTCTTGCTATAGAAGAGTATATGAAAATTATGGGAATTGAGTACCAACGTGACTTTAATTTAAATGAAAAAGAGCTTGAAAAAATTATTAATAACTATGGCACATTAAAGATAAATAAGAACATTTTATTAAATTTATGTGATATAAAAAAATCTTTAAGCTATATTCCGATAAAATCAGAAGATAACATATTTAAATTTACACACCCATTAGGGGATGTAAAAAAGATAAGAGACAATTATGTTATCAGTATAGGAAATAAAAGGATAACACTCCTGAAACCTCAATACTTTAAACTAGCTCAAAACTGTTCGCCTAATATGGAGTTCATAATTGATGGAAAAAAAAGAGTTATCTCTAATATTTCAGGATTTAATGTAAATCATAGTTTTAAAGTTATCCAAAAAGAGGGTCAACGTGTCAATATCATTGGTTACCAACCAAGAAAAAAGATTGATGAAAGTGAAATCAAAATTTCACTTAGTAATTTAAATAAAAATTACTCTGTGGATAAAGAAAATAAAATTTATAGGGTTGAGTTTTACAAAAATAATGATTTTTGTTCTATGTATATGGTGCATTTTAAATAGGATAGTAATTAATGAACGAATCAGGCCGATACTCTTTTTCAAATGTAATATCGGTTAACCCCTATAATAAAACTTATATCAATGCTTACTCAAATATTTTACATAAACAGACAAATCCAAAATTTTCTAAACATCAATTTACAATCTCTTACCTCAATACAAAAGAGTTTATCAATGCACAGATTCAAATTAGTAAAAGTATTCCGGATGAAGATCTTTCCGATGCTATAAACTCTCAAGCATATGATGAACTATCACTTGATCATGCAGTAGAGTATAAGATAGGATATATAGAAATTTTCACAAAACTTCACAAAAAAAATAGATATTTTCATCTTTTTATACTTAAGCCACTACAAATTACTCAAACTTTTGTAAACACTCTTAAGAAAATCAAATACCTTGATGTAACTATCCCAGCACCCCTACTTTTAAAATCCATCTACTCAAAAGGAATCATCAATAGTCATAAATTACACTGCTTTATCTATCTACAAAAGGATGATGCCTTTGTAAGTATTTATGGGAATAAAGAGTTTATTTATGCAAAATCTTTTAAATACTCTTTTATAGACATGCATAAAAGATTTTGTGAGCTTTCTACTATAGATATTGATTATAACTCTTTTATAAAGTTCTATACTGAGATAAGTTTAAAAGAGATAGATAGCGAATATAAAAGCTCTTTTATACAACTCTATAAAGAACTTTTTGCCAGTATTAATGATATTTTAACTTATGCTAGGCGTACATTTGAAATTGAAAACTTTGAGCATCTTTACATAGGCTCAGAGCTAGAAACCATTACAAAACTTGACGAGATGCTCGAGGTAGAACTAAGTATTAAATCAAGTAAATTTGATTTTAACTACTCATACAACACTTCAAATACCTATATAGATCAACTCCATTTATTAATGCAGATATATCCAACTCTCCATAAAGATGAAAGATATGAATGTGACTTTAGTTTAAATCATAGACCTCCAGCTTTTATAAAAAGAGAGAGTGGAAAGATAATCATTTTAACAGCTGCATCACTAAGCTTAGCATTTATATACCCTCTTACATATTGGATCTTTACTTATACTCAAAATCTACAAAAAGATTTTTTAGAAGAGAAATATAATAAAATCCACCATTCAAAAATACTTAGAGAGTCTATAATTATCAATAAACAAGTTGATAAAAAGAAATCTTTAGCACTCCTTAAATTAGAAAAAGATGAATACTTCAAGAAAAAAGATACACTTATAAAGATTCATAACCTTAAAATAAACTATCTTATGAAAGCAAAACTTTTAGTCTCTCTCACTCAAGATTTAAATAAATTTAATGTCAAAATAGAGTCTCTATCTTATGGAGAGAAGGGGAAAGAAAGAACATTTCACCTCAACATAATAGCATCTCAAGATAGAGGAATTACAAAACTTTTACACTACTTAAGTACAAAATATGAAGAGAAATTCAGATTTCAACTCCAAGACATCTCTTATGATGAAGAGAACAACACTTACATATCTCAACTGAATGTGAATCTATTATGAAAAAGACTCCACTAACAATCAATTTTGAATCTACTCTTCACTCTATAGATACTGCCTTGTGTAGTAGAACAAAAAAAGATACTTACCTAATATATATTATGATTTTTTCTGTGATTTTTTCTTTCACGTACCTTCTCTTTTGGGAAAATTCAGTAAGTGAATTTGAAAGAAGTAGAGCCAATATCATACGATTACAGCATAAGATTAATAGTGATAATAAATTTCTACAAAAAAACACTTCATTGCAGATTCTAAACTTAGATAAAGAGATTCAAGAAATCCAACAAGGCATTATTATCTATACAGATAATAATGCCTATATCAAAACGAAATTAGAAACAGTTCCATCTTTAATGTATAATGAAAAAGTATGGAGTAAATACATTGATTCTATCTCTGAAAATGCTCAAAAATATCATGTAAAAATCAAAAAATTCTCAAATCGCTATCTCCACGATAGTAGATACTTTTCTCCTATTCTTGATATTTTCATTGCATCATCAGCAGACTATAAAAACACTCTACTCTTTATCAATTCGATAGAGGAAAGTGACTTACTCATAGATATTCACTCCTTAAATATTAAGGCACAAGCAAACTTAAATACTGACTTCAATATTTCAGTATGGGGGATTAGTTACTAATGAAAACTCTACTATTATTACTACCAATATTGCTTAATTCTCAGCCATTTAGTAGTGATTTTTCTTGGATTGATTCACAAATAAATGCTATTACAGCAACTCGTAAAGGCATCGAAAGAGAGACTTTGAATCAGAGTAAAAATCCTTTTGTTTTTTTGACTCAAAAGAATCAGCAGAAGAGTAGTTCTCTCTCAAAACAAGTCACTCCAAAAAAACAAACTATTTTAAAAAATAAAAAATCTTTCAATCAAAAATTCTTACTTACACTTCTTCTCAACAAAAGTGCTATGATTAATGGAAATTGGTATAAGGTTGGAGAGACAATAGATGGTTATAGACTTAAGAGTTTTAACGCGAACTCAGTTCTTCTCACAAAAAAGAGAACAGAGCTTCTTCTTTCAATAAATAGTGAGAATATACCCTCCGTTTTAATACATAAGGATTATAAATGAAATATTTTAATACATTAATTATATCGTCACTCTTAACTTTTCTCGTATCTACAACTGCTTATGCTTCTTGTTCTTCTGAACTTTTTAGTATAAAATCTGTAAAAGACACTAAAATCATAGATTTTGTGAATCAACTCAGTGATGAGTGTGGCTTTAGTATTATAGTCACTGATCCAAATACTGAGATATTTTTACAGAATAAACTCAATAAAATAAATTTAAAAGACTTAACAATAGATGAAGTTTTAAATATTATTCTCTCTGAAAACAACCTCTCTTATACCCTAGAAAATCATCTACTTAAAATCTCCTACTTAAGTACTAAGGTCTTTGAAATTGACTATATCCTTTCTCAGCGCAAAAGTAGTGGAAGTACTGATGTTACTCTGAGCTCAAACTCTACTCTACAGGGTGGAATTTCTCAAACAAGAGCAGTAAGTTCTTCAAGTGCACAAACTGGTAGTAAGATTGAAAGTATAGATGAAGTAAGGTTTTGGGAAGAACTCGATACTGAGTTTCAAAGTATCCTCAACCGTCCTCATGATACCTATAAGGCTGGTGCTCCAATAATTAATAAAAATGCAGGACTTGTCACAGTAACGGCAACACAGAAGCAGATGAAACGCTTTGAGAAATACCTACAAAGACTTCAAGACAAGGTACAACTTCAAGTACTTATAGATGTTCAACTACTCTCTGTCACTATGGCTGAAGGTAAAACAACGGGTATAGATTGGAAACAGCTCTATGCCTTACAAAATTTTGATATTTCAATCAAGCATCTAACAAGTAAAAATGCAAATGCATTTGATGCTAATGCCATTGATGGAACTGCACATGTTATTAAGATTCAAGGGGAATCAAAACTAGATCAGGTTGTCAAGTTTTTACAAACACAAGGAAATGTGAACTCTATTTCAAATCCTAAAGTACTCACATTAAACAATCAACCGGCTCTTATTACTGCTGGAACTGAGTATTTTTACAAACTAACTAGTACAGAGACACTAGCCGGTGGTACTGGTGCAGGAGCACAAAGCTCTAATGAAAATATACAGTCTGTATTTGCAGGTGTCCTTTTAACTATTACACCCGAAATTTCAGACAACAAAACTATTACACTTAAAATTAATCCCTCACTTTCAGAAACAACGACTGATATAAACTCTCAAGATAATACTAACAGAGAGATGCCACCAGACTTAAACCGTCGTCAGCTCTCTTCTGTCGTTACCGTAAAGGATGGAAATAGAATTGTCCTTGGTGGTCTTATAAATACTAGAAATACTATTGAATCAAACAAGGTACCCTTACTAGGGGATATTCCTATTCTTAACTATTTTTTCAAATATGAAGAAAAAGTAAAAACTGTCGAAGAACTTGTTATCATTATTGAACCCCATATTATACATAAATCAAAAAATACTGTCTCTTTATCGGATCTTGGTTATGAAGGAATGAGAGATGAAGTACTTATAAAAAAGCGACTTTCAAACACAAAACAAACAGATATATTAACAGTAGAAAATGTTGAAAAAGTTGGTTTAAAAGTACCTTCAAAATTAATTCGAGAAGAGATAGAGGAGGAGGAATAAATGATGAATGAAAGTATCTTCTTAAAATCTAAAAATGTCTTTTTAGATTTGGTAAATGCCAAAGATTATGTTCAACTCAATAGAGTAGCTACCCTATACCAATCACTAAAAGAGTCCCTAGAAAAGCCTTTAAAAATGGTACTTCTTTATGGAAAACCAGGAACTGGAAAAAGTATGCTCTTAAATAAGTTACATACAGATTCTACACTAAGTATGAAAACTTTTCTTTATCTCACCCCTATTTTAGATGAGAGTGAATTTTATAAGACTCTTGCTCAAGATATCTTTAAAACACAATACACAGGAGAATTAAACCTTACTCAGTTTATGAAGATTGTAGAGAAGAGTAAACAGAGTTCAATACCTGTAGTTCTCCTTGATGAAGCTCAACTATATTCAGAAGATTTTATGGAAAAGATTAGACTTCTATCTGATGCGAGAGTAGTTAAATTTCTTATTACACTTCATAAGACAGAGAGAGAAGATCTTATTGCAAAAGAGCATTTTAAAACAAGAATCTGGGAGAGTATTGAACTTAAAAATGCTTCGGCGAGTGAACTTAAAATCTATATTCAAAAAAAACTTATGAAGCTAAACTGTTTTAATACAGCTACAATGTTTACAAGTAAGTCTGTTAATAAAATTTTTAAAATCACAAATGGGAACTATAGAGATACAAATAAACTACTCTACACTCTTTTTGATATCTATTTAGCCTATGAAAATAGTAATCAACTTAGAAAAATGAAAACAGATCAAGTCTCTATAAAAATAATTGAAATGGCTGCTATTCATACAGGACTACTCAATGCTTAATATTATTGAACTTGAGAATCGCTGGCTAAGATATAAAATAAAATCTTATTTTCCATATTTTATTATAACAATTGTACTCATCATTACAACATCCCTACTCTTCTCATCTTCCAAAAATCAAACTCTAGAGAAAAAACTTCCTCCTAAAAAAGAGCCTGTTCAAAAAATTATAAAGCCTGAAAAAAACATACAAATAAAACATAAAAGTATGATGCTATCACCTAGTTTAGATTTTATAAACAAAGAACTCAATAGTACTCATTCTGCTATGAAACAAAAAATGTTGGACCTATATCAAAAAAGAGCGTATGAAGATGTTTGTCAAATAGGCTTTGATTATTTTAAAAAAAATAAAAGAGATGAGGAGTTTGTCTCACTCTATGCCTTCTCTTGTCTTAATGCTGACTACATAGATAGACTCGCAGCGGCTACAGCTGTTTTAAAGTTTTCAAAAAAAGCACGTGCTAACTCAGCATACTTTTCACTTATTCTTATGCAGAAGAAACTACTCTACCATGCCTTAGTAGATAACTACTCTCTTTCATCATTTAAGCTCCCCTCAACAGATTATGTACTCTCTCGTGTTTTTGAGCTCTATTCTAAACTAGAGGAGCATAATACTCATACTTTTTATCTCTTTGAAGATCCTCTTAATCCAAAAATCAGATACAAACTCTATCTATCTCTAAAGAGTAAGCGAAAGAAGATGATTATAGAAGAGTTTTATGATACGAGTAGTATTAAACGCCACATTTACTGGTAGGAGATTAAGATGGACAGAATAACAGCAGACCTACTCGCTAATGGTTCGATTATGAGTGTTCAAGTAAATCGACTACTGGCAAAAGGAATTGATGAAAGTTTGATTTTAAGAGATATTACTCTCTCAGGTTTTATGACTATGGATAGGCTTACTCGCTTTATAGTTCATCAAGTAAGAGATGGTGTTTACGATTTATCTATTATTGACAATTATGACTATATCTATGAAAAAGATGTTTTAGAAAAATTAGCTATGGAACTTGATTTAGTTTTTGCTGATTTAGACTCTATTGACATGGACTACTATCTGACAAGTCAAATCCCTCTTACACAACTACAAAAATTTAATGTCATTCCATTGTGGGAGAATGACATAAGCATTACAGTAGCCTTTCACGATCCTCTAAACATAGAAGCAAAAGAGGCTATACAGAGAGTTTTTCCAGATAAGATTCTTAAAATTGCCCTCAGTACTAAAAAGCAAATTTCCTCATATCTTCATAAGATTGCACTTAAAGATAGTGTAAAAGGCTTACTTCAAAAAATAGAAGATGAACTCCACTCTATAAGTTCACTCGAAGAGCAGCAAAAAGCATCTTCCATTCTTCTACTTATCGATGTTATCCTCAAGACTTCTATCACAAATAGAGGAAGTGATATACACATAGAACCAACTGAGAAGAGCTGTATTGTTCGTACTAGAGTTGATGGAAAATTAGCAGAAACATTTATCTTTGAAAAAACGATATACCCTCCCCTTGCATCAAGACTAAAACTTTTAGCAAATATTGACATAGCAGAGAAACGAAAACCACAAGATGGGCGTTTTTCAACTACGATTGCTGATAAAGAGTATGACTTTCGTATCTCAACTCTTCCTATTCTTTATGGAGAGTCCATTGTGATTCGAGTTTTAGATAAAGAGAAGGCTCTTGTCAAACTTGAAGATGCAGGTATGGATGCACTTAGCTACAATAAACTGATTAAAGGTCTTAAAGCACCCTATGGCATTATTTTAGTTACTGGTCCAACGGGTTCAGGTAAAACTACAACCCTCTATGGAGCCTTAAATGAACTACGCAATGTGGAAGATAAGATTATAACAGTTGAAGATCCCGTTGAATATAGGATGAACCTCATTCAACAAGTGCAGGTAAATGCCAAACTTGGTCTCTCCTTTGCAGATGCTCTTCGTTCTATCCTCCGTCAAGATCCAGATAAGATTATGATTGGGGAAATCCGTGATCAAGAGACTCTAGAAATAGCGATTAAAGCAGCATTAACAGGTCATATGGTCATCTCAACACTTCATACAAATGATGCAATTTCAGCTATTCCTCGTATGGCTGACATGGGGATTGAGCACTACCTCATCTCTGGTGCTCTTGTAGCCATTCAAGCACAACGGCTTGTTCGTAAAATCTGTCTTCATTGTAAAACAGAAGAGAAACTTTCAGCTACACTTAGAGAGGAACTAGGAACATTTTTACCACTAAACGCTAGGTTCTTTAAAGGAGAAGGATGTAAGGAGTGTAGTAATAGTGGTTATAGGGGAAGAGAGATGATATGTGAAGTTCTAAGTATTACAGACAAACTCTCCTCTCTTATAGCCAAGGGTGCAAGTAAAGAGACTATGCTTATCCAAGCAAAAGAAGATGGTTTTATTGATATCTTTGAAAATGGTATTGAAAAAGCTCTTGCTGGTATTACGAGTATTGAAGAGATTCTTAAGGTAACTAAAGGATGATATACTTTGCAGTAAGCCTCTTATCTCAGGGGAAGAAAAGAGAGATTGAACTCTATGCAGAAAATAAACAAGAGGCAAAAAGGGTTGTTAAATTAAAATGTGATGGCATAATCATCAAGGTTCAAGAGAGACCAGAGCCTTTAGAAAATCAATTAAAAAGATTTAGAGAGGACTTATTCAAAAATTTTAAAAAAAAGAGAATAAAGCCAGATGTTCTTATTTCTGCCACTGGACAGTTAGCTGTTATGATAAATGCTGGTATCTCTATTTATGATTCATTGAGTGAAATTGCTAAGGCAACAGATGATAAAACTCTTAAGATGATTTTTTTTAAATTAGCGGATGATATTAATGCTGGGCACTCTTTTTCGGCTGCTATGGAATTTTTTCGTTATGAGTTAGGGAGTCTTAGTATTGCGATGGTACAACTTGGTGAAAAGACAGGAAACTTAGGCAAAGCACTCTACGGCTTATCTCATATGCTAGAGGAGATTCGTACCAATATGATAAAATTTAAAAAGGCAATGGCATACCCTCGTAATGTACTAATAGCTATGGCTATTGCCTTTAGTATACTACTTACATATGTTATTCCACAGTTTAAAAATATATTTTCCTCTTTAGGAGCAGACTTACCACTTCCAACTCTTATCCTATTAAGCTTATCAGAGATATTTTTAAGCTATGGACCTTTGATAATACTAAGTACTCTTTCTTTTACTTTTGTACTTAAGTACCTTATAAATACGCACGTAAACATTAAGCTCAAATGGCATCAACTTCTTTTAAAAATAGTACTTCTCAAAAATATCATTATATTTTCAACTCTCAATAGATTTACATTAGTATTTGCAGAATTAATTCGTGCTGGCATTCCTATTGCTGATGCACTCGATACTTCTATTGAGATGATAGACAACTTACCTTTGAAATATAAACTCCAATCACTTATTATCAAAGTAGAAAAAGGGGGCACTCTGCACAAAGGTTTACAAGAGACAGAACTATTTGAAAATATGATTATTCAGATGTTTCGAGCAGGAGAGGAGAGTGGTACACTTGAAAATATGGTTCAAAAAGTTGCCCAATATTATAAGATGCGTTTTGATGCAATTATTGATGGTCTAAGTGAGGCTATTGAACCTATTTTACTATTTTTTATTGCAGGAATGGTAACGCTACTTGCACTTGGTATTTTTATGCCTATGTGGGATATGGGAAATGCACTTCAAGGCAGACATTAAAAGACTAAAGTACTTTAACAACTCTTGAAACTTTTTCTAAAAAATCACTCATACTCTTCTCATCGGACTTAATCTTATAGACTATTTTTATGTCAAATACTTTTTCTAAAACAAGAATATCAAAAGTGTCACACTCATAATCGATAAAACGGACATCACTATACTCAATCTCTATACTTTTGTGTATCTCTTTTTTGTACTCAAAAAGTTCACTCATATCGACTACTAGGTTAACAGCATCACTATATGCTCGAACTAATCCACCGGTCCCAAGTTTAGTACCTCCAAAATAGCGAACTATTATAACTGCACAATTGATAAGCTCTTGTCCTTGAAGAACCATTAAAGATGGTTTTCCACTTGTTCCCTTTGGCTCGCCATCATCACTAGAGTGTTCTACTATCTGTTCATACTCATTCAAGTAGCGAAAAGCAGTTACAAAGTGTCTTGCTTTTGGATGTTCTTCTTTAAGTTCACTAAGAGTTGTTTGGTATTGTTCGTAAGGGAGAAGGTGAGCAATAAATTTTGATTGCTTCACCTCTAAAGTGTTTGTAATATGCTCTTTTAAAAACTGCATAAATTATGCAAGATTTGTAAATATTTTTTGAACATCCTCATCATCTTCAAGTTTTTCTAAAATCTTATCAATCTCTACTTGTTGCTCTTGTGTAATAGAAACTGGCGTATTTGCAATTCTCTCTAATGTCGCTTTTGTTATCTCAATACCCATATTTTCTAATGCTTCATTGAGTGTTCCAAAACTTGTAAAGTCAGTAGTGACTAGGCAGATACCATCTTCAGACTCAATCTCTTCAAGACCAGCATCAATAAGCTCTAACTCTAACTCTTCTAAATCCATATCATCTTTAAGTGCAAACTCAAAAAGTGCCTTACGTGAAAACATAAAGTCTAAAGAGCCTTTATTGAGCATATCTGCACCATTTTTTACTAAAATGTTTTTAACATTTGCGACTGTACGAGTATTATTATCAGTCATAGTCTCAATGAAAATAAGTACACCATGTGCAGCTTTTCCTTCAAAGTTTACCTCTAACATACTAGCAGTATCTTTTGCACTCGCACGTTTTATCGCAGCATCAATGTTATCTTTTGGCATATTTTCAGCTTTTGCATTGATAATCGCTGTTCTTAGCTTAGAGTTAGAATCAGGATCCATCCCACCCTCTTTTGCTGCCATAGTAATCATTTTTCCAAGTTTAGGGAAAAGCTTTGACATCGCTCCCCATCTTTTTAATTTTGACGCTTTTCTGTATTCAAATGCTCTACCCATAAATATTCCTCTGTTAATCTTGACGCGATTATACCATTTTTCTATAATCTTTTATGTATAATAAGGAATAAGGAATAGATATGCGTCTTGGGTTTCGAATTAAACACCATTTTTTTAGTGCTTTTCGTGAATTTTTTGTTCATCATCATGGTTCATTAGAGTTTCGTGCTAAAATTTTTGCACTTGTAATTGCAGTTAATAAAAAAGCATCTGTTGAAAATTTCATTATTGTCAAAGATATTGGTATGCACATTTATGATGGTGATGAAGATAGATCTAATCTTTTAATGCTCTCAACAAAAGAGATGGTTCAGAAGGTAAGAGATGATAATGGACTAGATATTGACTCTCTTGTGAGTAGTATTCAAAAAGAGTTAAAAATAATTCCACGCTATGCAAAGAAAATCGACATAAAAGCATTAACCCCTATCTTACGTTTAACATATGATGAGGATACATACTCCTACCAAGAAAATATACTAGAGTTCTTAGAACAACTCAAAACTGAAACACTCAATAAATAAGGATTACAATGGATTTACAAACAGCAGCACTACATGCAGGATATAAAAAAGATACACAATCAACAATGGCAGTTCCTATTTATATGACTACAGCCTATGAGTTTCGTGATGTTGAACATGCAGCAAATCTTTTTGCCCTCAAAGAGTTAGGTAACATTTACACTCGTTTAAATAATCCTACTACTGATGTTTTTGAAAAACGTTTCGCAGAACTAGAGGGTGGTGAAGCTGCCATAGCTACAAGTAGTGGGATGAGTGCTATCTTCTTTGCAATCGCTAACTCTGCTGAAGCTGGAGATAATATCATCTGTGCAAAACAGCTCTATGGTGGAAGTTTAACTCAGACTGCTCATACCTTTAAGCGTTTTGGCATAGAGTCTCGTTTTTTTGATGTTCAAAACCCGTCTGAGATTGAAACACTCATAGATGATAAAACAAAGGTTATCTTTTTTGAGTCATTAACAAACCCAAGTATTGATGTTGCAGACATTGAGGCTATAACAGCCATTGCAAATCAACACAATATTTTAACAGTAGTTGACAACACTGTTGCAACTCCAGTTTTATGTCGCCCTTTTGAGTATGGTGCAGACATCACAGTTCATAGTGCTTCAAAATACACTACAGGTCAAGGTTTAGCCATCGGTGGAATTTTAGTTGAACGTAAAGACTTAGGTGATAAACTCAAAGATAATCCTCGCTATCCTCAGTTTAATGAGCCAGATGCTTCTTACCACGGTTTAGTCTATGTGGATGTTGGACTTCCGGCGTTTACTCTTCGTACTCGACTCTCTCTTCTTCGTGACATCGGTGCTGTGAGTTCTCCATTTAACTCATGGTTATTCATACAAGGACTAGAACATCTCTCTCTTCGTATGAAAGAGCACTCTAAAAATGCCTTAGCACTTGCAGAGTTTTTAGAAGCGCATCCAAAAGTATCAAAAGTAAACTACCCAGGACTCAAAAGTAACTCAAACTACACAAATGCTCAAAAGTATTTTCAAGATGGTTTATGTAGTGGACTTTTAAGTTTTGAAGTGAGCTCTTTAGAAGAAGCAACTAAGATAGTAAATGCCACTGAACTCTACTCTCTTGTTGTAAATATAGGTGACTCAAAATCTATCATCACTCACCCTGCTTCAACAACACACCAACAGTTAACAGCTGAGGAGTTAGTAGCGTGTGGCGTTCCGGCTGGACTTATTAGAATCTCTGCTGGATTAGAGTCAAGTAGTGATTTAATTGCTGATATAAAACAGGCACTTGAAGCTTAGTTAAGCGAATTTCGATAAAATAGCACTATTATTTTACGGAGCATATACACTTGTCTTTAAACCTACAAACGCATACTGAACATTTTACTAATCCTCTCTACTTAGAGAGTGGTCGTATTTTAGAGCCATATGACATCACTTATGAGACATATGGTACTCTCAATGAAGATAAGAGTAATGTTGTTGTGGTCTGTCATGCACTTACAGGTTCACACCATGCAGCTGGTGTTTATGAAGATGAGAGTAAGGCTGGCTGGTGGGATGGTTTCATCGGATCTGGTAAGGCTATAGATACAGACAAGTACTTTGTAATCTGTTCAAATGTTATAGGAAGTTGTTTTGGTTCAACTGGTCCTATGTCTATGATGCACCCTCATCATGAACCCTATCGTTATAAATTTCCAGTTGTAAGCATTAAAGATATGGTAAAAGCACAACGCATACTTTTTGATCGTTTAGATATTCACCGTGTTGAAGCTATTGTTGGTGGCAGTATGGGTGGTATGCAAGCCCTTCAATTTGCCATACACTATCCAAACTTTGCTAACAAAATCATCTCTCTTGCATCAACTCATGCGACTCAACCTTGGGCAATTGCTTTTAATAAAGTAGCTCAAGAGTCCATACTCAAAGATCCAGATTTTAAACAAGGGTATTATGACCCAGAAGTAATAGCAGAACAGGGTTTATCTGGGATGGCTGTTGGTCGTATGGCTGGACATATAAGCTTTTTATCTCATGAGTCTATGCGAGAAAAGTTTGGACGAGAGTATAAACTTACAGATGGACTCTA
>Ga0256826_1001685_pt1 | contig 13688 bp, 13 predicted proteins | sample CV79metaG_FD_185975 | JGI IMG/M metagenome (GOLD analysis project Ga0256826, IMG submission 185975) | Hydrothermal vent microbial communities from East Pacific Rise, Pacific Ocean - CV79 | ecosystem: Environmental > Aquatic > Marine > Hydrothermal vents | place: Pacific Ocean: East Pacific Rise...
TGAAGAGAATTATCTAAATACTCTAACTCCTCATCGAGGCTGTTATGAGTATAGATTTTACTAAAATATTTTTGTGTAATATTTTCATCAATAGTCTCATAGTGTTTAGTAAGTTTATCTGCATCTTTGTTAAATAATTTATAAAAACCTATAGGTTTTAATTCGACAACTATTATTGGAAAATCCAAAGTATCTACAACTGTTTTAAGATCAAAAAAGAGGGTAGCAGCTTTATTTCTTTTAAGACTAACAGAAAATCCTTTGGGAATATTGAATACCTTATCGTCAGATAGTCTACTAGTACACTTAATACCTTTGTTAAAAATCATAAAGTTACCACCATTAGGTAAAAACATTAGTTTTTCAATATCTTTGGAAGGTGTGATAATAAAGTATTGTTTGACTATTGTCTCCAGGCTCCGTGATGGTCTATATATATTATATTTCATTTTTTCTCATAATTATTTATTTAAAAGATTCTATCATTATTGGCTCAAATAGTAGTTGTATAGATGCGACAATGTAAATATATTAAAGATTGTCTCAGTAAAAAATATTTAAGTATATGCAAGTATAATTTTCATCTAAGAACAATATATAAATATTTTGAATAAAGAGAGATTTTTAATGAGTAAAACAGTAACGATAATTGACACTTTTGGCTTCTTCTTTAGAAGCTTTTATGCTCTTCCTCAACACTTGAAAAATAAAGATGGTTTTCCTACTGGATTATTAACAGGTTTTACAAACTTTATCTCTACACTCCAAAAAGATCACGATAGTGACTACATCATTTTTGCCATAGATACAAAAGGTCCTACTTTTAGAAATGAGATAGACCCCAACTATAAGGCAAATCGCTCAGCTCCACCACCTGAACTTACTATGCAGCTACCAGTAGCCATAGAGTGGATAGATAAGATGGGATATAAGACTCTTGGTATGAGTGGGTTTGAAGCTGATGATATGATAGCTACGGTTGTACACCTAGCACAAGATAAGGGTTACAATGTTCGTGTAGTATCTCACGATAAAGATCTTTACCAGCTTATAGATGATGATAAAGGTACTATTATCATTGATGCTATTAAACGTAAGTCTATGGATGAAAAAGCTTGTTTTGATAAGTATGGGGTCACTCCTAAACAGTTTATAGATTATCAGTCTATCCTTGGAGATAGTGCAGATAATGTACCTGGTGTTAAGGGAATTGGTAAAGTAGGTGCGGAGAAACTTCTTGTTGCTTACGGCACGCTTGACAACATCTATGTAAATGTAGAAGAAGTGAAGGGTGCAAACCAGAAAAAGCTTATAGCTTCAAAAGAGTCAGCTTACATGTCAAAAGAGCTTGTAACTCTGAAACGAGATGTATTTGACTCTATAGATTTTGAAGAGTATAAGATGAATGTAGAAAATCCATTTTTAAATATCTATGATGAGTTAGTTCAGTATGAACAAAATGCTGTACTTCGTGTCCTTCATGCAAGAAATCAAGTAAGTGACTCTAAACGTGAAAGTGCTGCTGCTCATGTAGCAGTTGAAGAAGAGGACTATGGTGTAAAACTAGAGTTTAAAGCTACACTTCTAACAGATGTTAAAGAGTTAAACAAAGCTCTTGCTACTCTAACTCCAGATACTGTTGTGGCGTTTGATACTGAAACAACAGGGCTTGATTATGAAAAAGATAAGCTTGTAGGTTTTAGTTTTTGTCTTAATGAGACGCAAGCTTACTATGTCCCTTTTGCCCACTTTTACCTTGGTGTCCCTGAGCAGATAAATGAAGATGATATTAAGTCTGCAATACGAAAAATATTTAAATCAAAAGTAGTGGGTCATAACATCAAGTTTGACCTGCACTTTGTGACTCGTTTTTTAGATGATGATACTTTAGAAGCTTATGCAGACAGTATGATACTTGCATGGCTTATAAACTCAGAGTCTGCACTAGGCCTTGATAAACTTAGTGATAAGCTTCTCGGTCACACTATGGTAGCGTTTAAAGATACTGTGAAAAAGGGTGAGACATTTGCTGGTGTTGAGATAGAAGATGCTTGTAAATATGCAGCAGAAGATGCTTTTATAACTGCAAAACTTTATAACCTTTTTCTAGATAAACTAGAACTTCAAAGTGCTACTCATCTCATACAAGAGTCTCGTGATGTTGAGTTTCCTTTTATAAACACGCTTCTTAGAATGGAAAAAGAGGGTATAGAAGTTGATAGTGCATTTTTAGAGAAGTTTTTAACTGAAGTAAAAGAGACATTAGTAGGACTTACTGCATCTATCTACGAGTTTGCAGGAAGTGAGTTTAACATCAACTCAACTAAACAACTTGGTGTAATTCTTTTTGAAACGCTAGGTTTACCAGTGGGTAAAAAGACAAAGACAGGTTACTCTACAGATGAAAAAGTTCTCAACGGGCTTAATGGAAAACACGATATTATTCCTAAACTTTTAGAGTACCGTGAGGTTTATAAGCTTTACTCTACTTACTTAGAACCACTTTTAAAGCTAAGCCGTGAAGATAAAAAGAGTCGTATTCATACTTCTTTCATTCAAACTGGGACAGCAACTGGGCGTTTAAGTTCTAAAAATCCTAACTTACAAAATATCCCTACAAGAACACCTCTTGGTGCTAAGATTCGTCAGGCATTTGTTGCAGGAGAGGGTAAAAAACTTATTGGTATTGATTACTCTCAGATAGAGCTTCGTCTACTTGCTCACTACTCACAAGATAGTGTTTTAGTAGATGCATTTAAACATGACAAAGATATCCATCTTCAAACTGCAGTAGCACTTTTTGGCGAAGAAGAGGCAGCGGCTAAACGCTCAGTAGCAAAAACAGTAAACTTTGGACTGCTTTATGGAATGGGACCTAAAAAACTTTCTGATACTTTAGGTATAACAACTAAAGAAGCTAAAGAAATTATAGAAAAATACTTTGAGTCATTTCCTACTGTTAGAACTTACTTTAGAAGTATAGTTGACACTTCTAAAGAACAGGGTTATGTAGAGACTCTACTTAAACGTCGTCGTTATTTTGACTATGAAAATGCTACTCCTATGTTTAGAGCAGCATTTGAAAGAGAGAGTGTTAACTCAGTATTTCAGGGAAGTGCAAGTGATTTAATCAAGCTAAGTATGAATGAAATTCATAATGTCATTTTACAAGAACACTTAAATGCTACAATGTTACTACAGATACATGATGAACTTATTTTTGAAGTTGAGGCGAGTGAAGCTGAGGCTTTAGGAGATAAGTTTAGAGAAATTATGGAGAACATTATGGTTTTAAATATTCCACTCAAAGCAAGTCTAAATATCGGTGATAATTGGAGTGAGCTAAAGTGATAAGTGCAAAAATGCTTCTTGAAACTACACGAGACTTAAATGTTCTCTATGTAGAAGATGATGAAGATTTATGTCTAGCTACTAAGGGTTTACTTGAACTCTATTTTGCCAAAGTTGATACTGCTGTTAATGGAAAACTAGGATTAGAAAAATTTATTGAATATAAAAAAGAAAATAGCACATACTATGACATTGTTCTAACTGATATAAATATGCCAGTAATGGATGGACTTAGAATGTCTAAGGAAATTTATAAAGTTAATGATAGACAATCAATAATTATTCTTACTGCTCACAATTCAGCTGAGTATCTTTTAGAGTCTATTAGTCTAGGTATAGATGGTTTTATGACTAAACCCATAAATAATGATCAGTTATTTAAAACTATTTTTAAAATTTCCCAAGCTATTAATGATCATAAAATGATAGAGAGCTATATGAATCAAGTAGAAATATTAAATGAAGAACTAGCTTCTAAAAATGAGACACTGCTTCAAAGAAACAGAGAACTTGAAAAATCTTTACGCATGCTTGATACAGTTATAAATAAAGAAGAAATTATTCAGTCAAAGCCTGAAGAAAAACAAGATTCTTGTGAGTTAGGTAAAGATATTCAAGATCAAATTTTTCATTTAATTAATGATGATTTATTTGAGTTAAAAGAGATACTAACAGAAATAGATGTAGGAATAATTGAGGTTATTAATAATCAAGATAATATATTACCTGAAAGTATTGATCTTTTAGTGAAATATTTTTCTCGTTATTCTGCCATTTTAAACTATTATACATTTTTTAATACATTAAGTTTAGGAATGAGTGGTTTCTCTGATACGATGAGAGATGTACCTTTACCTCAAAACCCAGAGACTATTCACAATATTTTTACATTTTTAGAGACTTTCGTATATGTACTCTCTAAATGGCATGATGATCTTTCTTCTGGTGATGAAAGTAAACTAAATCAACTTGATGCTTCTATAATCAGTGATATGGCAACTATACAAAATATGTGGACTCAAACATATTTAGAGAATGAAACTAGCGAAGATTTAGACGATATCTTTGACTTTTAACTTCTCTAGTTTTTTTGAAGCATACCACCAAAGGTAAAGTGCTGCAGAAAAGAGTATGACATCTATCCCTAACCACAGAGAGTAAATCTCAAATTTAAAATAACTAAATATACTAAACAAAATAATTGGTGCAAGCACTTGTCTATAAATACTTAGTGGAAATATAATAGCAGGTTTTCCAATAGCTTGTAAAAATGATATGTACATGAAAATCACAACAAAACCAAAAAATGCAAAACCACAGATGTGAAGATAAAGTACAGTCTGTTGTATCACCATAGGGTCACTTGTAAGAAATGAAGCAAACAGATCTCCAAACAGAAAAAATGAGACAATACCTAGTGTACTAAGAATAAAGCCATAGATAATGGCAAGGTTTAGAGTTGGTTCTATTCGTTGGTACTCTTTAGCACCGTTGTTTTGAGAGACTATAGAAAGGGTCGCAATACTTAGACCGATGATTGGCATAAGAAATACTTGTTCTATCCTCATTGATACCCCAAATGCAGCCACAGCCTCTTTTCCATATGGTGCAACAAAGTAAGTGATAATATACATTCCAAACGCCATCATGAACATATTTATACTCGGAGGAAACCCCTGTTTTACAAGTGCTTTAATTACACCAATATCTAGTGAGAACTCTTTAAAGCCTTTCCAAAGTTGTGTATTTTGAAGTTTATAAAAGAGATAAAGCATTGTTACAAACTCTGAAATAACAGTAGCTATTGCTATACCTTTAACTTCAAATCCAAGATAGAGGACAAAAATATAATTCAAAAAGATATTTAGTATAGATGTAAGAATCAAGACATTTCTAAAAGAGACCATATCTCCTGTGGCATTTAGTAGGGCATTAAAAAAGAAAGAGCCTATAAAAAAGAGGGTAGCATAGAGAATGATACTGATGTAATCTAGTGTTTGAGAGATGTAGCTAGGATCACCAAGTGCACTTATAAAGTAAGGGACACTAAGGATACCAACTGCACTTAATACTAAAGATAAGAATAGAGCAAAGAATACACCATTTAATGCTATATGTTGTGCTTTGTTAGTATCTTTTTCTCCAAGAGCATTTCCTACTAAAGATGTAAGGGCTTCACTCATTCCAATAGCGATGGCCAAAATCATAAAAAAGATAGATGCTGAGAGAGAAAGAGCTGCCAGAGCCTCTGTTGAAATGTAACCTGCAAAGATAGTATCTGTGACATTAAACATAGTATGAAAGAAGTATCCTGTCATCGCTGGAATAGAGAGTTTTATAAGATGGGATTTGATGGAGCCTATAGTTAAGTCTGTATGCATATGTATTACTTTTTTGTCATTTTATAAATAAAACTAAATACTTCTGCGATGGCTTTATACATCTCAGGAGGTACTTCTTTATCGATATCTAGTTTTGAGAGAAGTTCTACTAAGTCCTCATCTTTTTTGATGGGAACATCATGAAGTTTGGCTATCTTGACGATATTTTCTGCAGTAAAACCTTCACCTTTTGCAGTTACTTTTGGAGCACTGCCTGATGAAGCATCATACTTGAGGGCTACTGCTTTTTGTTTCATGCTTTTACCTCAAAGCCTAGGGCTAAATCTTTGATGGGGTTTTCATAGTTAGAGCTATTTTTACTCGCCTCTAAAAAATGAATCTCTTTTACAACTATACCAACACTTGAAAGTTGTTGTCGAAGCTGAGGGATATTCTCTTGTAAGATGTTTTTAAATTCATCATTTTGTGTTTGAATATTGATGTTGAGCTGATTTGACTCAAACATTCCAAGACGAAGTTTTAGCTCTCCATACTCTTTGAGTTGGAGTTGTATATCTGTAAAAAAACTAGCATTTTTGAGCTTTTTAATAGTGAGATTACCATCTTCAAGAGCATCCCATGAGTAGGGAAGGTAAAGTGAAGTGGCGTTTGAGAGGTGAGAGACTAATTGGTGATAGTCGATTTGAAGAGTGAGTTTATCTATATGTTTTAAAAGCTCTTGTTTGTTTGGATGAGTAGAGTTACTTATCTCTTCGTGAGTTTTAAGTAAAACTGCTTTTAGGTCACCATTAAACATCTCTTTGATTTGTGTAGTTGATAGTAATTGTTGGGGTTTATTTAAAAACTGAAGTTTGTTTACTAAGGATGTAGTTTCTTTTGTAAAAACAATATCTTTTGGGGATATGCTTTTATCTACAACAGAGTCCATTGAGACACTTACTTTATCTAGAAGAGTTTGAACTTTTTTACTTACTTGGCTGAGTAGGGTGAGGTCTATCTTCGTTTTACCAAGAAGGTCTGTAGTATTTGTATTTTTGAAAACATCACTGGATAAGAGCTCTTTGAGTTGAGTGTTAAGGGTTTTGATATTTGGAAGTTTCGTATCTTGGAGTATTTTACTTAACTCACTCAGAGCAGATTTGAGTTCTTCTTTTGGTGTTTGAAGATTTTTTATTCTGTTTTCTAAAAAAATTCCTGAGTTTTGTATTTTTGTTTTTAAACTTTTTTCACTAATATCTTTGATATCACTCAAAAAACTTTGTAAAACTTTCTCTAAAGGTAAGGAGTTTTTATCTTGTTTAAGCGTTTGGAGTAGCTCTTTTATAGTGCTAGATACATTTCCTAAGTCTTTAAGTGTAGGGTTGTTTTTGACTAAGTTAAGAAGTACTTTATCTTGTGTAGGGTTTTTATCACTCTGCTTTAAAATAGTGTCTAATACTGAGGCTAAGTCTTTACCTAGTGAGAGTGCTTTGACCTCTTTAGGTGAAGCACTCTCTAGAACCTCTTTAAGAGCTTTATTTGTATTTGGCAAAATGATATTTAAGCTCTTATTTGTATTAATATTTATCATAATTTAGTATATCATTAATCTTTTAAAACTAAAGTATTTTGGTATAATGTATAAAAGACAAAGGAACTAAAATGATTACTGGTTTTGGTAGTGGTGCTCGAGGTGATGGTTCTCTGACTTCACATCATTTAAGTGGTGGCGGGCTTCCTGTTCCTTTTAATATTCCTAAAGTTTTACACAACCTTCTTTATGAAGATACAGGTGTTGAGTTTGATCCTAAACAAATGGATATGATAGAGACACTAAGGTTCTCAACTCATGCTTTAAGTAGAATGAATGAAAAATATGGACCAAGAGCACAAGAACTAAAATCACAACTATTTGGAGACCCTGATAATAAAGAACTAATAGCAGAACAAGAACTACTGCAACTAGATTTTTTTGAAGCACATCAGCATTTTAAAGAGTTGGTAATAGTCCTTTCAGATATGCTCTCTCGCCAACAGTATGCAAAACTTTTAGAATATAGTAACATTCAAGTATAAAATAAAAATAATGAGTAAAATATGAAACAAAAAACAGATAAAATATTAACAATTTGGCATGAGCATTTCTCTAAAGAAGAGAATCAATATAGTGAGTATGAACCATCAGATATAGACTATTTTGTAGGTTGTATGCTTTACAATCATTTTGCATTTTCAAAATCCCTTGAAAACCTGAAAACTATGGACTTGTCTTATGACTTTTTATCTTCTTGCGGAGATGAATATGACGAAATTAGAGCGGTAATCGCAGAGATTAAATTTGAGAATGAAGAAGATAGTTTAAAGTTCTTTCAGTCTTACATCGGAGAATCTCGTGCTAAATATAGCGGTATGGAGCTCTACCTTCTTGATAGACTGCATAATCACATAGTTACTTTAGCTGATATTTATTCTGGTTCAAAGGATGTCTCTACTGTAGACTTTCAAAATCCACTCTATAGATAATGCTTCAAAAATATCTTATCACTTCAAGAGAGTTTTACACAGATACTCCTGCAGTTTTTCGATGTATCCTACATGAGCAGTTTGTAAAGCACCTTCCTGATTATGCTCTGTATAGAGATAAGTCAAATCCAAACTATCATATTCAAGCCCAACATTTTCTAGAAGTTTGTGCTCAGTTTGAGGATATCAAGGCTTTTATACACAGTGATGTGCAACTGGCGTTTAAACTTCATGCTCATGGAGTTCACTTAACTTCAACACAGTTTGACGAAATATCAAAAGCTAAAGAGTTAGGACTCAAAGTCATCATAAGTACACATAAAAAAGAAGAAGTTCTTAAAGCCCAAACGCTAGGTGCAGACTATGTAACTTATAGCCCAATCTTTAGCACACCAAATAAGGGTGAGCCAAAGGGGATAGAAGATTTAAAAGAAGTACTAAACCTAACAGATATTAAAATCTTTGCACTTGGTGGAATAGTAGAAGATACGCAGATAAAAAGTATCGCTAAAACAGACTCTTTTGGATTTGCTTCTATCCGTTACTTTTATTGAAGCTTTCCAGCAAGAAAACCACTAGCAAAACTCCATTGTAGATTATACCCTCCACAAGGTCCATCTAGGTTCATAATCTCTCCACAAAAGTAAAGACCATCAACTAGTTTACTCTGCATCGTTTTTGGGTTTATCTCTTTGAGGCTTATGCCTCCTCTTGTAATCATTGCAAGTCTAAAACCATCATGTCCATTTACTGTAAGAGGTGTCCATGCTAAAAGGTTTATGAGTGAAGCTCTTGATTTACCCGATACTTTTGAGAGAGTAGCGTTTAAGTCTACTTGGGCAAGTTTACAAAGTTCTAGACTAAGGGCTGGAGGGAGTAGGGTAGATGTTAGTTCTACTATGTTAAGTTCTGGATTTTGTAGTGCTTTAGTTTTAAGGTGTTTAGTTATCTGCTCTTCGTTCATTCCCTTAGTAAGGTTTAAAAGAAGAGGAACTTCACCGTACTTTTTAAGTAGAGGTGTAACTTCTCTTGCAAAGTCCAAAACAACAGGACCACGGATTCCACTTTTAGTGAAAATAAGATCACCTTTTGCCCGAAGTTTTTTATGCTTTTTTAAATCAACTCTAAGTTCTACTTTAGCGATGGTATCTGCGCGACATTCACCAACCCAAGACTCTTTAGTTTTAAGTGGCATCATAGCAGGACTAAGCTCTGTTACCTTATGCCCTAACTCTTCAGCAAGAGAATACCCATCACCCTCAGCACCTAAAACAGGATAACCAAGACCACCAGTTGCTACGATTACATTTGGAGCAAAATATGTAGCATCTTGAGTTTTAACACCTTCTATATGCTTGCCCGTAAGGAGTAAACGCTCAACTCTTTGTTGTGTTATAACTGTCACACCGACTCTGTCCATCTCTTTTTGAAGTGCAGAGATGATAGTTGCGGAGGAGTGTGAAGTAGGGAAAATACGAAATCCATCAGGGGCATGAGTCTCTACCCCTATCTCATCCATAAAAAGAACTAACTCTTTGTTATCAAACGCCAGAAGTGCATCTTGCATGAAACGCCCATCTCTACCAAATCGAGCCATAAAGTCTTCATTTGCAAGGGTATTAGTTAGATTACATCGACCACCACCAGTGGCTTTTAGCTTAGCTGAGATATTTGAGAGTTTTTCAAGAAGTAAAACTTTTTTGTTTTCTCTTGCAGCAACTATGGCAGAAATAATTCCAGCAGCACCACTTCCAATAACAATTAAGTCGTATGTTTCTTCATTCATAAGTTTATTTTACTATAATTTCTTCAATGAAAACTTACTATGGCCACAGAGAAAAATGTTACGAGTGTTACAGACCCAAAAGTTCATGTATGTGTGAGCACTTTGAGCATATTGAAACTCAGACTAAGTTTATAGTCTTAATGCACCCAAAAGAGTTTAAAAAAGTAAAAAATAATACTGGGCATTTTACACATAAAAGTCTGAGTAATTCAGAACTTTTTGTAGGTATAGACTTTACAAACCATAGACGGATAAATGAAATCATAGATACTTATGACTCTTACATACTTTTTCCTTCAGAAAATGCTCTTGATATTAGTAGTGAAAACCCAAAAAAAAGTGACAAAAATTTAGCGATATTTATCATCGACTCTACATGGGCATGTACGAAAAAGATGTTTACTTTAAGTCAAAATCTAAACTCATTAAAACATATGAGTTTTACAACAGATAAAACATCACGCTATGAGATAAAAGAACAACCACAAGAGCGATACTTATCTACTATCGAATCTACCTTAGTTGTTTTAGAAGAGTTAGATAGATTGAAGATAGAGAGCATAGATAAAAATCAGTTTGAAGGCTTTTTAAGACCATTTTTAGAGATGGTTGTGTATCAAAAAGCACTAATTGCAAATCCTAGCTGTTGTGCAGTGAGATTTAAAAGGCATAATAAGAACTAATACGCTAAAATTGCGCATGAAAAACTTTAAACTCTCTTTTATACTCTTAACCCTTGTTTTATTGACTACATCTTGTATTAATTTTGTATCTGTTTCTAGTCCTAGTAAGGAACTAGAAGAACCAACACCTCCAGAAGAAATTGTGACTCCAGCAGCACCAAAAGTAGTCAAAGAGGTAAAGAAAGATGACCATTTTATAGTTAAAAATTATGTAAAAGAAGATAAGTTTACTCGTGTGTTCAAAAACTGTTTTAAAACAGGAAAGAAGGATCTTCAAAAGTCTTGTAAAAAAGATCTAAACTCTTTCTTACAAAAGACTCCTCTTCGTAATAAAAGAGTTATTATTATAGAAGTTCATACAGATAAAGGTGGCTCAGCCAAAAACAACCTAGCTATCTCTAAAAAAAGAGCATATAGTGCAGCTGCCTCTCTTTACTATAAAGAGTATAAACATTCCCAAGTTTACTATACTGGGTTTGGTGAGAGCCGAGTAATATATGATACTCGTAGTGCAAAAGCAGACTTTGAAAATCGACGTTTAGTAGTGATGCTTAGAGAAAAAAATGAAGTTATTAATAAAAAAGAGTTTAAAAAATTTGTATATAGAAAAAAAAGCACAAAAGTAAAACCAATAAGTGTTAAAGTGACAGCAGTAAAAGTAAAACCACTAACAAAAGTAAAGACGAAACCAAAAGTTAAAACAAAGAAAAAAGTAAAAAGTACACCAAAAAAAGAGAAGTTATTTACTAATATTAAACTATTAAAGTACACAGGGAAAGCTGATACAGGCTGGATATATTTTGGTAAAAAAGATTTAAAAGAGAAATTTTTAATCTCTTGTGCTGATGATAAACCTAGAAAAGTAAAAAGAAAAGCTATCAGTAAGTCTAAAAAAAGAGATTTTGTATCTGGACTTTATGGAAAGAGAATTTCTGGTAATTATGCTGATAATTATATGGAAATTTATCCTGTTTACATAAATGAAAAAGGTTACTTACCTAGAAGTAATCCTATCGTGACAGTATATAGCGATGATAGAAAAGTAAAACGCTATCAGACAACGGTAAATACATACAGAGGAAAAAGAGGGATACTTTATAGAATCTTTGTAAATGGAAAGAAAAATATGGAGTGTATGGACTTAGTTATTTCATATACAACTAAAGAAGTCTCTTACGGTCAAGTTTATGTTAAAGAGAATGATAAACTTAAAAGATTTAAGTTTACAGCTGAGTAATTGTTATTTGTTTTTAATTTTTTGAGACTGTCTTTCTTTCTAATAGGACTATTATATATAAATTTTGATAAGTTTATATTCTACTTAATAACTTGTTAATATATATAAATAATACTATAATAGTCTTTATACTAATTATATAGGATAATAACTATTATGATAATACTTAAAGGTACAGATGAGTACCAGAAACAAATTGCTTCATATATAAAATCTTTACGACTTGATGAAGCTAAATATACTCAAAAGTCTAAAGCAGCACAGTGTGGTATTGCCTTTGCAACATATGTAAAGTTAGAAAACACTGGTAAGGGGTCTATCGAGATGCTTCTTAAAGTTTTAGCTACCTATGCACTTCTTTCCAAAATTGATGAATTAACTAAAATTATAGAACCATCACCAAGTAAAAAAATGTTAGAAAAAAAAGTAAGTAATAAAAAAAGAGTAAGACATAGCACTAAGGAGCATTCAAATGATTGAAGTATCCTTATTTGGAAATAAAGTTGGTGTATTAGAGCAGCGTAAAGAAGGAATATTCTTTGACTTTTATGAGAGTTTTAGAGCAAACCCTTTACCAATCTCTCCATATAAGTTAGACCCTGAAGTAAAAATGAACTATAACTATTTTGATAGTATGTTTGCAAATGGTATGCCTGGAATATTTAACGATAGTATGCCTGACGGATATGGGGAAATGCTTATGTTAAAACATTTTAAACAGAAACAAATCACAGGAATGATTACACCTTTGCAAAAGTTAGCATTTGTAGGAGATGATGCTATTGGTGCACTTGAATATACACCATCTGAAAATTATCAAGAGATGTTTGATATCGATATTGCAACACTCCCTAAAACGCTAAAAGGTCAATATGAAGGTAAGGTCTCTGATGTCTTATCTAACTTAATTAAATTACCTTCACCAGGTGGTGCTCGTCCTAAAACATCAGTTTTATATGATGAGAAAGCAAATATTATGAAAGGTGGGCATACATGTAATGCCACAAATACTTTAGAGCCATGGATAATAAAGTTCGATGAGAAAGGTTCACAGGTTACAGTTCTAGAAAAACTCTATCAAGATATAGCAAAAAAATCTGGAATTCTAACTCCTAGCACAAAACTATTGTATGTAGATGATGAAGTCCATTTCGCCATTAAAAGATTTGATCGTATTGGCAAAGATAAATTACATCAAGCAACGGTATCTGGTTTGCAACATTTAAGTCATATCCAAACAAATAATTTTTCATATGAAAATTTACTAGTAATGACTCAACAACTCACAAAAGATATGACACAAGTTCAAGATATGTATAAGCGTATGGTTTTAAATATTGTTGGAGCTAACTGTGATGATCATCTAAAGAATACATCATTTACTATGAATGTTAATGGAGAATGGAATTTATCTCCGATATATGATGTTGTATATAATACCGGTCCAGCAACATTTGGAGAACACTTTTTATCTGTTAATAAAAAAAATAGAGAGATAACTAAAGAGGATTTATTAAAAGCTGGACAAGTAGTAAACTTATCTCACAGAGAGATGAATAATGATATCACTGAAGTTGTAGATAACTTTAGTGATAGTTTAAAAAATATACATGAGTATAATTTAAATAGTGATCTTGTAACAGAACTCAATAAAAATATTAAGTTTGTATTTTAGGATGAGTGTATTAAAATTTAGAACTTTAATAGTTTTTTGAGAGTGTAAAATAAACTGTCTAAAACTTAAAAATTAGATTCATTTGATAAATCATGAAGAGTCATCTTTTGCT
>Ga0256826_1001686_pt1 | contig 13683 bp, 12 predicted proteins | sample CV79metaG_FD_185975 | JGI IMG/M metagenome (GOLD analysis project Ga0256826, IMG submission 185975) | Hydrothermal vent microbial communities from East Pacific Rise, Pacific Ocean - CV79 | ecosystem: Environmental > Aquatic > Marine > Hydrothermal vents | place: Pacific Ocean: East Pacific Rise...
TAAAATTCAAAAGAGGATATAACATGAGTAATTACATAGATGAAGACGATGATTACGAAGATTACAGAGAAGACTTTTTAGGTAGAACACCACAATCAAGTTACTTTGCAATTGCAAAAACAGCAAACCAAAATATAGTAGAATTAGAGCTTGAAAAGGTATTTAGACGTTTAGCAGTAGCAGAGAAAATGTTAGAAGATAAAGGTCTTGCTGATGAGCATGAACAGCAGATTAAATCACTTGTTATAGATAAAGAGATAGATGAGAGAACAGCATCGGTCTTTATTGATTTAGTAGGAGCAATTGTTACTCAATGTGAGTAAGCATAGATACATGGCTATTCTTATTTTAGCCATGTTTTAGATAGGTAATAAGAGAAGACATATTACTTACACTTTTTAGTGCTATTATTGTCTTCTGCAACAGAATTAATCCCTCCATTATGACATCCTTTTACTGCTCCAGACATTTCAATGTGTGGCTTCCCATCAGCCCCCCATGTAACCTTTCCAGCATTAGCAACTACAATCAACGATACAAATAAAACAACGTGTTTAACAAACTTCATTTCTGACTCCTCAAGTTAGAATATTGGTTGATAGCATTATGCTTTTTAAGCACAAATACTAAACTATTAATTTAAGTATCTTTAAATACTAAACTATTATAGTAGAGTTTACATAAAAAATATTTTATTTTTTAAAGTAATTTCAAAAATAAAGGTGTTTCAATCAGTAACTGTTTTTTATAATATTTTTACTGTTTTTTTAGGATTAATTTCTGTTAAGCATCGTTTTTCAGTAATATTTTGTTACTCTTTAGTTGTTTTTTGTGATACTTTTAGTGAAAATTGTAAAATATTCTCAAAAGTTACATTTTTATACTTTTTTGAGAAAAAATCATATAAATTTTAAATAGTCCAAATAAAAAAAATAAATTTTCGAACCTAAACAGATAAAATTGTTTTTTCTAAAACCAATAGCAATAAAGGTAAAAGAGATAAAAAAGCAGATATTCTAAAAACTTAAGCATAAAAACTTAATAAATTTTACTAAAAATATTTTTTAACTAAAAAAATTAATACTTTCTCTTCAAAAGAGTTAAATAGACAAAATCTTTAATAATCAATACCATTGAATAAACCCACAAAACATTCATCACCGTATTTGATTTATAATCCAATCCAAAATAGAGTAATGGTAAACCAATTACAATCAACCATTTCATATAATAGAAAAAAATAATTCCCACACCATAAATATCTTTTAAAAATTTTTTCACTATCAACTCCTTTATCTAAGATTTATACTTTACTATTTTTTAGTAGTGCAATAAAATTGCACTCTACTGATTCTTGCCACCCTTGGCACTCTGAATTGAATGGATATAGCTATAATCTATCTTAATCTCTGACTCTTTAGGTAGTTTACTAGCCAATCGCTCTACCATACCCTCAAAATCTTCAAAAAGATAATTTGCCATAGAACCTGGAATTGGATTAATCTCATTTAGTAGTACCTCACCATCAACAACAAAGAAGTCACATCTAATAATTGAACCTTCAAAAATATTGGCGTACACCTTTTTGAATGCCTTTTGAATATCAGATTTAAGTTCAGGTGTAATAGAGGCATCTTCTACCTTTCCATCACGCGAGAAATCTAGGTATTTTTTCTCAAAATCTAAGAACTCCTCTTTGTTTGGCTCTTCTACAATAGAGAGTTCAAATTCAGAAGTTTTACAACCTGCTTGGTTATACTCTAATACACCTTCGATAAAGGGTTCAATTAGCACCTGATTATCAAACTCGAATGCCACATCTAAAGCATAATCTAACTCATCAGCAGATTTAACAATGGTAACCCCTATACTACTTCCTAATCGTACAGGTTTAATAATAACAGGGTATTCCAACTCAATATCACGATTATCATTGCTGTTTAAAACTGAGTAGGGAACAACTTTAACTCCTAAACTCTCTGCATAGAGTTTTGTATATAGTTTATTGTATGAGAGTACAGAAGCATCAACACGAGGAGAGACATAAGCAATATCATTGAACTCTAAAAGAGAAGCAATCTTTCCATCTTCACCATCTCGTCCATGAATTAAGTTTAGTACGGTTCCTAAATTTTGTTCTTTTAATCCAAACAGTCCCTCTGTACAGAAAAAGCCTTTTTTCAAGATAAGTTTTTTATCTTTTTTATAAGTCCCATCAGAAAAATGATTTGACTTCATATTTTTAGAATCTATCAAGTAGAACTCTCTATTACTATCAACAAAAATAAAAGAGAGATTTGTATTTTTTAGAACTTTTTTTACTGTAATCGCCGAGACGATGCTGATTTCATGTTCATAACTAGAGCCACCAAAAAGTATTGCTATATTCATATTATTACCTTATAAAATTATAAAGAGTATTTTAGCGTATTTCTTTATAACCTTTGCAGTTTTTTCAACCCTTGCTTAACCAAACTTGCTGTATCTCCTGTAGCCCCTGCCAATGCCTTTTTAATATGATCCTTTTTAAATCCTAAACTCTCTAATGCCAAGATTGCATCGGACATGCCACTGTTTAAAACAGTACTCTCTGCACCATCGACAATAAAATCAGCCAACTCTACTAAAATTCGACTTGCTGCTTTTGGTCCTATCCCTGGAACACGTTTTAATAGCGTAACATCTTTATCTGCCACCACCCTAGCAAAGGTTGTAGGAAGAAAGGTAGAACAGGTAGCCATAGCAACTTTTGGACCCACTCCATTAATTTTTATAAGCGTGTCAAACATCTTCTTCTCATTGGCTTCAATAAAACCAAACATTAAGTTGGCATCTTCACGAATAATCTGTGTAACCAAAAGCTTTACTCTACCCTCACCTATACTATTAGAGGTATTAAGTGAGATATTCACCTCATAAATTAATCCATTTACATTTAAATGTATAAAGGTAGGTTCTCTCTTCTCTACACTGCCTTCTATTCCAACAATCATCACAACTCCTATTTAATTTATTGGCTGAAGTATAGCAACTATTTTTTAGAACTAGAGGAAATAGTATAAATTATTATGTTAAAAAGTGTTCTTTAAACAAAAAAGGAGGATAATCTACTTTTTAAAATTAAGGAATATTATTATGCGTAAAACCAAAATAGTTATAACAGTAGGACCAGCAACTTCGTCATTAAAAATGATAAAAACTTTGATTATTAAAGGGGTTAATGTTTTTAGATTAAACTTCTCTCATGGTGATTATGAAACACATTCAAACAGTATAAGAAACATACGCCAAGCCTCAAAAGAGTTAAACAAAGAGGTAGCAATACTTCAAGATATTTCAGGGCCAAAAGTTAGAATAGGAGAGATAGAGGGAACACTCTATCTTAAAAAAGGTGACTGTCTAAAATTAACCAAAGAGGAGAAGAAAGAAGATAACCGAAGCTTAGCACTCTCTTACCCTAGAATTATAGATATGGTTAATATTGGCGAAGAGGTATTTTTTGCAGACGGAACAATTCAAACCGTAGTCATAGATAAAGATGAGAATCACCTAGAACTTCGACTGCTTAATGATGGAGAATTAACATCAAGAAAAGGGGTTAACTTTCCAAAAACAAAACTAAAAATCTCTGCAATAACCCAAAAAGACCGAGAAGATATAGCCTTTGGTTCAAAAAATGATATTGATATTGTTGCACTATCTTTTGTTCAAAATAGAGAAGATATTTTAAGTGCAAAAGCAATTATGAAAGCCTATAACTTTGACCCCTTTATTGTCTCAAAAATAGAGACAGGAGAGGCAATTAATAATCTAAAAGATATTTTAGATATTTCAGATGGAGTTATGGTAGCACGTGGAGATTTAGGTGCAGAGTTTGGAGTAACAAAACTACCAAGAATCCAAAAACGTATTATATCTATAGCCAATGAGATGAACAAACCAACCATTACAGCAACACAAATGCTCACAAGTATGAAAGACCACCCTTTCCCAACCCGTGCAGAGGTTAGCGATATTGCCAACGCTGTTTATGATGGAACAGATGCTGTAATGCTTAGTGACGAGACAACCGTAGGAAAATTTCCAATAGAGGCTGTAGAGGTACTTCATGACACCATTAAAGATGTAGAGCTAGACTACCCCTACTTTAAATCATTTGATACACTAAATAAAGCTGACGCAGTCTCTAAATCGGCTGTGGAGTTGGCTAAAAACCTAGACAAAGAGGCTTTAGTATCGTTTACCATGTCTGGCATGTCGGCTCAAACGCTCTCTAAATATAGACCAAAGCAGAGCATATACGCCATAAGCCACACCATAAAAACACATAGACGACTCAGTTTGGTATGGGGAGTAAACCCACTATTTATGATGGATAAAGTACTTAACCCAAGTAAACTTATCTACGATTTTGTGCAAAAAATCCTAGAAGAGGAGTATGCAACCATGCAAAGCAGATTTATCATAACAATGGGTGCAACCACAGGAGAGTTAGGCTCAACAAACTTTATTCGACTGCTTAACCGTGAAGGAATGGAGGCTGTTTTGGCTTCAGAGTTTTAAACTATTACGATAAAATTACAAGAGATATAAAATGAATCCCATAAGTTCCCAATTTTAAATTGGGAACAAAACCCACCATTTGGAGACCCACCATCAAACTAAAATCCATCTTCTCAAACAGCTTCGGAATTCTACTTTCGCGTATTACAGGTTTAGGTCGTAATACCCTTCTTGCTATGACACTGGGTGCAACGGGCTACTCAGATATGTTCTTTGTTGCCTTTAAACTTGCCAATATGTTTAGGCGTATCTTTGCCGAAGGTGCATTTACTCAAGCCTTTATGCCATCGTTTGTGGATGCAAAGCAAAAAGGGGTATTTGCCACAGCTATCTTTATGCGTTTTATGCTCTTTATTGTGGCTATGTCGCTGGTTGTTACCATATTTCCTGAAATAGTTACCAAAATATTAGCGTGGAATTGGGATGATGCAAAGATAGCCCAAACTGCTCCATTTACAGCCATTAACTTTTGGTATTTAGATTTAATCTTTATGGTTACCTTTATGGGTACTCTATTGCAGTACAAAGAGCATTTTATAACAACAGCTATGTCAACAGCTCTATTAAATGTATCCATGATTACAGCCCTATTTCTATATATGCACGATGACCCAAAAACTATTCTATACGCTTTAAGTTTTTCAGTATTGATTGGTGGTCTTCTACAAGTTCTTACACATATTTACGCTCTTAAAAAATTCAATATGTTACGTCTGCTTATTGGTGGATGGAAATATAGAGACAAAAAAGATATAAAAGATGAGAAAAAGAAGTTTACAAAACTATTTGTCCCCTCTGTTTGGGGAAACTCTGCTCCTCAATTTGCCTCTTATTTAGATACCTTTTTAGCCTCTTTTCTTATTACAGGCTCTATCTCTTATCTATTTTATGCAAACCTCTTATTTCAACTCCCTCTAGGTCTAATAGCCATTGCCACAGCCTCTGCCTTATTCCCCTCTATCTCTAAAGCCCTAAGCCGAGGAGATGAAAAAGATGCCTACAGCAACTTGGGTAAGGCTTTTTGGTTATTAGCCTTTCTATTGGGTATTTCAGCCCTTGGTGGAGTAATATTTGCAGAGCCTATTGTATGGTTATTATTTGAGTATGGAAGATTCACCCCAACCATGACAGCAGACACAGCTAATGTATTATCAATGTATATGATAGGGCTTCTACCTTATGGATTTGCAAAACTCTTCTCTATGTTCCTATACGCTTCACACCGACATGGTAAAGCTGCAAAGATTGCAACTATTGCACTGGTAGTAAATATGATTTTCTCTCTAATTCTAATGCAGTTTATGGGTGCAATGGGTCTAGCATTAGCAGGAAGTATTGGTGGTTGGACACTCTTTATCTTGACCATTAGAGAGGTTGGGTTTGACAAATTAATAGAGATTTTAAAAGATAAAAAGCTTCTATATTTGGTTATAACTTTGGTTGGTTCAGCCCTGCTCTTTTGGTGGATAAATGGATATTTAATGGAGTGGATGAGGTAGAGTATTGTCAATACGAATTGGTTAAAAAAATTTGAATTTGGTAGGGTCAATTTATCGACCAAGAATTTAAATAAATGCCTGTTTTGTGGTCGATAAATTCTTTTTTCGCTCCACCGTTAGAGACTGTGAAAGAACTGTAGGGTTGGCTTTAGCCGACCATAAAATTGACTCTATTTTAATAAATAAATCCAATTTCTAATGAATTTTCTATAGTTTGGTCGGCTAAAGCCAACCCTACGACAAATATTCATGAGTTCTTGTACAGCTTCTTAAAGGTGGAGCGAAGTAAAAATATAACTAGAAATTAAACAAGCTTCTAAAAAAATCCATATTTAAACTCTCTATCCATTCAAGAGCAGGACAATTGAAATACTCTAAAACCATAATAGTTACACCCAAAGAGATTAATAATCCAAAAGATAAAAAAGGGATATTACTTTTTTCAGGTTCTTCAATAATAGATAAGTTGTAATAATTTTGATTATTAACTCTAAACTGATAATTTTCCATTTTTAGAGCATCTATCTCTTGTCTCTGCTTTTCTAAATGTTGAATAAAACAATCATGGTCATAATATTTATCTATCTTAACATGAGTAATCATATTGGTAATAGATAGGTGAATATCCTCTCTATTTTGAAAAAAAATCAGTAATTTTTCAAGTTTTACACGTAACTCATAAATTGATATAGAGTTATTATTACTATCTAAAAGAGTTTGATAAATTAACAATAACCTTTGATTTATCTCATCATGTCTATTTCCATTATCAAAGTTATCTCTTAAATTTAATAAAATTTTTTCTGCTTCAATAGGTTTTCCATTCTCCTCTTTAACCCTAGAGAGTTTCATAAGTAAATTCATGATTCTTTGTTTATTTTTTTTAAAATTACTCGAAAGAAACGAGATAAACTTTTCTATATTTATCTCTAAGCTATCTTTTTCATTATTTTTAATATTGCTCTTAATATTGTCTTCTAATATTATCTCTACAATATCACTCTCTGAAGATATTTTAGTATTCTCTTCCTCTGAGTCTCTCTCTTTCTTTTGTTTATCACTTAATGGGTGGTCTATAAACTCATCTTTTAAAAAATAAATCTTATATTCTGGGGACAACTCTATTGCTCTCGAAAAAGCATTAAAAGCTCTAACCCTATCTTCTCTATCAAAAAATACTTTTCCATGATAAATATAAATATCAGCCAACTGTTTCATCTGTTTTTTCAATGCAAGATAAGATTTTTCTAAGTTTCTATTTCTTCGATTATCCTCTAATAAAAATTTATACTCATTTTTACTTCTTTTTACTTTTTGAATATCCTTGTTAAGGCTAAACTTATTCTCCAAAGATTCAAAATTCAACTTAGACGCATCTATTCCAAGACGTTCAAAAAAAGGATATTTACCAAGCATTAACTCTTCATCTATTTTTTTCTCTATCTCATCAATAATTGCTCTTATATCAAGAATTTTAAGAAAAACCGTATAATCACTATAAGCATATTGAATGCCAATAAGATATATTTTTCCACTCTCTCCCCGTTTAAAAACTCCTCCTCCTGATAAGCCTTGAAGTGTCTCCATTTCATCTTTTCCATAAGAGACTATTTGAGACTCTGCTTGTAACTGAATAGAAGTTTCATCTTCCTCTATTTCATCGGGATTAGAAGCTTGAATAATCACAGATTGATTATTTTCCCTTGATTGTGGATACCCAGCTATTGCACAAAAATTAAAATCTCCCATATAGAGTTCTAAAGTTTTAATCTTATTAAGTTCTATAAAATTATCCAAATCAATCTTTAAAAGAGCAATATCAAGTTTATTATTATCTACAAAAACAACTTCACTAATTGCAATAGGTTTTCTATCATAGGCATATACAGTAATCAAATGAAAATCTACTGGCTCTATTCTCCATAAATCTTCATTCATTCTCTTTTTAAAGGTATGCTTAACGGTTAAAATATAAGCTGATTGTGCTGTCTTTATAATAACTCCACTTGCACTATTTACCTCTTCTCCGTTTTTATACTCTATCCTTACAATAAAATCTCGTAACTCTTCCCTTTTAAAATTATTATTTTTCATTATTAACCCCAAACAACAATTCATTTTTATAAATTAATTCAAAATTATACTCTTCCTCTTCATCATAAGAAAAAGGGTTGTTTCTGATAATATTCTCATAATTACATATAAAATCTATTTTCTTATCTTTATCTCTATTTAGATTTAGAATAATTCTACTCAAAGCCTCCTTATTCGGATGTCCATGTCGTCCACCATCAGTTAAAATAACAAATTTATTAGTCTCTATCAAATCTAAAAACTCACTATTTAAATTTTTAGAACTCCCATGATGAGAAAGCTTTACAAACTCTAATTTTAATCTATTTTCAGAGCTATATCCTAACTCTTTCAATCTATCTACAATCACATCTATATGAGCATCTCCTAAAAGCATAAATTTTATCTGTTCATACTCTAAAATAAAAGCAATACTTGCACCATTGGTTAAAGAGGTATCTCTTTTAAACTTTTTTTGAAACAGTTCCTCCGTTGAAATATCATAATCATTAGAACGAGCCGAAGTTTGATAACTCTTTGTCTCTTTTTTGTACTTTAAAAATAGCTTTTCTAATTTTTGATTATTAGGAGATAAAAAAGTGATTTTTAACTCTTGATGCTCTCCTATAAATACATTATCCATATTATCTGTAGTAAGTGTAGATTTATAAGTAATATAGGGGAGAAGTTCTTTAATATATTTATCAAATTTTATCTGCTGTTTTGCACTTGTTTCATTAGAATTATATGAAGGAGTAACCAAGGCTTCATCAAAAGAGTTAAACCAAAACTCCTTTAAGATTGTACTCCCTGATTTTCTTATAGATTTTTTTTCCTCTTCTAATAGCTTTAAAATTCCTCCAATATGGTCATCATCATAATGTGTTAAGACTGCTAAATTCAAGTATCTATTTTTTTGTTTTATTGCTTTTATTTTATCTTTTAACTCTCGATTATAAGTCTTTTCAACTCCACCATCAATCAAAATATTTATCTGATTATCATTAATTGATATTAAAATACAATCTCCACCACCTGCTCTTAAAAACTCAAACCGAATACCCATAATTTCCCTTTTAAATAAAATCTAATTCAATTATACAAAAAGAAATCACACAAAACTTTCGTTTTTACCACCCTTTCATAAAAAGTTTTATATTCTCATCTACCCTCTCTTTGACTCTTAAAGGCTCTATTACCCTTACAAAAGGCATCCAACGCTGAATAATTGGGATAATCTCCATATCATCACTAATCTCATAAGTAACAATAATATCTTCTCTCTCTAATATTTTTATCACTTTTTGAGATTTCAGATATTTTTTGTTTCTAAAATAACGGGCTTTAGAGAAGTGTACCTGTAGAGTTACAGTGTAGGTTGGTCTATTGATTCTACTAAAAGAGCTTTGAATATTTTTTAGAAATCTATCTGCTTCTATTTTGGCTAGATTATCATCATGAAAAAATCTTGGTTCGGTGGTTGAGGCTTTGACCTTTTCTATAAAATTAATGCGTAAGAGTTTAAAAGCACTATTCTCTATAATATCATCAGGGGTCAAAAGAGCTAAATACCAGTTTTCACCTAAATATAGGATTTTTAATGGGATAGAGTGGTGGTATATTTCTATCTTTCTATGGGGTAAAGTATAATAAACCGTAGTATAATTTTTATGAGATATTAACAGCTCTAAATCTTCTAAAATTTTATGATTCTCTTTTTTTAAATGCTCATAGGGGCTATTTTCTATCTGATAAATAGGAGATTTTATAAAATTCAACTCTTGGAATAAATCGTGATACTCACTAATAAAACTATCATAAAAAGAGCTATCAATAATAGATACAAGATGTAAAAAACGTTTGATAGTCTGTGGATTGGTACGAAAAGTTTTAGATAGGTTCTCTTGATTTAAAAGAGTGTAACACTCCCCTTTTTTAATAAGCTGTTCCCCAAAATAGTCTCTAAAATCTGTAAAATAATTCTGTATACTCTTATCTGTTACATCACACTTCATAGCCAATGCTTTAACACAAATCGTTGAACCATTGGATAGTTGCTCTAAAATATAGAGTAATATTTTATTTTTTTTCATGGTCAAATTATAACAAATAAGTCCTCTCTCATAAAATTTTCACTATATTTCCCTCAAAATAAGGATTACACCATGAAGAAAATATTTTCACTCTACAAAAACCTCTTTGGTAACGACAAACTAAACATCCCTGCTCTCTTTTTTTTGGGGCTTGGTATTTTTGGGATTTTAGCACTTCTTAGCAATTTCATTACCGATTTTTTAATTTTTCCATTTGTTTTGGTCGCCACTGTAGCATCTTTTTTTGCCGTTTGGTATCTTAACATTTTAGGCTCTTTAACTGAACAGGTTGATAAACTTGAAACAACAGTAGAGTCACTAAAAGATAGCAATGATACTTTGCATAGTGAGCTTTTAGCCCTAACTTCATTAAGAGAAAATTTAGAACTCTATGCAAAAGATAACCAAGAAGATTTCTCTAAAGTTCTAAAAGATATTAATGGTAGCTTTAGTAGATTAGAAAATATTACAAAAGCAAATGAACGTGTACTAATTGCCAGAGTTGCCCAAGATTTAGAGTTTTTAGATAATAAAGAGGGGATGAAACGTGAAGAGTATGAGCGATTTGTTAACCGTGTTCCTAAAAGCCTAAAACCAAAATTTAATGAGTTGGGATATAACTCTTTTGACAAAGTGGCAGGAGATAATAACATAGTAGACTACAAAGAGATAAAAAGCATTGTCCAATCGGTGGTAGCATAGTGACACTATTTATAGATGGAGATGCCTTTCCAAATCTGCTTAAACCTATTGTTGTAAAAGCGATAGAACGGCTAAAACTACAAACTTATGTTATTGCCAATAAAAAGATAACTGTAGGGAAATCAAAATATATTGAGTATCTTATAGTAGAGCAAGGAGCAGACGAGGCAGACCATAAAATAGTAGAGATGACCAAAGAGAATGACTTGGTTATAACAGCCGATATTCCTTTGGCAGACAGAATAATCTCTAAAAATGCCCATGCCATAGACCACCGAGGAGAACTCTACTCGGTCGAAAATATCAAACAGTATCTAACGATGAGAAACTTTATGCAAGAGATGAGAGACGCAGGAACAATGACAGGTGGACCAAAAGCGTTTGGGCAAAAAGATGCACGAGAGTTTGCTAATCAGTTTAATGCTTTTTTGGGGAAGAGGTTTAAGTAATCTTAATATCAAGAACCAATCTAATTACACCTTTAAAAGGTGTAACTATTAATGTCCAACAAAAGTACCCATTGCCAATTTTCCACCTATCTCTAGACGTTGAACTACTTTTTTATCTATCAAGTCGACTTTAACTAAAGCCCCCTCTTCTGTTAAAAATAGATAAAAGTATCGTCCATCTTTTGAGAAGTGATATTGAGGATGTGATTGAGTCTGAACTGTTCCTACCTCATCAATATTACTCACTTTAATATCCGCAATTTTTTCATCTGTTTTGGTATTCATCAATGTAATAAAACTATCTTTATGATTAATTACAACAGCCAGATTATTATGCTTCATCTCATCTGTATGACCTGCACCTTTTCCTGCTTGAACTGTTTTGGTAATTTTCATTGGTGTTTGAGTATAATCAACAATAAAAAGTGTTCCCTCATCTGAACCAACATAGATAGTTTTTTGATTCTTTAAAAAGTTAAGATGGTGTACCCCCATTAGATTAACAGCTATACCATCTTTTTTGATCTGTAACTCCTCTAATAATCGAAGACCTTTACCCTCTTCGAACTCTAACTTTAATACAGATGGATATATATCTTTCGCTCCCTCTGCTGTAGCATAAAATATAGTTGATAGATATTCATCTTTACTACCATGCTTTCCTTTTCTACCATGTTGTCCATGTACCTCTGGTGGAATTAGATTATGAACAGGTGAAGGAGTTAACAACTCATTAACTTTTGAAGTACGCCAACTTCCATCACTATTTTTTACTATTTTATAAGTAACTATTTTTCTATGTTGTCTATCAATCAAAACAAAATGATTTGCATTTAACCAATGAGGATGCCCAGAAGCCAGTGTTCCACTAGATAGATAACTGTGACCAGTTGTTGTAGGATAGGTTACAATATTTTCTCCTACAGTTGCAATTACACTGTCTGTAGAGCTATCAATAATCGCTGTCATTGGTTTATCCACACCAGATACAGCAACAAGTCCAGTCTCTTTTTCAACATCTATACTTCTTGGATAGAAATCTAATTTAATAGTTTTGACAATACTATTGGTAGATGGGTCAAATATGTCAATATTATTACTTCCTCTATTGTCTACATACATCTTTTTATTAACGGTATGTTTGTTTTGAAATGTTTTTATCTCCTCTGTAGCATAAGTTTTTTTATGCCCTGTTGCTACGGAATCTAATAGTTTCATATTATCTACATCTACAACAACAATGATATTATTCTCTTTGTCTCCATAATAAGCAATTGTATTATTACTATTTTGACCATGTGAAGAGGATTTATTATTTGAAGAGGAATTTCCACAACCAACCAAAAGTACTGAAATAATCAGAGATAGAACTCCTAATTTAACTATATTTTGCATTTAAATAAAACCTTTGTTTTTCATAAGTAAAAGATTTTACAATAGTTTTGTTACCTCTTTGTTACCTAAAAATATTCATTTCAGAAGAGGTTATATTTGGGCAAAAGAAACCCAAATATTTTCAAAGTAACTTATAACAAAATTCGATAAGTAACAAACGACAAGACCCAAGCTGTAACAGTAGTAAAGATAAATAGATATGCTAAATATTTATAACCTCCTGCCTCTTTGGCAAAGACCATTGATGCAGCCAAACAAGGTAGATAAATCATGACAAACACAATAAATGCCATTGCCGAAGCAAAGCTTACATTCTCTTTTAACTGTTGAGCCAACGAATTACTGTTTTCATCTACATCATCACCAATAGCATAGAGTACACCTAATGTAGAGACAACCACCTCTTTGGCAGCTAAACCTGCCTCTAGGGCTACAGTCATTTTCCAATCAAAGCCTAATGGAGCAAAAAATGGTTCACTTGCTTTTCCTATCTGACCCAGATAACTTGCCTCTAATGTTTTTAGTTTTAGTTCATTCTCTAATGAGAGCTTTAGCTCTTTGTCAGAGACCTTTTCTATTTTTTGAGCATAATGTTCTGCTAAAAGTGGCTGTTTTGGATAGGCAGAAGCAAACCAAATAAGCATTGAAGCCAAAAGAATAAAGGTTCCTGCTTTTTTAAGATAACCAAGTGCCTGATTTTTAACAGTATGCCAAATAAGAGCAAACGAAGGCATACGATATTTAGGCATCTCCATAACAAAAGGTTCATCTTCACCTTTAAAAACAACCACTCTAAGCAGTTTTGCCATTACAAGACCCAACATTGCCCCTGCTATATAGATAATAAACAAGATACTTCCAGCCTGTTCTTGACCAAAAAATACACCTGTAAAGAGAACATAGATAGGA
>Ga0256826_1001687_pt1 | contig 13681 bp, 11 predicted proteins | sample CV79metaG_FD_185975 | JGI IMG/M metagenome (GOLD analysis project Ga0256826, IMG submission 185975) | Hydrothermal vent microbial communities from East Pacific Rise, Pacific Ocean - CV79 | ecosystem: Environmental > Aquatic > Marine > Hydrothermal vents | place: Pacific Ocean: East Pacific Rise...
CAGTTGGTGGTAATGCTATCAAAGTTAATGACATCTCTATGAGCATGAGTGAACTTGATGATAACTATTTCAATACATTTAAACGTGTAATTGAAAGAGATATATAGATATTTAAACAAAAAAAGGAAAACGAATGATAAAAAATATATTAGCACTTATAGGTGCTTTAGTATTAGTAGTTGTAATTGGCGGATATGCTAAATTTGGTGGAATGATTTCTAAGGTACAAGGTCTAGATAGTGGGGCACTACCGGCATATATGACAATGTTTACTGATGTGCTTGAAACAGGTGATCCTGCTTATGCAATGATGAAAGAGTTTGAAGTTTTAGAAGATGTTGAAAATGAAGATGTAATTGAATCTATCAAAGCACTTGCTGAAGAGTACAATATGAGAGTTGTTGGCGATACTAAAATGTTCACAATTCCTGATGCAAAAGATGATGAAGTGAAATTTGTTGAAAATGTTTCACTTTGTAGCCTTTTTATTGCTAAAAAGTTTTTAAATCATTCTCGTTATTTTGGTGGATTTATGCCATGTAGAATTATGCTTGTAGAGTATGGAAATGGTACTAGAAAACTTATTACTATGGATCTTGAGCTAGCAATCCACGGTGGAACACCTCTTCCTCCTGAAATGCTTGAACTTGCAACTAAAGTACAAAAAGCAATGGTTGAAATTCCTGCACGTGCTGCTGAGGGTGACTTTTAGTCACTACCTTTATAAAGTAAAAAAAACTTACACTTTTTTTAAGTGTAAGTCTCCTTCTCTCTATTTTTAAGCTAATCTAAAATTTCTCATATATATTTTTATCACATAATAAATATTTATATTTATAGAGTATAATAATGCTGAATTTTAATTAAAGGCACTTAAATGAAAAAAAGTTTTATAACAGCATTAATAGCTGTAGGTTTTGCGTTTTTCGCTTCTGGATGTTCAACTATGCATATGGGATGGACAGCAGTAACGAGTCAACATAAATTAGATGATGGGGCTATGAAAGCATATGATGACCTATTTACTGAGGTAGCAGAAAATGGTGATCCAGCTAAAGCTATGATGAATGAGTATAAGGTTGAAGATGATGTTGCAAATGAAGATGTAATTGATTCTATTAAGGCACTTGCAGAAGAGTATAATATGAGAATCGTTGGTGATACTAAAATGTTTACAATTCCTGATGCAAAAGATGATGAAGTTAAATTTGTGGAAAATGTATCTTTATGTAGTCTTCATATAGCAAAAAAATTCCTTGCACACTCTAGATATTTTGGTGGATTTATGCCATGTAGAATTATGTTAGTTGAGTATGGTAATGGTGATAGATATTTAATCACTATGGATTTAACTCTTGCTATTCATGGTGGATATCCACTTAGTGAGGAGATGTTAGCTCTTGCTACTAAAGTACAAACAGCAATGACTGAGATTCCAGCACGTGCAGCACAAGGTGATTTTTAATCAGCTTATGCTAGAGATAAGAAAGAAGCTCTTTATCGAGCTCTTTTTTCTTACTTGTAACTTCTTTAATACTCTTAAAATTAAATCCATACTTATCATAACAAATAATTGACTCATCTCTACCATCAAGAAGGCCATTAATAGCATTTACAACAAATCTATATGCCATTAGTCTATCTTTTACTGAGGGATTACCACCTCTTTGTATATGTCCTAAAATAGAGACTCTTGCTTGAATTCCTATAGTTTTTTCAAACCATCTTGCAATTTCTGAAGTCTCTTGTTTAATCCCTTCACTTGCTATTACTATAAAATATCTACGACCATTTTCAATCTGCTTTTTAAATAAAGATTCGTACTCTTGAAGAGTATAATTGACTTCAGGGATGAGACAGAGTTCAGACCCAGAGGTTAGGTGGGTAACTAGTGCTAAATAACCAGAGTCCCTACCCATAGTCTCAATAATAAATGCACGTTTAAATGATGAAGCAGTATCACGTATAGCATCTATAGAGGTTTTAATAATATTTAAAGCACTATCAACACCTAAACAGTAATCAGTTCCATTAATATCGTTATCAATAGTAGAAGGTATACCACAAAATTTTATTCCATGCTCTTTATAAAAAATATCTAAACCTCTAAATGATCCATCACCACCAAGAACAACTAACATATCAATATGAAGGTTGTCTAAATTATTCTTTGCTAGTAAACGAAACTTTTTTTCGTGAAAACGTTTACTTCTAGCACTTCCAATCTTTGTTCCACCTCTTGTAATAATCCCAGCAACATCATTATATGAAGCTTCTTCAATTTTATTGTCGATGAGTCCTTCATATCCATCATAGACAAAATATGGTTTAAGATTTTTTTTGAGTGAATACTCAACAAACTGTTTTAATGCGGGATTCATTCCCGAAACATCACCACCAGAGCATAAAATAGCTATATTCATATTGCATATCCATATTTAAGTTCATTAATTTTACCATTATATAAACTCTATTTAGATAAAATTGCGAAATTAGTTAAAACCTCATAAAGGATATTTTTTGGGTAAAAGAGCATTAGTAAGTGTTAGCGATAAAGCAGGTGTTGTTGAATTTTGTCAATCATTAGAAAAAAATGGTTATGAAATTATTTCAACTGGTGGAACATTTAAGAAGTTAGTTGAGTCTGGTGTAAAAGCTATTGAGATTGATGAGGTTACAAAATTTCCTGAGTGTTTTGAGGGGCGAGTTAAGACTCTTAACCCTTATGTACATGGTGGTATTTTACATCGTCGTGATAAGCAGAGTCATCTTGATCAAGCAAAAGAGTTAGGTGTTGAGTCTATAGATCTTGTTTGTGTTAATCTTTATCCATTTAAAGAGACTATTGAAAAAACTGATAATTTCGATGATATTATAGAAAATATTGATATCGGTGGACCAGCAATGGTTCGTTCTGCTGCAAAAAACTTTGATGCAGTTATTATCGTTACAAATGTAGAAGATTATTCAGAAGTAATTGATGCAATTGAAAATGAAAAAAATACTAAAGAGTTCCGTCGTGGATATATGATAAAAGCATATGAGCATACAGCAGCATATGATAGTATGATAGCAAACTATATGAATGGGCGTTTTAATGATGGTTTTGGTGAGAAGCAATTTGTTGTAGGAAGTAAAGTAATGGATACTCGTTACGGTGAAAATCCTCATCAAAAAGGTGCTTTATACGAGTTTGATAAACACTTTTCAAATAACTTCAAAACACTTAAAGGTGAAGCAAGTTTTAATAACCTAAATGATTTAAATGGTGCAGTGAAAATTGCAGCTGGATTTGGTACTGATAATGCAGTTTGTATATCTAAACATGGGAATCCTTGTGGTTTTGCTATTAAAGAGACACTATTAGAAGCATATACGGAAGCACTCAAATGTGATCCTGTTTCAGCGTTTGGTGGAGTAGTAGCCGTAAATGGTACTGTAAACGCTGAGTTAGCTGAAAAGATGAATGAAATCTTTTTAGAGGTTGTTATTGCCGGTCGTATTACTGAAGAGGCACAAGAAATATTTGCTAAGAAGAAACGTATTAAACTTTTTGAAATGGGTGCAGATAAGCTAATTCTTGCAAACGATGTAAAAGATTTTAAACATATAGATGGTGGATTCGTTTTTCAAGATGCAGATGTTGTAGGTTCTGATGAAGTAAAAAATGCAAAGTTAGTAAGTAAAAATTCAGCTACACAAGAAGAGATGAAAGATTTAGAAATAGCTTATAAAGTAGCAAGTCTAACTAAATCTAACTGTGTTGTTTATGTTAAAAATTCTGCTATGGTAGCTGTTGGTATGGGAATGACATCTCGTGTTGATGCTAGTCAATGTGCACTTAAAAAAGCTAAAGATATGGGATTAGATGTAAAAGGTGCTGCATTGGCATCTGAAGCTTTCTTTCCATTTAGGGATAGTATAGATGCAGCAGCTCAAGCAGGAGTTAAAAATGTTATTGAACCTGGTGGATCAATAAGAGATGAAGAGATTATTGATGCTGCTAATGAATTTGGTATGAGTCTTTACTTTTCTGAAGTACGTCACTTTTTACATTAATATAAAAATATTTCATCTCTTATGAGGTGAAATAAATCTTATAAATCTTTGAATTTTTCTCTTATTCCCATAAATTTATCTATATTATTTAAAAATAATTTTACTAAAACGGGATCAAATTGTTGTGAAGATTCATTTTTAAAATGTTCTAATATTGTGTTTAAATCCCAAGCTTTTTTATAAACTCTATCTGAAATCAAAGCATCAAAAACATCTACTATTGCTACTATTCTCGCATAAATAGAGATATCATTACCTTTTGTACCTACAGGATAACCATTTCCATTAAAATGTTCATGATGTTCATGAGCTATAGTAGAAGCCATTTTTAAAAGTGGTAAATTAGAACCTGAAAGTAGTTTATACCCTATCTCAGAGTGTGTTTTCATAATAGAGAATTCATCTTTATCTAGCTTTGCTGGTTTAAGTAAGATTGCATCAGGAATAGCAATTTTCCCCATATCATGCATTGTAGATGCAATAAAGAGAACTTCTGATTCTTCTTCACTAAGTCCATAAAGAAGAGCAAGTGTTTTAGAGTAGTGAGCAACTCGTCTTATATGGTTACCACTCTCTTTTGAACGAGATTCAACTGATTCTCCCATTCTGTAGATAAGTTCTCTTTGTGTTCTCTCTGTCTCTTCATTCTGCAAAATCATATCTGTAATATCATGACGAAGTGCTATGTACTCTACTAAATTATTTTTATCATCATATATTGGAGATATGAAAGCATCTACCCAGTATATACTTCCATCTTTACATCTATTTTTGATAATTCCATTCCAAGAGTTACCAGACTCTATAGTATCCCATAATTCTTTAAATGCTTCGGCTGGTGTATCTTCATGTCTCACTATACTATGTGGTTTTCCTATAAGTTCTTCTTTAGAATATTTTGAAACAGTACAAAATGTGTCATTTACATATGTAATATTTCCATTTTTATCTGTTTTTGAAACAATTGAATTTGGATTATTATCTATTACATCCTTATAGTTTTTAAGAAGTTGTTGCTCTTTATTTAATCTTTTAAATAGTATCAATGCAATGATAAATATAATTATAATAATTATAGAGCCAGTTAACCATAAGAGCATATGTCTTCTCTCTATACTTTTAGCATTATTCATAGAAGTTTCTATTACATTGTGTATATAATCTATCTCTTTAACAACACTTTCTCTTATCGTAGTAACACTACATGATGCTATTTTAAACCACTTAAGAGGTTCTGTTTTGATATCAGTTAATGATTTGTCTTTAAAACCTGACATATCAATTATTGTATTTATAGTTTTAAAAGTAGCTACAATACTCTCTTTCTCAAATGATAATTCAAGTGCAATGTTCCCATGTACACTTTCATAATGCTTTTTTAGAAGGTTATTTAAAATAATTATTTCATTATACTCTTGTTTAGTAATTGTTTTAGTTGTTAAAATACCACCTATTAATCCTCTTAACTCTCCAGCTAACTCTTGCATGATATTTAGGTGATTGTAAAAAATAAGTGAATTTTTGATGTTAGAATTTTTAGTTTCAATAATAAGAAGTTCAGATTTGTGTAAAAGTGAATCTATTAAGCTTGTATATTTCATAAAAGCTTGAAATCTTGTTTTAGAATTAGTATTGATAATTTCAATTGCTTCTTGGCGTTTAAGTGTAAGCTCATTTATATCTATATGTTTAGATGCTTTTTCTATACATATAGATGTTTTTTTTCTCTGTATTTCTAAAGTTTTCAAATATTTTGCAGAGCGTTCTTCATAATATATGGCAGAAAGACCACGCTCTTTTTGTAGTTGCATTGTAATGTCATCAATATATGTTAAAAGTGTTAATTTTTTTTGGACTAATTCAATATTATAAATTTTTTCATTATCATTTGTATAGTCACTATAGGCACCAAAAAAAGCTATAAAAGAGAACAGAAGGACTATGAATGAAAGTGCTATTTTTTTATAAGTCATTTATAACCTTATGTATTTTAATAAATTTTAATATTATACATCTATATATATGTTTTTATTCTTAAATAAGAATCTTTATAAGTTGATTGACTTAGACTCAACTCATATGATATAATTCACTTAAAGAAAGTTAACAAATATAGGAATTAATTATGGCAAAATCACTTTACGATACACTAGAAATAAATGAAAGTGCAAGTGAATCAGAAATAAAAAAAGCATATAGAAAACTTGCTCGTCAATATCATCCCGATGTAAATAAAGATCCGAGTGCAGAAGAAAAATTTAAAGAGATAAATTCAGCTTATGAAATACTAAGTGATAGAGAAAAAAAACAGCAATATGATATGCATGGTGATTCTATGTTCGGTGGTCAAAACTTTCATGACTTTTCTCGTAGTCATGGTGGTGCAGGTGGAATGGAAGATATACTCCGTGAAATGTTCTCAAATGGAGGTGGCTTCGGTGGAGGTAATCCATTTGGTGGAGGTGGTGGTTTTGGAGGTGGAGGTTATCAGCAAGAAGTAAATCTTGATATAGAAACGAATGTTACTATTCCTTTCGTAGTCTCTATTCTTGGAGGCTCTCACTCTATTGCCCTTAATGGAGATCGATTTGACATTAAAATTCCTGCTGGAGTTAATAGTGGTGAAAAAATGAGAGTTAAAGGAAAAGGGCATGCTCAAGGTGGAAGAGTAGGAGACCTTTTTCTGAAAATTACTGTTTCAACTACCCCCGATTATGAGAGAGAGGGTGATGACTTAGTGAAAGAGTTCAGTGTACCTTTGAGTGCAGCACTTTTTGGTGAGAAAATAGCTATAAATACTTTAGAAAAAGAGATAAAACTTAAAGTACCAGCAAATACAAAAAATGGGCAACGTTTTCGTGTGAAAGAGATGGGTGCAATGAATCGTAAAACTAAAGTACGTGGCAATCTTTATCTAAGAGCAAATATTGTATTACCGAAAATAGAAGATTTAGATGAAGATTTAGTAGAGTTAATGAAAGAGAAACTTCCTAAGGAGTAAGCTGATGATACATAAATATGATGAGCCTGTATATCTTATAAGTATAGTTGCAAAGATTTTGGATATACATCCTCAAACACTTCGTCAGTATGAACGTGAAAATCTTATATGTCCTTCACGCTCAAATGGTCGTATTCGACTCTACTCTGAACGTGATGTAGATAAAATTAAGTTGATACTTCGTTTAACTCGTGAGCTTGGAGTAAACCTTGCTGGAGTTGATATAATATTGAGATTAAAAGAGAATGTAGATAGTATGGAAAAAGAGGTTGCTACTCTGAGACATGAGGTTCAAAGTGCAAAAAATGCACACTCTGTTTCACCAGATAAAGCTCTAGTCACAACACGTTCTGTTTATGATATGATAATTTTTAAAGAGTAACTCTTACTCTTTAAGTCTTTTTATTGTAGCTCCAACACCCTCAAGCTTCTTCTCAAGAGAATCATACCCACGGTCTAAATGATAAATACGATGAATATTTGTTTCACCTTTGGCTACTAATGCAGCTAAAACTAGAGCAGAAGAAGCACGTAAATCAGTTGCCATAACATCCGTTCCGCTTAATTGTGTCTGTCCACTTACTGTTGCCGTATGACCATTTAGTGTTATGTCTGCACCCATTCTTTGAAGTTCACTTACATGCATAAAACGATTTTCAAAGAGTCTTTCTTCTATAATAGAGACTCCATCAGCTTGAGTAGCTAGTGCTAAAAACTGAGCTTGCATATCTGTTGGAAATGCAGGATACTCTTGTGTAATTATTTTAACTGGTTTGATTAATTGTGAGGGGTGGATAGTTATAGTATCTTGTGTTAATGTAAAAGAACTTCCCATCTCTTCAAGTTTCGCTAAAACAGAACCTAAATGTTTAGGCTCTACATTTGTAAGTGTGATTTCCGATTTTGTGATAGCACCAGCACAAAGATATGTTCCAGCTTCTATTCTATCTGGGATGATTGAAAAATCTTGAATATCTATTAGTTTTCCTTCTGTTCCTTTGATAGTTAAAATTGCAGTTCCAATGCCTTGTATACTAACACCACTTGCATTTAGTACTTCACAAAGTTGTACTACTTCAGGCTCTCTTGCTGCATTTGTAATGATTGTCTCGCCCTTAGCTAACGCTGCTGCCATGATAATGTTCGCTGTACCAGTTACTGTTATTTTATCAAAAATTATACTACATCCAGTAAGACCATTAGGTGCAGTTGCTTCGATATAGCCAGCTTTTATATTTATAGTAGCACCCATCTGTTCTAATGCTTTTAAATGCAAATCTATTGGTCTTTGACCAATTGCACAACCACCAGGAAGAGAGACTTCACAATGACCAAATCGTGCAAGTATTGGACCTAAAACCAAGATGGAAGCTCTCATAGTTTTAACTATGTCATAAGTAGCTTTTGTCTCATTTAAAGGAACACTGTTTACAACTACTTTATCATTCTCAAACGCTACTTCTGCACCAAGATTAGTTAGTAGTTTAAGAAGAGTTTTAATATCTGCAACATGAGGTAAATTTTTGATGTTTACACTGTTTTTTGCAAGAATAGTCATTGCAATAAGGGGAAGAGATGCATTCTTTGCACCTGAAATATTTATTGTACCTTCGAGTGCTTTAACACTCTGCGCTTTTAAGTAATCCATGAATCTCTTTAATAGTTATTTATTAGTAGCATTATATCTAATTATTTATTTTATAATCATGTATAAAATTTTTAAATGCTTTTTCGGTTACAGGTTTAGAATAATAATACCCTTGTAATATGTCACAGTCCATCTCTTGTAACATATCAACGTGTGCCTTCGTCTCAACACCTTCAGCAACTGTTTTGAGTCCTAAAGAGTGAGCCATAGTTATTATTGTTTGTGCTATTACTTTATCTTCATCATTGTCTGTTATTCCCATTACAAATGATTTATCAATTTTAAGAGTATTAATTGGAAATTTTTTAAGGTAAGAGAGTGATGAGTGTCCTGTACCGAAATCATCAATAGCAATTGAAACGCCAATCTCTTGAAGTTGTGTTAAAATTCTTAATGTATTGGAAACATTTGCCATTGAGATACTTTCAGTAATTTCAAACTCAAGTTGAGAAGGGTCTACATCATATTCGCTAAGCATTTGTGAAATAAAGGGTACTAATGAACTATCTTGAAACTGTCTAGCTGAAAGATTAATTGCCATTTTAATATCCGTATATCCAATAGCATTTAATTTTTTAACCATTGAAATAGATTGTCTAGTTATTATATTTCCTAGTTCAACCATAAGACCTGTGCTCTCAGCCATATAGATAAAATCATCAGGGAATATTAATCCATTAGTTGGATGGTTCCATCTTACAAGAGCTTCAGCACCTATAATTTTTTTACTATTAGCATTCATCTTGACTTGATAGTAAACTTCTATCTGTTCTTTACTTTTTACCGCTTCTGTTAAGTCTTGTTCCAGGTTAAGCTGTTTATCTACATAGTTACCCATAGTTTGAGAATATGTTTTGAATTTATTTCTTCCGTTATTTTTTGCTTCATACATAGCGGTATCTGCATTGCGTATTAGTTCATCACATGTAGTTCCATGTTCAGGGTAGATAGATACTCCAATACTTGATGTGATATAAAGCTGGTGAATTCCGATGTTGTGCTTATGTTCTAGTGCAGTTAAAATTTTTGCTGCAAAATGCTCAACATCTGTAATATCTTTTATGGAAGGAAGAAGGATAAGAAACTCATCCCCACCTAATCTAGCTAGGGTGTCAGAGTCTCTAGTCTGCTCTTTTAGTATCTCTGATATATAGATAAGGAGTTCATCCCCTACACTGTGTCCAAGGGTGTCATTGATGAGCTTAAAATGGTCTAAATCTAAAAATACTACTCCAAGCTTTTCGTCATTTCTTTGAGCATTTTGAACTGCTTTGTGCATTCTATCTCTTAATAATGTTCTATTTGCTAATCCAGTTAAAGCATCAAAATATGCAAGTTTTTCAATAGTTTTTTGATTTTGAATATCTTTTGTTATATCCATACTGATTGCTGACATTTTAACTGAACCATCTTTCTTCTTCCTTACTTTCCCTTTTGTTAAAACATGAATTTTTTTATTAGCATTAAGAGAAAGTGTATACTCTAAACTAAACTGAGAACCCGTTTCGATAGCTTTGTCAAAAGTTGATTTTACTCTTGTATAATCATTTTCAGAGATTAAAGATAAAAAACTTTCCCATACAAAAGATGTATTTAGTTTAGTTCCAAGAATCCTATAATACTCATCACTCATTAGAAATCTATTTTCTTTTATATCATACTCAAAACTACCAACCCTCGCCATTCGTTGAGCATCTTTAAGGTGACTTTGTGAAAGTATTAGTTGAGAGTTAAGCTCTTTTGTTGCATCAAAATATGTGATGATATTTTCAATCATAATATTAGCAGATTGGGAGATAGAGTATATCTCATCTTTATCTCTTCCTTCAAGTTTAAGTTTTTCTGGTTCTTTAGGATTAAAGTTTTTAAGAGCAGTATCTAATACAGCAAGATTTTTTAATGATCTGTATAATAGATATAAAAGTATCAAAAGAGATAAGGCATAACCCAAAATACCTGAGAAAAAGAGTTTATTAAAACTATGCATATATTTTTCATAAGAAGCATTGGAGTAAACTATTGTAAGTTCTCCTATGATAAGTTCAGATGCAGGATCTATAAGTTCTATTGTATTTATAAGTTCGTGATTGTCACTATGTTCTTTAAGAGATAGTTTATATTTACTGAAACTATAAAACTTGGTATTTTGATAATCTTCTATCTCTATAAGTAAAATATTAGGGTTTTCAAGTGCTTTAGTCGAAATATCAGTTAGTGCTTCTGTAAAACCATAACTAAGGTTTAACGAGAGAGGTGCTTTTATATGTTCAGATACAAGAGAGACCTTGTCTTTTTCAAGTTCCATGTATGAATTAACAAAGAGAGTTCTTACTGCAAAGATTGTAAAGAAAATAAATGCAAGAGAAAAGATAGAAATATGTAAAAGTGTTTTTAATGTAATGGAGTTAAAGTTTATTTTCATAGCTTATACCTCTTTTAATATTATTTTTGGAGTATATATAGTCGATATATTTAAAAGAATAGGTCTAATAGAGATATCATTTTCTTTAATAGCTTGTAGATTAAGAAGGGGTTTAATCTTTTTAGAAACATTAAGTGAAATCATTACGCCATATTTTAAATCTTCTTTTAGATATGAAAAAGTTAATGAGTTATTCATATTTGCTTCTCTAATAACACTTTTTATCTCTTTTTTACTAGATGGAAACATATAGTAGATATTTGCATTGAAATTTTTAATATCTGCATATTTACTCATAATAGGTTTTATTTTGTAACTCTGTATGCCATCTTTATATCGAGCCTCTATCATTTTTTTTAAAGTATTAGCATTCTGATAATCTATCTCTTTATAAATTATAGCAATAACTATAGTGTTGTCTTCTATCTTAGTTTGAAAATTATAATCCATAAGATAGATTTTTGGAACAAGTGTAGCATGTATTTTGAGTAGTGACTCATTTACTCCCAATGCAAGAAGAGAAGATAGTGATAGTAAAAATAGAAAAAAGAGTTTCATCTTAAAATTCCCATGATGCTTTCATCAAAACAGATCTACCCGTATCGATAAAATCATTATGTTGACTTGATGTAGGAAGGGCATAGTAAGTTCCTTTATCTAAAATATCTTTGATAACCAGAATAGTTGTAATATCTTTAAATCTATAAGAGAGTGTACCATCAATTATTGTACTACTTGGCATAGCATCTAAAAGGGTGTTATTGGTACATTTTGAACTAGAAACATACTTTATGAGTGTTCCCATACTAAGACCAAAGTCAAACTCATAAATTAAAGAAGCTGTAGCTAATGTGTTGGCTACATCAGCTAAATCTGCACCTTCCGCATCATGTGCTTGAACATAGGATGCAAAAAGATTGATCTCTAGTTGATTGTTAGGAGTAAAGATATATTCAATTTCGCTTCCTTTAAAGTCTGCATATCCTGATTGCATATAACTACTGCTTCTAATTATAAGATCATCAATTCGTGTTTTATATATGTTAAGTCTAACTACACTATTTGTGTTGTTGTTATATATAAAGCCTGCTTCATATGATGTTGATGTTTCAGCGTTTAGATTGGCGTTTGATGAAATTTCAATCCAAGATGGTGCACGAAAAGCTTTAGTATAAAGAGCTTTTGCTCTAAAATTACTATTTATTTTATAGATAACTCCTATTGTGGGAGAAATTGCATCTCCAAAGTCAGAGTAGTAATCAAACCTTAAGCCTGTAGATAAATCTAAGTCAGATGAGAAAGAGTAGACATTATTTGCATAAACTGAAGTTGTTTTTCTCTCAAGTGAAGGTAGAACATTGTACTGAGGAAGATTAGGATTTGGATTTTTCCAAACCCACTCAGAGTCTGCTACTTTTGATGCTTCGTACTTTAAACCTACTATAAATTCATTGTTTTGAAAGATTTTAGACTTTATATCTGCTTGTGTATAGTATGTATTTTCGTGAAAGAGAGTATCTAAATCACCTAAACTTGGATGTACAGAATCTATTTGTTGACCATATCTAGTAAAACCAGCAGATATCTCATAGTGAGTCTTTGTTACTAGTTTATTTTTGTAAGAGAGTTGTGTGAAAAAGTGACCATTTTTATTGTTGTATTTGTCTTTGTCTAAGTCTGGAACACCTAGTAGTCCATAGGCATTACCTATTTCAACTTGTTTTATTCTTGCAATTAGTGAGATATGTTCATCGTTTATTTTCAGACCTACAGAGTAATCATTTGTATGTCTATCCGTAGAGTCTATCATTTTATCGTCTGTTTTATAGTAAGCATCTACTGCAATTTTAACATCACCAATATGAGTAGAGACAAAAGCACCAGCTTTATATGCATTAAATGTACCTACTGAAGCAAAAATATCATTAGTATTCTCAATATTAGCACTTTTAGTGATAACATTTACAACGCCACTAATAGCACCACTCCCATAAAGAACAGAACCAGCACCACGGATAACTTCAATGCGTTCAACCATTTCTATAGGAAAATCTAAATAATCATAGATAGAACCACGATAAGTATTGTTTATCGTCACACCATCAATCATAAGTTTTACTTCACCTTTTTGTGAAACACCTCGAAAGACAACAACATTAACTCCAGTAGCTTCTTTTTTGAGTTGCACTCCTGGAACTTGAGCAAGTGCTTCATAAACAGTATCTATCCCTAGTTTTTGAAGTTTTTTACTTTGAAGGACTGTTACAAAAGAGGGAGAGTCATCAATATTAAGTTTACTTTTAGTGGCAATTTCACTTACTTCATTTAAACTCTGAAGGAAATCATCTTCTATGTTAAACTCACTGTCAGCTAGTAAAAGATTTGATAAAAGTACAATTGATAATAGATGTTTCATGTTAAATCCTAAAATGATTTCAAAAATATTTATATTATACTCCTTTTCTCCCTTAATTATTCTTTTTTTGATATACTTTTATATTAAATCTTAAGGGGTATGATGAGTTCAGCATTAGATAGGTTAAAAAACTTA
>Ga0256826_1001688_pt1 | contig 13681 bp, 14 predicted proteins | sample CV79metaG_FD_185975 | JGI IMG/M metagenome (GOLD analysis project Ga0256826, IMG submission 185975) | Hydrothermal vent microbial communities from East Pacific Rise, Pacific Ocean - CV79 | ecosystem: Environmental > Aquatic > Marine > Hydrothermal vents | place: Pacific Ocean: East Pacific Rise...
CGGTGAGAGAATAACGAAGTGACGAACTCATAAAAAGTACCGAACTTAGTAGGGTCACCATAAGCAAAGAAAGCAACAAAGTCGCAATATGCCGCTTTCGTTCTTTAAAAAGTTGCAGGGTTAAAAAGTGCCAAAAAGAGCTACTGAACATAAACAAACTCCATAGGTGAAGTGCTGGTCATCTCAGGATAGATGGAGTTGTGAGTTGAGCCTTGTAAGGTTTGAGACTTATCAAAGCCCACGCTTAATGAGGGGGTAGCGTAATGCGTTAACCTGACCATCTGCGGTAACTGTTGGGTGGGTTGGTTAGTAAAATAGTGCCACACGACACTAATGACCATAAACAGTAGGAGTATTGAAATAAGTAGGAATGGTCGTATCATACAGCGCCTCTATTTTTCTCTTATCATAGGATAAAAGTGTTAAATTTGTGTTAAATTAGGTATTGATTTTCTATAACTATCCTTGTTATAACGATAATTCATCCCCTCTGGAACTTCGGTTCAACCATACACATACAGATAGGAGTTAATTAAATTCTAATATGGTATCTGCTTCTATATAATAAAGTATATTTTATACTTTAATAAAAATATGTTAAACTATACTTTAACAAAATATAGTTTTTTATAAAGTAAGCTTTAGGATATAGAAATGATAGAAGCATTAAAAGATAAACAACAACGACTTATTAATTCATTAGAAGCTATCACCTATAGAAGAGAAGCTTTTAAATATATTAATAATAAAGAGCGAATGGTGGGGCTTATAGGTTCACGTGGTGTAGGGAAAACTACGCTCATGTTACAATATATCAGTCAGTTTGAATCAGGTGAAGCCCTCTACTTTTCAGCTGATGATTTACTGGTACTCAACTATGGTATTTATGATATTGTAGAGGAGCATTATGCTTTAGGTGGAAGAGTGGTTGCCATAGATGAAGTGCATCGTTTTAAAAATTGGTCTCAACATCTTAAAAATATTTATGACTCCTTTCCTGATTTGACCATTCGTATCTCTGGGTCATCTATGCTTAACATACTCTATGAGAGCCATGACCTTAGTCGTCGTTTGGTACTTAAAAAAGTCAAACGTCTTAGTTTGCGTGAGTATCTTATTTTAAAAGAGAAGATAGAGTTAAAAGCCTACTCTTTTGAAGATATTTTAGAGCAACATCAAAATATCAGTTCAAAAACGATTCAAAAACATCCCAAGATACTGAGTTACTTTAAAGATTATTTAGAATTTGGGTGTTACCCTTATGGTTTAGAGTCTCTCTTTTTCTCAGAAAAGCTTTTTAATGCCTTAGAGAAAATCATCTATGAAGACATTCCCTCTCTTAACAAAATAAAGTATGATCAGTTGGTGGTCTTTAAAAAACTTATTTTTATTATAGTCAATGCCAAAGTACCCTACAAAGTGAGTGTTGATGGTTTATCAAAAGAGTTAGGTATTAGCGTACCTACACTCTATGTTTACTTTGATATTTTAAACAAAACAGGTATTTTTAACTCCATTAAAAAATACTCTAAAAAACTCTCACGTAAACCAGACAAACTACTTTTTGACAATACCAATATACTCTATGCCTATGCCAAAGAGTACAAAATAGCTACAGAAATAGGAACGATTAGAGAGACATTTTTTGCTTCATGTTTTGGAGATGATGTAACACTTTACTATTCTGATATAGGAGACTTTAAAGTAAAAGAGTACATTTTTGAAATAGGTGGGAAAGGTAAGAGTTTTAAACAATTAGAGGGGATAGATAATGGCTATTTGGTTATAGATACAGATTTTACCACCCATAAGAGAAAGATTCCTCTTTGGGTGTTTGGGTTGATGGAATAAGAATTTTCTCTATATCTATCAAAGATTTTAGTATAACCATTTGCTTGGGTACGCATAAACTATCTCTTTTTAGTTATATCACCCTACAATCCATCCAATCCCATCACCAACTTGTCGGTTATCGCATCAAACATCACTATCTTGTCTCCTTTATGATCACGCATAAAATTTTCTGCACTCTCTTTGGTCTTAAAAGGAATCAGTTCATCTCCCATAGGTCCAAAAATATCTGAACCTATTACATAATAGGCATCTTTCGCTGAGATAGCAGCAAGAGTATAAAAGTCACTTACCTCAAACTGCTCTATTTTGGCTCGGTTAAACGGAAAGTCAACATCAAAGATATAATATTTCATCATATCTTTAACCCCATCAAAATAGTACTTCGTTCCCTCTATTACCAAAAGTGCCGACCACTTTGGATACTTATGAACAAACATTCCACAAACTGGACATTTGGCATCAGTGGGAACTTCTATCTGTATTTTTGTCTGATTTGATTCTTGATTTTGAGACAAATAATAGGCAAGCGCTTTTTGATTTTTAGCACTCAAATCACCACAAGGCTTCTCTTTGTTTAAAGTTTCACTCACCAACTCAAAACTACCTGTGATGGTTGAAAGTTTAGAGGCATCACAAAGATTATTCGCCACCTTCTCACCCTTTTTAATGGCTCTATCTAACTTTACAGAAGAGACTTCATCTGCAAAAGTAAAGTTTAGTAAAAGAAGAGATAATAAAATAAGTCTCATAATCTTCCTACTTACTATTTAGGTAAAGACCAATCGCTTGAAGCTGTTTACCATTAAGCTTTCCACAACTCTTATGACTTTTAATATAACTCTTTGCTAACGCAACCGAGTCAAATTTTTGCTCAATTGGTTTACAAAGTTTAGCATACATCATTTCACCTTTTTTTGCCATCATCCCCTGTTTTTTGTGAATCATACTTATTTCATTGCTAAGAGATTTGTTTACCATGACCAACATCGCATCAAAATCCATCACCTTTCCACTGTTCTCTTTGGCAAACGCTTCAGCATCGACTTTGCTTGCAAAGGCATACTTACTCACCTTACTCATGGTTCCTGCCTTGCTACTTCCCACAACATACCAAGCATTTGAGGCATTTATAAACTTTAACGAACTGTTATCTACTACTTTAATATGCTCTACTTTTTTACCCTTACCCATGGTCTCTGCCAAACAGTGAACGGAACAAAACTGATGTTTCTTTCCATCAACGTCAGCAGCATGATTCGTCTTATAAAACATTGGTAGGCTCATACCACATGAGGGACAGAACATCTTTTGCTGACCTTCTTGAAGCAGTTGGGCATCACCAATTTTGACGGACTGAAAACGTGTTGGCATCTTTTTTCCCACACTTTTATTTTCATTGACACAGCCTACAAAAAATAAAGCCATCACCGTAATAGCCCATAGTAATTTTATTTTCATAATTGATTCTCCTCTTTAATATTTATTTATCAAATCATAATATAGTTTTGTTAAATTAGTGTTAATTAATAAAATCGATGTATCTCTTCCATAATATTTACAAACTCAATATCATCACCTTTCTCTTTTAAAAACGCGATCAGATATTTCTCGGAAGCTTCTACTCCCTCTTTTTTTTCTATCTCTAAAAGCTCAGCATATAACCCTGCAATAATCTCTAAGACATGAGGTGAAATACTCTTTCTGTCGGCTCGATAACCTATAATATTCCCCTCAGCATCTTTTCGTGCTTCAAACTCAGTAAATATCCAATAGTATCGTCCACTTTTTGCCATATTTTTAACCACTGCATTAATATTTTTTCCTTGTGAGATGGTCTCCCATAAAAGTTTAAATACTACCTTTGGCATATCAGGATGACGAACGATATTATGAGCTTTACCTATCAACTCTTCTTCATTATACCCTGCAACTTCCATGAAGTAGTCATTACAGTAAGTAATTTTTCCTTTGGCATCAGTCTCACTGATAATATATTTTTTAGGGTCTAACACTATCTCTTCATCTATGGGGGTTGGTTTCATATTCTTTCCTTTTTTATTCAGCCTGTTCGGGTGTAAACACGCCGATTCCAAAAATGCAACTCACATATAGGGAACCGATGGCTTTAGCCTCGCCATTTTACTTTTTTGTTACACCAAATCTTTTAATCTAAAATCAAATTTTAACGCATCTACATGACAGACATCAACACAACGTCCACATAAAGTACAGTCTGCACCTGTAATATATTGAGTTTTTATCTCTTTTTCATCTATCTGTTTTTTATATTTTGCTTTGGTTATCTCTAATACTTGAGGTTCAAAACAAACATCATGACAGACCATACAGCTATCACAGCTGTCGCTCCATTGGATTCGTATGGCTGAAACTTTTCCTATCATTCCATAGGTTGTACCGATAGGGCAGATGTAGCTACACCATGCTCTTCTTGAGAAAAACACCTCAATGGCAAAAACTACTGCAACCCAAATCAGTGCCAGTGACCAACCATAGGCGATGGCACGGCTTAGAATTCCTACCACAGAGATGGACTCAAAAATAATAAACCCACTCACAAATGCCATGGCTAAAAAAGCGACCCAAAAGAGATACTTAACACGGTGATCAAACTTATGCTCTTTAATGATTTTTTTCTTGACCAAGGTGTTGTGTAGTTTTTCACCATATTCACTGAGTATTCCATAGGGACAGACCCAGGCACAGTAGGTACGCCCACCCAACAACATGTAGACCAAAACAATGGTAGAAACTCCAATAATAATATTGATAGGGATATGATAAGTCGCCAACCACACCTCTAGTGTGGCAAAAGGATCAATCATGTGGAAACCTAAAAAACGTGAACCGTTAAGTGTCCCCTCTAAGAGTTGAAGGTCAATAAAGAACGACAAAAAGAAGAAGAGATGAATCGCTATAACCAAAATCCATCGCTTCATTCGGTAAGAGAATTTTGTTTTTCCCTCTTTTGTGGTACTCCAAAAGGTTGACCAAAAAGTGGTGTTTTTTATCGTCTCTCGGTTGTTATATTTATCCATTACTTTCTTCTCCTATCGTGGACTGATTCCATGCAAATAAAGGGCAGACACGGAGGTCGCCCCTACGGTTATTCATTTTCTGCTGCTCTTGCAGGAAACTCACCAATCTCATCGGCAAAGGTTCTTAAATCTTCTTCGCTTAACTTAATCAAGAGACCTTTCATAATCATATTCTCTTTTCGTCCTGCTTTAAAGTCAACCAGTTGTTGATAAATGGCATCAGCACTCTGTCCAAAGAGTTTTGGTCCCATAAGTTTTTTACCATTTTGCATCCCCGAACCATTCACACCATGACAAGAAGAACATTTACTTTTATAGGCTTGACTTACCTCAAATGCACCTGCATTTCCTGCTTTTTCTCTAAGGGCATTTAATTTGTCATCCTCTTTATCTCTGTCGCTCTTCTCGTCTATCTTAGTTGTCTTTGCATTACTCATCTTATCACCAAAGTCCTCAATAACATGACCGGCTTCTCCACCATGATAAGCATGACCACCCATAAAAGTTAATGCCATTAACCCCAAAATAACAAAGGTTAAAATACCCACAATAATATTTTTCATCTACTTACTCCTCATCTCTTTTATTTTTTGATTAAATATAAAAATTTCATCTGCCAATTCACGTATCTCTTCATCACTCATGTGATCAATTAGTCCATCCATTAAAGGGTTACTCTTTTTCCCACTCTTAAAATCAGCAATGGTATTAAATATCTCATCCGATGTTTTAGCTAAGAGAGAAGGTCCTACAACCCCATTGGCATAATCACTATGACAAGCTGAACATTTAACCCTAAAATGTTTACTAAGTTCCCCTACCATAAGTCCTATTTTTACATCTTCATAGGGACTACGAATATTCATGTTCGCCTCTACCGCTGTTCTAGGCTTAATCCGTACAGAGGCATCTTGATTAGCAGGTTGTGCATTTTGGTCATACTCACTCTTGACATTGTAGTCATAGTAGTAGGTATCATTCTGATCTTTAGCATGAAGTTTATGTGCTTGAACTTTAATTTCTTTGGCGTTCTCATTGGCGACAACCTCTATCTTTGGTGCTGTTGTCTCTTCTACTTTTTGAGTAATCTCTTTTGGTTCATCTCCACAACCTACAAAAAAAATAAGTGTTGCGCTTAGTAGTATCTTTTTTATCATTATTCATTTCCTTTTTCATACTGCTCTTTATAGGTAACTCTTGGCTTTATAACAATCGACGGTTTATTGGTCGGACAGACCTCTTCACACGCTCCACAACCAATACACCCATCATAAATCTCAGGTCGTTTTCCCCCATTGGCATCCGGAACCATCGCGATGGCAGACATAGGATTTGGAATGGGACACATATCAGCACAAAGCGTACATGGTTTTCCTTCAAAACTATTCAGTTTTTCTAGCAAATCAAGCTCTTGTTGTGTGACATTATTTACACCATCAGTAAAACGATGCATCTTGGTGTTGAACCCTTTAGGTATTGGTGTATTGGTCATTGCCAAACAGGTATCTGGAAACTCCAACACAGCAATTCCCATGTGCGAGTCTTGAATGGTTGAACACTCATGGTCTAATGCACCAGATGGACATGCTAAAACACAAGGAACTGCTTCACACGACCAACAAGCACGAACAGAAGGGTCGATGTAAGGTGTACCCTCTCCTGCTCCCTTTGCCCAATCAGCTAACTCTATGGAGTGAAAAGGACAAACTTGTAAACACTGTCCACACTTAATGCAAAGTCCTAAAAAACTATGTTCATCAACTGCCCCAGGAGGTCGAAGTCTCATCTCTTTGGCATTAAGAAAAGGGCTTAATCCTACTCCTCCTGCCAAGACCAATCCCAACACACCCAAAGTAGAGTATTTGATAAATTCTCGTCGATCCGTCTCTATTTTTTCCATGATATTAACCCTCCAGTTTTACAATTGGTTTTTCATCTTCTAGCAGAAAAATTGGCTCTGAGAAGGGAGCCAATTTTGCTAAAAAGTTCAGTAGTGAGATAACAGGTGATCCATAAAAGAACTTCACATCAGGATTATAAACCCAGAGTTGATCTGCATATTGGTAAACCTTATGTGATGTATCACCAATATTATCTCCATCTCTATCAAACCCTGCATAATTGTCCCAATAGTTCCCCACTATCTCGTTTTCATTTGTCTTACTTCCTCTGCTATCATTCACAATATCTTCAATATTACCTTTGATAACATTTGTCTTAACGATGTTATTTTCACTCAGTGAGTGAAAGTGCATCGCTTCAGAGTTATAAAGTATTTTATTTCCTTCTATCCAATTATGACTATCAGGCTCAAATGGTGAACGATCAATATAAAGCCCCTGAGCACAGTAGATAACGGTGTTATTTTTGATGGTAAAGTTGGTCACATCTTTCAACCCAATCCCCATCCCTGTTGCTCCTATAGAACTCTGTACCACATTACCTGTAGCGATGGTATCTTTTGAGTACATAAAAAAAATTCCGACTGAGTTGTGCTTGTAGGTGTTATTTTTAACAATGTTTTTACCTGCATACATAAAGTGAAGCGAGTAACGGTTATGCTCTCCATAGTTCTCTTCTATGAGGTTTCCATGTGAGTACCACACCACCATATCACGTGACTTAATGAGCCTATTATTACGAACGATATTGTCATTGCTGTACCACAAGCGTAAGCCATCACCACGCAATCCCAATTCAAAGTCTTTAGAGCTTATGTTATTATCCGCCACAATCGAATTACTCACCATCTGCATATCTATACCAAAAAGCGCATTATCAATTTTACAATGACTTATCTCACACTGTTTGGCATCTTTAACCAGTATCGCAGCATCTAAGGTGTGAGTCATTTCACCACTGTTAGTAATATGTAAGTTTTTCAAGGTAACATAAGAACTCTCAATGGTTATTACCGTTCCATTTCCCTCACCATCTATCACCACACCTGTCTCTTTACCTATGATGGTCAGAGGTTTTTTAATAATAATGCTACCTTTATAGACTCCCTTCGGAAGCTTTAAAATAGAGCCTGATGGGGCTTTGTCTATGGCTTCTTGGAGAGCATTAGCCCAAAGAAAATTTAACAATGAGAAGAAAATTATTAGAACTCTAATCAATTTTATACCTTCGTAGGGGGTGATTGCCATCACACTACCTATTTCAATTTTATTTTTTATTTAACCACAACAATGGTGCGATGGCAATCGCCCCCTACGCGTTCGTCTCTCTCATTGCTTTACTCTTCGCCATCACAGCCAAAAGACTCAACAGAGAAATCGCTACCAAAAGGTAAAAACCAATGGTTGGGTAAGAGTGTGTCGTAAACTGTGCAATCTTCCCATCACCAAACACGGTTGGCATAAATGGTTTAATTTTAAATGCACCCCAGTCATGTAGATTATGTCCAAACCAATAGAGCCAGTAGGAATAGTCAGCGATAAATAACACAGGAAGCGAGACAGGAATTAACATTGCTAGAGTAAAGATTTTTTTATTATACGCAATAAAGTAAATCATAAAGAGTGAAAGAAGTAGTAACGCATAGATTCCAATCTCACGCTCTAATTTTCCTCCCACCCACATTGGATCCATACCAACATAGTGATTAATCGTATTCATCTCATGGACTTCTCCAGAAAATCCATCAAAATGGAAAAAGACAGGAATACCTTGTGGAAATGCTTCTTTTGGATAATTGGGTGCTTCGAGTGACACTGCCCAAATGGGTAAAGAAGCAGCACCTATCTCTGAAGCACTCTCTATCATCCCATCAAGATTATTATGTGACTCTTTCGGGGTAGCAATACTTTTGTATCGTCCTTGATTATAGAGATTCCATACCGATTTACTCAGCGATGAAATCTCTTCGGTTTTTCCTTCATTTATTTGGTTAAGTGTCCCATGAAAGGCGATCATAGGGAAGGTGAAGGCAAGGGTTAAAATAATTAATGCCAACGAGGCAAAAATCTTTGCTTTTGTAAAACTAGGGTGCATACTCTCTCCTCAAAATTAATGATGTATTATCATTATTATAACTTTGAGTTAGTATAGTGCAAAAAAAGAGAAGGAAAAGTGATTTACATCAATTTTTAAAAATTTTCACTATAAATCATCTACTATTCCAAAATCATCATTCTCATAAATATAAGTTGCTATCTTGGTCAACGTATCTAAATCTATTGCCAAATACGGCATAAGCTTATACTTTTTTATTGCCTTTTTATGCTGTGAATTTTTCTCATTTGGATTAAAAATCCACTCTGCCATATTAAGTATAAACTCTTCTTTTTCGGGATATATCATAAGATAGTACCCTTTGACTTCACTCATATGTGGAGCAACTTTTTTCCCTAATTCTCCATGACAAGCAATACAATTTCCATAAAAAAGAAGTTTATTTTCATTGGCAAAAAGAGAGCCAAACAATAGGGTATAGAGAAGAATTATTTTTTTCATTAATTATATTTCCTTATAAAAATTATTATTACATATTATAAAAATAGAACTCAAGAATACCTAAAATTGTAGAAATTTGAATATTAATTCTAATTAGGAGTAATTTTATCCTATTTATTTTATAATTAAGAGTATTTTTATCCGATTTAATATATATTGAATTAACTAATAACTATTATCAAGGAATCTTATATGAAAAAAGTACTAATTTCAATAACTTTTTTAACCGCAAATACCCTTATGGCAAATGTCGATGCAGGTGAAGCGGTCTACAAAACCAACTGTGCCATTTGCCATACGATTAATGGAGGTAATGCTATGGGACCAGATTTTAATATGGTTGCCTACAGTAGAAAGCCTGAAAAAATTGCTGCCTATGCAAAAGATCCCTATAGCCTTTACAAAGAGTTTGGATACAGTGCCAATGCCATGCCTACTTTACCTCTTGAAGATCAAGAGTTTAAAGATGTAGCTGATTACATCTCATCATTACAACCATTTAAAAAATGGATGATTAAAAAGAAGCCAAATAAAAAGAGTGTTGAAAAAAAAGCTGTTATAGAAGAAGATGATAATAGAAGTGTAGAAAATAATGAGAGTAGCACAAAAAATTAATTGAAAAAAGAAGCAACCCAAAAGGTTGCCTCTAAAGTTTTAAACGTACAGACTAGAACAAGTTAGCGTTCTCATCAATCCATTTGAAGTACTCGATGATATCTTTGATATCCTCTTCACTCATGTGTTGGTTAGGCATTTTAAGATTAAAGTAATCAATCATACCTTTCACATAAGGGTCTTTGTATTTAGCCGCAGGGTCTTTAATAAAGTCAGCTACCCATTTTGCAGAGTCTTTACCGTGTCTTTCAAGTACACCTGTAAGGTCTGGTCCAGAAGATACTTTACCAACAACGTGACAACCACCACATCCACCTTCACCAAAGGCTTTTTCACCTCTTTGAACAGCAGTAGATTGCTTAGTGGCAACAAGTCTTACAAGCGCATCTTTCGCTCTAATTCCAACATCGGCAGTTTTAACCATATATTGCCAAATCATATTCTCAAAGAGAATCGCTTTTTCCATGTCGCCTGCTTTCACAGCCTCATCAGATTTTGCTTTTTGATCTGGAATCTGTCCATACTGGTCAAGTGCATCGGTCACAAGGTTTTTAACAACATCATGTTTTTCGTAATGGTTCTCTTTAAGGAACTTAACAACTGATTGGATAACTTCATCAGTAGCAGCATTTACTGCAACAGTTTTGTCATACTCAGCTTTAAGCTCTTCCGGAGACATGGTTTGCATTTTAAGTTTTTGTGCAGACTCATATTTTTTATCTGGATCTTTAACCATAAGGTAACCCATCATCTCTAAGTGAAGTGCTGAACAGAACTCTGTACAATAGTAAGGGAAAACACCTTCGATATCAGCAGTAAACTTAATAGTTGCAGTTTCACCTGGTTCAAGTGACATATGTACATCATAGTGGTCAACTGTAAATCCGTGAGTTTCATCTTGAGCTCTCTCAAGGTTTGTAATGTGCATAGTTACAATATCACCTTTGTTTACAGTAATTCTCTCAGGGTTAATGTGAGAACGAACCATGGTTGCAAATACAGTAACTTTATTTCCATCTCTTACAATTTTCTCTTGACCTGCAAGAGTTTTACCTTTATGAATCTCACCTGTTTTAGAGTTTGTTCCCATTGGGTATCTTACAATAGGATGAAGTTTCTCAACTCTAATTGCAACCGCTTGGTGAGGCTCACCTAGAGGTACTGGCATATCATAAAGTAAATCCATAGTCTTACCAGAAATATCAATCAACTGGTGGTTTTGTGGGTGAAGAGGTCCAACATTTTGGAATCTATCGATTGCCAATTTGTTAAGAGAGATAATATACTTACCTTGTGGGTCAGCAGATTTTCCTTCCATTCCACAAAGGTGTCCTACGTTGTAGTGAACATTCTCTTTGTCAAGAACTTTAAGATCTTTGTAGTTCCATTTTACAATTTGACTGTCAACATAAAGTGATGTATAAATCTCACCATCTACGTTTGAGTACTGATTATGCAATGGCCCAAGACCCAACTCTACTTGACCGTGAAGTGCGGCTTTCATATCTAGAATTGGTACACCATAAGGGTCTTTTCCTACATACTTTTTATCAGCAATAAGTTTTTTGATTTTGCTCCATTTATAAACAGAAGCATGTGTATCTAGCTTACCACAAACAGTGATGTATTCACCATCAGGAGAAACATCAACACCATGTGGTGACTTTGGCTCAGGAACCAAGAAGAAACAGTCATTTTTAACAGCAACGTCCATAGGAACGATTCTCATACCATTAACAACTTTTACATTTTTATCATCTTTTGCAAGTTCTGCAAGTTTTTCCCAATTATATACATGTAAAAAGTCTGTATCATTACGACTCATACCAGCTTCATTTGGTGGCATTCCAACTTCAATTCCACCTGTGTACATCTCTGAGTTAAATGAGTTGGTAAACGCCCAACCGTTAGAAGCATTTTTACCTGCATCAGACAAATCTTGCATATAGGGAGGCATCTCAATAGTAAATGAGTTATCTGGTTCAATTCTACCTTTTTCATGGTTGAATTTCCACATGGTAACACCACCACGATATGTCTCTTTATAGTCTTCTATTCCGTGATAATTATTATCAAATGGTGCAGCATACTGTGCAGCTTCAATAATATAGTCAGAGTTTTGAGTAAAGAATGCTCCACCATGAGCTGATTTAAACACAGGGTTAACTACAATCTGCTTGGTCTCAAAATCTTCAAGGTCAATAATCGCAATTCTTGGGTTCGCTTTGTCGTTAATAGCTAACCATTTACCATCATATTTACCATCTTTTTCAGAGAGTGCTGGGTGGTGTGTATCTCCCCAGTTAATCTCTCTACCTCTGATGTTACCTTGTCTAAGGATTTTTTTACTGTCCTCATCAAAACCATACCCTTGCCAAGGCTCAGGTGTAAATACAGCAACATATTTTAAAATCTTCATAGACGGTACACCATAGACCATTATCTGCCCACTCTGTCCACCTGAACTAAACACCACAAACTCATCTCGTCCACCTGTTGGTAAATAAGTTTTAGCTGCACGAATTACATCATTTTCTGTTAAACCTCTCTTCTTCATAATCTTTTCAAGTTCACCACTACCTGCTGTCGCTATTGAAACGGCTAGTGTTGTACCTAAAAGGATTGAAGAGAGTTTTGCTAATGCTTTTGTCATCTGTTTCTCCTTATATTTTTGAGATTGCCTAAAAATTCCCATAGCAATACCCAATAGTCATATAATAGTAGATTTGTTCAACTTATGATTTGACTAAGGTCAAATTATGATACTTTTGTAAAATACAACCCAACCAACTTCTCCAAAACCTCCAATACATCCTCTTCATCACTCAATGACTGAACAATAGTATGGATAGAAGCTTCATACTCATCAAAACCTTTTACTATAAGCTTTGCAGCATAAACCAAAAGCCTTGTCGATACAGCTTCTTGAATGTCGGTATCGCTTAGGTTACGGATGTCTCCTGCTATGGCTACCAACTTTTCGGCTACCTCATCGCTTACTCCACTCTCTTTTATGATAATGCTTTTTTCTATTTCAGGTTTTGGGTAGTGAAACTCCATGGAGATGAAACGTTGTTTGGTACTTGGTTTCATTCCTTTTAGTACATTTTGATAACCTGGGTTATACGAGACCACCAACATAAAGTCGGGGTGGGCTTCTATCATCTCTCCAGTTCTATCTATAGGAAGTACACGTCTATAGTCAGCCAAAGAGTGAAGTACTACAGTGGTGTCTTTTCGTGCTTCGATGATTTCATCTAGGTAGCAGATACCACCCTCTCTTACAGCTTTGGTTAGAGGGCCATCTTGCCAGTAGGTTCCGTTTTCGTCTATGAGGTGGCGACCTACCAAGTCGGCTGCACTTAGGTCGTCATGACACACTACGGTGTAGACTTCTCGTCCGAGTTTTTCACCCATGTACTCTATGAAACGTGTCTTTCCACAGCCTGTTGGTCCTTTTATGAGTACGGGTAGGTTCATTCCTGCTGATGCTTCAAATAGCTCGACTTCATTTCCTTGGGCTAGGTAGTATATGTTTGACATTTTTTCTCCTTTATTTTGATAACCTGAGTTCGATGGAGTATCATAGTCACAGCTAATCGAGGTTTTTCATAGGCAAAGTTAAATTTTTGAAGGACTAACTAGTTAATTCAAAAAAATTTAATAAAGCATATGGGAAACCTCGTTTAGCCCGAAGG
>Ga0256826_1001689_pt1 | contig 13680 bp, 6 predicted proteins | sample CV79metaG_FD_185975 | JGI IMG/M metagenome (GOLD analysis project Ga0256826, IMG submission 185975) | Hydrothermal vent microbial communities from East Pacific Rise, Pacific Ocean - CV79 | ecosystem: Environmental > Aquatic > Marine > Hydrothermal vents | place: Pacific Ocean: East Pacific Rise...
ACTAAGAGTAGATTTTGCTAAAAATCCACAAAATATTGACATCCCAAATTTACTACAATTACAACAAAATTCTTATAAAAACTTTTTAAAAGTAGGCGAAGCTGATAGAAGCGAAGCTGGAATTGAAAAAGTTTTCAAATCAATTTTCCCAATCCATGACAATCAAAATAGATTTACTTTAGATTATATCAACAGTGAAGTTGGTAAACCAAAGTACAATGTAAATGAAGCAATGGTAAGAGGTCTTACATATTCAATCCCTTTAAAAATTAATGTTAGATTAACATTATGGGATTTAGATGAAAAGACTGGTGAAAAGACTGGTGTAAGAGATATAAAAGAACAATCAATTTTTATTAGAGAAATTCCTCTAATGACAGAAAGAACGTCTTTTGTAGTTAATGGTGTTGAAAGAGTAGTTGTAAACCAACTACACAGATCTCCAGGTGTAATTTTCAAAGAAGAAGAAGCATCAACAGTTGCGAATAAACTGATCTATACAGGTCAAATTATTCCTAATAGAGGATCATGGCTTTACTTTGAATATGATGCAAAAGATATTATTTATATAAGAATTAATAAAAGAAGAAAAGTACCTGCTACTATTCTTTTAAGAGCTTTAGGTTATTCTAAAGATGATATTATTAAATTATTCTATCCAATAGTTAATATTAAAGTTAAAAATAATAAATTTTTACAATCATTTAATCCAAAAGAATTTACAGGTAGAGTTGAATTTGATTTAATTGATGAAAAAGGCAACACTATAGTTGCTTCTGGAAAAAGATTAACAGAAAGAAAAGCTCAAGCACTTGCTGATGGTGGATTAAAATATGTTGAATATCCAGTAGAAATGCTAATGGAAAGACATACAGGTACAACTATCTATGATCCAGAATCTGGTGAAGTATTATTTGATTCATTAACACAACTTGATGATATTAAATTAAAAAAACTACTTGATCTTGGATTTAAAGAATTTGATATTGCAAATGACTTAGCTTATGGAATAGATGATTCTATTATTAAAGCATTTAAAGCTGATGCAGAATCTATTAAATTATTAAAACAAACAGAGCAAATTGATGATGAAAATGATTTATGTGCTATTAGAATTTATAAAGTTATGAGACCAGGTGAACCTGTAACTCCTGAAGCTGCAAAAGACTTTGTTAAAAAGTTATTCTTTGATCCAGAAAGATATGATTTAACAAAAGTTGGTAGAATGAAGATGAACCATAAATTAGGTGTAAATGTACCTGAATATGTAACTATTCTTACTCATGAAGATATTATTAAAACTTTACAATACCTTATTAAAGTAAAAGCTGGTCATGGTCATATTGATGATAGAGATCACTTAGGAAACAGAAGAATTAGATCAATTGGTGAATTATTATCAAATGAATTACATAATGGTTTAGTTAAGATGCAAAAAGCAATTAGAGATAAAATGACTACTTTAAGTGGTACACTTGAAGAGCTTATGCCTCATGATTTAATTATGTCTAAAATGATCACTTCTACAATTACAGAATTCTTTACTTCTGGTCAACTTTCTCAATTTATGGATCAAACAAATCCATTATCAGAAGTTACTCATAAAAGAAGACTTTCTGCACTTGGTGAAGGTGGACTTGTAAAAGAGAGAGCAGGATTTGAAGTAAGAGATGTTCATCCAACTCATTATGGTAGAATTTGTCCAGTTGAAACTCCAGAGGGTCAAAATATTGGTCTTATTAATACACTTTCTACTTATTCGAAAGTTAATGATTTAGGATTTATTGAAACTCCATACAAAACTGTAACAAATGGTCTAGTATCTGAAGATATTAATTACTATACAGCTACTCAAGAAGAGGGTAAAACAATTGCTCCAGGATCTACTAAATTAGATAAAAATGGAAAAATTGTTGATGTTCTAATTGAAGGTAGAATTGATGGTGAGATTATGATGGTTGAAGCAGCAAAAGTTGATTTAATTGATATTTCTTCTCAAATGGTTATGGGTGTTGCAGCTTCTCTTATTCCTTTCTTAGAACATGATGATGCCAACAGAGCACTTATGGGATCGAATATGATGAGACAAGCTGTTCCATTACTTCAACCTCAAGCTCCATTTGTTGGAACTGGTCTAGAAAAAACTATTGCTAGAGATTCTTGGTCTGTTATTAAAGCTTCTAGAGCTGGTATAATTGAAAAAGCAGATTCTAAAAATATTTATATTAAAGGTGAAGATGACAATGGTGCATTTATTGACCAATATTTATTAAGTAAAAATCAAAGAACAAATAATAATACATCATTTGGACAAAGAAACTTAGTAAAAGAGGGACAATTTGTACAAAAAGGTCAAGTAATTGCTGATGGTCCTTCAATGGATAAAGGTGAATTAGCTATTGGTGTTAATGCAACTGTTGCATTTATGCCTTGGAATGGTTATAACTACGAAGATGCGATTATTTTATCTCAAAAACTTATTAAAGAAGATGCATTTACATCTGTTCATATTTATGAAAAAGAAGTAGAAGCAAGAGAACTTAAACATGGAAATGAAGAGATTACTAAAGATTTACCAGGTGTAAAATCTGAGTCAATTGATCATTTAGATGAATCTGGAATTGTTAAAGTTGGTACATTCTTAAAGCCAGGTATGATTATGGTTGGTAAAGTAACACCAAAAGGTGAGATTAAACCAACTCCAGAAGAAAGACTTTTAAGAGCTATTTTTGGTGAAAAAGCTGGACATGTTATAAATAAATCTATGTATTGCCCTGCATCTATGGAAGGAACTGTTGTAGATGTTAAAGTATTTACAAAAAAAGGTTACGAAAAAGATGAAAGAGCTGTTAAAGCATTAGAAGAAGAAAAAGCAAAACTTGATGAAGAACACCATGATAGATTATTAATGCTTGATAGAGAAGAGATTTTAAAAATTAATTCCTTACTATCTAAAAGTATACTTGCTAAAGATGTAGAAATCAATGATACTACATTTAAAAAAGGTGATTCAGTTTCTGTTGAAGAATTAGAAATGGTAAATAGATTTGCTATGAAAAAACTTGTTGCTTCTTATGATGCTAAGGTTTCTAAAGAATATAATAATGTTAAAGAACACTTTATTAAAGAAAAAGCAATATTAAGAGAAGCACATGAAGAAAAACTTACTATTTTAGAGCATGACGATATTTTACCTTCTGGTGTTATTAAACAAGTTAAAGTTTATATTGCAACAAAAAGAAAAATAAAAGTTGGTGATAAAATGGCTGGTCGACATGGAAATAAAGGTATTGTTTCAAATATTGTTCCTGAAGTTGATATGCCATATATGGAAGATGGATCTAGTGTAGATGTTATTCTTAACCCGCTAGGGGTTCCATCAAGAATGAATATTGGTCAGATTTTAGAAGTTCACTTAGGTGTAGTTGGTAAAAAACTTGGTGCTCAAATTCAAGAGATGTTTGATGCTAAAACTGAAACATTTGTTGCAGATTTAAGAGCTAAAATGATTGAAATTGCTGATGTTACTAAACTTATGAATGGGGCTGAAGTATTAAGTGCAATTGATGATGAGCAACTGTTAGATTACGCAAGAGATTGGTCTAAAGGTGTTAGATTTGCAACAGCTATTTTTGATGGTGCAAAACAAGAAGAATTTGATAAACTATTTGAACTAGCTAAAATGGATGCAGATGGAAAAACTGTTCTTTATGATGGTATGACTGGTGAAAAAATGAAAGAAAGAGTAAATGTTGGTGTAATGTATATGCTTAAACTTCATCACCTTGTTGATGAAAAAGTACATGCTAGATCAACAGGTCCTTACTCACTTGTAACACAACAGCCAGTTGGTGGTAAAGCACTATTTGGTGGTCAAAGATTTGGGGAAATGGAAGTATGGGCTCTTGAAGCTTATGGTGCTACAGCAGTTCTTAAAGAGATGCTTACAACTAAATCTGATGATGTTGATGGTAGAACAGCAGCATATAGAGCTATTTCGAATGGTGAGAATGTACCAAGTTCTGGTGTACCAGAAACATTCTTTGTATTAACAAAAGAACTTCAAGCGCTTGCACTTGATGTTGAAATTTATGACGAGGTAGAAGACAATGAGTAATAAAGAAAAAGTATTAAAACCTATAGAGATTCATGAACTTGATAAGCCAAAAGATTTTTCGGCTTTTCAAATTAATTTAGCGAGTCCTGAAAAAATATTATCATGGTCATCTGGTGAAGTAAAAAAACCAGAAACTATAAACTACAGAACACTTAAACCAGAAAGAGATGGTTTATTTTGTGCTAAAATTTTTGGTCCAGTAAAGAATTACGAATGTCTTTGTGGAAAATACAAAAAGATGAGATACAAAGGTGTTGTATGTGAAAAATGTGGTGTTGAAGTAATATCAGCAAAAGTGAGAAGACACAGAATGGGACATATTGATTTAGTTGCTCCTGTTGCTCATATTTGGATGGTTTCTTCACTACCTTCAAGAATTGGTACATTACTTGGTGTAAAACTTAAAGATTTAGAAAGAGTTTTATATTATGAAGCATATATTGTTGAATCTGCTGGTGAAGCATTTTATGATAGTGAAGCTGCAAAACCTGTTCAAAAATTTGATATTTTAAATGAAGAACAATATAGACATATAGAAGAACATTATGATGATACTGGATTTAGTGCTAAAATGGGTGGTCAAGTTGTACTTGATATGCTTAAAGGGCTTGATTTAGTTGAAATTTTAACTTCTTTAAAAGCTGATATGGCTGCTACTAAATCTGAAGCAAAAAGAAAAACAATTGTAAAAAGACTTAAAGTTGTTGAAAACTTCTTAAACTCTGGAAATAGACCAGAATGGATGATGCTTAAAGTTATTCCTGTTCTTCCACCTGATATTAGGCCATTAGTTGCATTAGATGGCGGTAAGTTTGCTGTTTCTGATGTGAATGATTTATATAGAAGAGTTATAAACAGAAATAATAGACTTAAAAGATTAGTTGAACTTGATGCTCCTGAAATTATTATTAGAAATGAGATGAGAATGCTTCAAGAAGCTGTTGATGCTTTATTTGATAATGCTAAAACTGCAAATGCAGTTAAAGGTGCAAATAAAAGACCTCTTAAATCATTATCTGAAATTATTAAAGGTAAACAAGGTAGATTTAGACAAAACTTACTTGGAAAAAGAGTTGACTTCTCTGGTAGATCTGTAATTGTTGTTGGTCCTACATTAAGAATGGATCAATGTGGTCTTCCAAAGAAAATGGCATTAGAATTATTTAAACCACATTTAATGGCAAAACTTGAAGAAAAAGGTTACGCAACTACATTAAAAGGTTCTAAAAGATTAATTGAAAATGAAACTAATGAAGTTTGGGAATGTTTAGCTGAAATAGTTGATAACTATCCAGTACTTTTAAACAGAGCTCCTACTCTACATAAACTTTCAATTCAAGCATTTAATCCAGTTCTTATTGATGGTAAAGCTATTCAGTTACACCCATTAGTTTGTTCAGCATTCAATGCCGATTTTGATGGGGATCAAATGGCTGTACATATTCCATTATCTCAAGAAGCAATAGCAGAAGCTAAAATTCTTATGATGAGTTCTATGAATATTCTTTTACCAGCATCAGGACGTGCTTTAGCTGTACCTTCTCAAGATATGATTCTTGGTTTATATTACCTAACACTTGAAAAAGATGGTGTTCAAGGTGAGCATAAATTATTTGTTGATTTAAATGAAGCGTTAATGGCTCTTGAAGTTAAAAAAGTTGATTTACATGCAAAAATTAGAACTTTAGTTGATGGTGTATTACTTACAACTACAGTTGGTAGAATGATTATTAAAAATATCTTACCTGATTTTGTTCCTGTTGAATTTTGGAATAAAATTTTAAAGAAAAAAGATATTGGTGCATTAGTTGATTATATTTATAAACATGGTGGATATGCAGTTACTCCTAAGTTTTTAGATAACTTAAAAGATATTGGTTTTAAATATGCTACAAGTGCTGGTATTTCAATTTCTATTGATGATATTAGAATTCCTGATTCTAAAGAAGGTTTAGTTTTAAAAGCTAAAAAAGAAGTTATTGAAGTTCAAAAACAATTTAACCAAGGTTTATTAACAGAGCAAGAAAGATACAATAAAATTATTGATATATGGACACTACTTAATAATAAACTGGGTGTTGAAATGATGGATATTGTTAAAACAGATAAAGATGGATTTAATTCAATTTATATGATGGCCGATTCAGGGGCTAGAGGGTCTGCTGCCCAAATCAGACAGCTTGCTGGTATGAGGGGTCTTATGGCTAAGCCAGATGGTTCAATTATTGAAACTCCAATTATTTCTAACTTCCGTGAAGGACTAAATGTACTTGAGTACTTTATTTCTACTCACGGTGCGAGAAAAGGACTTGCCGATACAGCTCTTAAAACAGCGAATGCGGGATACTTAACAAGAAAACTTGTTGATATTTCACAAAATGTTAGAATTTCTGTTGAAGATTGTGGAACTCATGAAGGTATCACTATTTCTAATATTACTGATGGTAATGAGTTAGTTGAGTCTTTAGAAGAAAGAATCACAGGTAGAGTTATTGCAAATGATATAGTTGATCCTATTTCAAATGAAATATTATTCACTGAAGGTACATTATTATCTGAAGAAGATGCTGCTGTTGTTGAAGAAGCTGGTGTTAAATCAGTTACAATAAGAACTGCACTTACATGTAAAGCTGAAAACTCTTTATGTTCTAAGTGTTATGGTATTAACCTTGGTGAGCAAAGAAAAGCTAATCCAGGTGAAGCTGTTGGTGTACTTGCTGCTCAGTCAATTGGTGAGCCAGGAACACAGCTTACTCTTAGAACTTTCCACGTTGGGGGAACTGCATCTGCTACTCAAGCGGAAAAAGAACTTAAAGCAACTAGTGAAGGTTTCTTAAGATACTACAATGTTAAAACATATGAAAACTCTGATGGAAACTATGTAGTTGCAAACAGAAGAAATGCTGGTATCTTACTTGTTGAACCTAAAATTAATGCTCCATTTGATGGTGAAATTAATATAGAAACTACTCATGAAGAAGTGATTGTTAGTATTACATCTAAAAAAGATGAGAAAAAATATTACTTAAGAAAAAGTGATATTGCTAAGCCTAATGAGCTTGCCGGTGTAAGTGGTAAAATTGAAGCAAAACTTTATTTACCATATAAATCTGGTGAGATGGTTAAAGCTGATGAATCAATTGTAGAATTAATCAAAGATGGTTGGAATGTACCTTCAAGAATCCCATATGCTTCTGAGCTTATGGTTAAAGATGGAGCACCTACAACTAATGAAATTAAATCTTCTGATAATGGAACTGTTAAGTACTTTAAACTTACAGGTGATTATTTAGAAAGATTTGAAGGTGTTAAGGCTGGAGATAAAATTACTAAAAAAGGTTTATTTGCTGTTATTGTTGATGAATCTGATAGAGAAGCATCAAGATTCTATGTATCTAGAGATTCTGTTATTGAAGTTAGTGATGATACAAAAGTTTCTAAAGGTGATATTATTGTTAAACCTGCAAATAAATCTCAAACTGTTATTGCACAATGGGATCCATATGCAAACCCAACAATTTCTGAAATTGCTGGTAAAGTAACATTTGAAGATATTATTCCAGGACTTACAGTTTCTGAACAATATGATGAATTAACTGGTACTTCTAAATTAGTTGTTAATGAATATATTCCAGCAGCTTATAAACCTGCAATTACAATTACTGCTAAAGATGGTTCAATTAGACATTATACACTTGAAGCAAAAACAGCTATCAATGTTGCTGATAATGAAACTATTGCAATTGCACATGTAATTGGTAAAACACCTAAAGCTGTTTCAAAATCAAGTGATATTACTGGGGGGCTTCCAAGAGTATCTGAATTATTTGAAGCTAGACGTCCTAAAAATATTGCTGTTTTAGCAGAATTTGATGGTGTAATTTCATTTGGTAAGCAACTTAGAAATAAACAAAGACTTATTATTACTGATAACCAAGGTAATAAAAGTGAAAGCCTGATTGAAAAATCAAGAGAAATTCTTGTAAGAGAAGGTGAGTTTGTACATGCTGGTGAGCAATTAACTGATGGACAAAAAGCTTCTCATGATATTCTTAGAATTTTAGGTGAAAAAGCTCTTAATGAGTTTATTGTTGCTGAAGTTCAAGGTGTATATAGAGGTCAAGGTGTATCTATTGCTGATAAACATATTGAGGTTATTTTATCTCAAATGTTAAGACAAGTTAATATTAGTGATTCTGGTAATACTAAATTTGTTACAGGTGATATGATATCTAAGAAAAGATTTGTTGTTGAAAATAAAAAGATTATAAAAATGGGTGGTGAGCCTGCACTTGCTGAACCAGTATTACTTGGTATTACAAGAGCTGCTGTTACATCTGATTCTATTATATCTTCTGCTTCATTCCAGGAAACTACAAAAGTTTTAACTGAAGCTGCAATTTCATCTAAAATGGATATGTTAACTGACTTAAAAGAAAATGTTGTAATTGGTAGAACTATACCAGTTGGAACAGGACTTTATAGAGAGAAAAAAATCAAATTTGCTGATTTAGATAACTAAAATATTAAAAAGGGATTTTTTCCCTTTTTAAACTTTCTTCCCCCTTTTCCCAATTCCTCATTAATTTACTATATTTATTTTATCAAATCACACTAAGCTATTATGTGCTATTATTCTATCATATTAATATAAGAGATAAAAATGAATAATGTAGAATTACTTTCACCTGCTGGAAATCTAGAAAAACTAAAAATCGCATTTGCATATGGTGCAGATGCTGTATATGGTGGAGTTAGTCACTTCAGTTTAAGAATTAGAAGTGGAAAAGAATTTACCCTTGAAACTTTCAAAGAGGGAATTGATTATGCTCATAATATTGGCAAAAAAGTTTATGTAACAGTAAATGGATTTCCTTTTAATTCTCAAATTGAATTACTTAAAAAACATATAGTTGCTATGGCAGAACTAAATCCTGATGCATTAATTGTTGCAACTCCTGGTGTTGTAGCTCTTTGTAATGAACTAGCACCTGGAATTGATATACATCTTTCAACTCAAGCAAATGTTATGAACTACCTTGATGCAAAAGTTTATTATGACATGGGTGTTAAAAGGATAATTGCAGCACGTGAGATATCTTTAAAAGATGTAGAAGAGATAAAAAGAAAATTACCTGATTTAGAAATTGAGATATTTGTACATGGTTCAATGTGTTTTGCATATAGTGGAAGGTGTCTTGTAAGTGCTGTTCAAATGGGTAGAGTTCCTAATCGTGGTTCTTGTGCAAATGATTGTAGATTTGAATATACACTTTATGCAGGAAATGAAGAGCATGGTACATTATTTAGACTTGAAGAGCAACCAGATATTGGAACTTATATATTTAATGCAAAAGATATGAACTTAGCTTCACATGTTGATGAAATCTTAGAAAGTGGGGCAGTTGCAAGTATAAAAATTGAAGGTCGAACAAAGTCTCCATATTATGCTGCAATTACAGCTTATACATATAGGATGGCAATTGATGATTTCTATAATGGTAAGTTTGATGCAAAAAAATACCAAGATGAATTAAATACTACAAAAAATAGGGGATTTACTGATGCTTATTTAGTACATAAACCTTTTGAACGACATGGTACTCAAAATCATGATTATGCAATGAGTGTTGGTACATTTGAAGTATCTGGACTAGTTTTAGAAGATGAAGAACATTTTATGTGTAAATATAAAACTTTCCCAGGTGATGAGATAGAAATATTAGCACCTTTAGAATCTAAAATTGAAGAAGTTGAAAATGAAATTGGCTCAATTTATAAAAAAGAAGATGCTAAATATTATATTAACTTTAAAAAAATCATAACTAAAGATGATAAACTTCTTGATGCTGTTCATAGTGGAAATACAAACCCTATTAAATTACCAGGAAAACTTCCTTATTTAACTATGTTTAGAGTAGAAGTGAATTTTGAAGATTTACATGAAACATGCAACTAAAAATTTTAAGAATATTTTAGATAGAATAGCCTCAATAAAATAGCCTAAAAGGAAAAAAATGAAGTTTGTATCAATTATAATGGGAAGTAAAAGTGACTATGAGATAATGAAATCATGTGCAGATACACTTGAATCTTTTAACGTTAAGTATGAAATAATCATATCTTCAGCACATAGAAGTCCTGAGCGAACTAAAATATATATAAAAGAAGCAGAAGATAAAGGTTGTAAAGTATTTATTGCGGCTGCAGGAATGGCTGCACATTTAGCTGGTGCACTAGCTGCAGGTACAACAAAGCCTATTATTGGTGTTCCTATGAAAGGCGGTGCAATGGATGGCATGGATGCTATGCTCTCAACTGTTCAAATGCCTTCAGGTATGCCAGTTGCTACTGTTGCACTTGGAAAAGCAGGTGCAGTAAATAGTGCATACTTAGCTATTCAAATTTTAGCAATTACTGATAGTGAATTAGCTATTAAATTAAAAGAAGATAGAATTATTAAAGGTAAAAAAGTAGAATCTGATAGTAAAGAGATTGAAATTATTTTATAATATTTATTTTGCAGATAATAAAAAAGGGAAAAAATTTTATTTTTTCCCTTTTTCTTTTTGTGATTTTTTCCACTCTTTTTCAAACTTTTTACGCTTTAAAAAAGAAAGATTTTCGATAAATACATGACCAGTAAGATGTTCCATTTCATGTTGCCAAGCAACAGCTAGAAAATCATCGGCTTGAATAGTTTGTTTTTCTCCAAATCTATTTTGATATGAGATAGTTACATTCATAGCTCTTTTAATCTCTTCATGAATACCAGGAATACTTAAACACCCTTCATTAAACACTTGCTCACCTTCGCTAAATATTAACTTAGGATTAATAGCTTCAATTAAGTTTTCTTTTAATTGTACACCATCAGTATTTTCTAAATTATCTGGATCATCAACTGGTATATTAATAATTAAAACATTTTTTAATACACCAATTTGAACAGCAGCTAATCCAACGCCACCACATTCAAGCATAGTATCGTTCATATCATCTAAAAGTCTATGAAGTTCATTATCAAATTCTATTACATCTTGTGATGGTTTTCTCAGAATTGGATTTGGGTATACTAATATTTCTCGTGTCATTAAATCTTCTTATTCGTGGTGTTCAATTACTTTATCAACAAGTCCATAATCCATAGCTTCAGAAGGTGACATAAAATTATCTCTTTCTGTATCTTCTTCTATTTGTTTAACATCTTGACCTGTATGTTTTGCTAAAAGTTCATTTAAACTATCTTTTAATCTTTGGATCTCTTTTGCTTGAATTTGAATATCAGTTGATTGCCCTTGAGCACCACCTGATGGCTGATGAATCATAATTCTAGAATTTGGTAAAGAAAATCTTTTACCTTTAGCTCCTGCACTTAATAAAAAAGCACCCATTGAAGCTGCTTGCCCTATACAAATAGTACAAACATCTGGTTTAATATAATTCATTGTATCATACATACTTAATCCAGCAGTTACAACTCCACCTGGAGAGTTAATATATAAAAAGATATCTTTTTCTGGATCATCAGCTTCTAAAAATAAAAGTTGAGCTACAACAGTAGATGCAACTGCATCATTTACTTCTCCACTTAGCATAATAATTCTATCTTTTAAAAGACGAGAATAGATATCATAACTTCTCTCACCTCTACCTGTTTGTTCTACTACTACTGGAATATAAGACATATTATTATTTTCCTAAAGCTTCATCTAAAATTTTAATCATAACTTTAGACTCAATCATAGACATTTTAATCATCGGTAAATATCCAGCTTCTTCATATTGTTTAATAACAGCTTGACCATCTTGTCCACCCATCATTGCTTCGTAGTAAATTGTTTGTGTAACTTCTTGATCCGTTACTTCAATTTTTTCTTCTTTAGCTAACGCATCTACAATAAATGTAGCTTTTACACTATTTAATGCTTCAGGTCTAATTTCATCTTGCATTTTTTTAACTTCATCAGCATTTTCTTGTAATGCTTTGATTTCATCTTCACTCATTGCTCTTACTTTAACATTAAGTGCTTGATTAATTTCTTGATCTAATACTGAAGTTGGAACTGCAAAATCAATAGCTTTAACTAATGCATTTATATATTCAGGTTTAATCTCTTCTGTGAAGTACTGATTTTTCTTTTGGTTTAATAATTGTTCAGTTAATTTTTCTTTTAACATATCAAGTGTTGCATCTTTTTCTTGAGGAAGCATTTTTTTAGCTAATTCATCATCAATTTCAGCAGCAACTCTTTCTTGTATTTCATGTAAAGTTACTTTAAATACAACATCAGCTCCAGCTAAATCTTTTGATTGATAATCTTCCGGGAAAGTTACTTCAATCTCTTTAGTTTCATCATATTTCATACCAATTACTTGATCTTCAAAACCAGGGATAAATGAATTTGAACCAATTTCAAGTACATGACCTTCAGCTTTACCACCATCAAATGCTACACCATCTTTAAAACCTTCAAAATCAATCACTGCATGATCACCAGATTTTACAGCTCTTTTTCTTTTAATTTTTGTTAAAGGTGCACCTTGAGATGCCATATCTTTTAATTGTTCTTCAATCTCTTTTGCATCAACTTTTGGTGCTTTCATTTTAGGAACTAATGATTTATAATCACCTAAGTCAAATTGAGGTTTACAAGAAACAGAAATTTCAAAAGTGATATTTTTATTATCATCTTTTTCAAATTTTGTAACAGCTGGCTCACCAATTAAATCAGTATTAGCAATTTTAAGTTCTGCTAATGCGTCATCTAAAATAGATCTTAAAGCTTCACCTTCAGCATCTTGTGTCATCTTATCAGCATATCTTGCTTTTACGATAGCTACAGGTACTTTACCTTTTCTAAAACCTTGTATATCCATTGTTTTTGCAGCTTGTTTAGCTACTTTGTCTATATTCTTATCAACAACTTCTGCAGAAATTGTTCCTGTGATATTAGCATTTGCTTCATCGATTTTGTTTGTTTTAAATGTCATAAATATGAACTCCATTATTAATTTTAGTGATTTTAGCTAAAATTCGTTTAATCTTTTGTTATGTAATTTTATCTAATAAGACAATTTTTATCTTATATAAACTATAATAATGTAGAATTTAATAATATTAAGGAAATAAATGATAATAGAACTTGAAAATGGACAAAATATAGTTGCTCCAAATGCAACAGTAGAATTTTTAAAAGGTGAAGTAGAATCTGTAACTGCATATTCTTTTGATACTTCAAATGGAGGTCATCCTATGGTTAATGCTATGGCAGGATTAGCTCTTTTAAATGAAGGTGAAAAACTTATTATGATAAATCATTGTGCACCTATGGGATTATTTCCAAAAGTTGAAAATGAGTTTGATTTTACTTATGAAGATATGCCAAATGGTCTAACACAAGTTGTATTTACAAAAAAACTTGGTGTAAATGCATCTACTGATTTTACTTCTACTTCATGTAGTGGTGGGTGTGGTTGAGATATGAAATACCCAGAATTTTTTAATAGTATAGAAACTATTGTACTTCAAGATGATTTATCTGATTTTTTAGGTAGTTTAG
>Ga0256826_1001690_pt1 | contig 13680 bp, 14 predicted proteins | sample CV79metaG_FD_185975 | JGI IMG/M metagenome (GOLD analysis project Ga0256826, IMG submission 185975) | Hydrothermal vent microbial communities from East Pacific Rise, Pacific Ocean - CV79 | ecosystem: Environmental > Aquatic > Marine > Hydrothermal vents | place: Pacific Ocean: East Pacific Rise...
CAGCTATCAAAGCATTTACTGAAGCAGTTACAACTGCATTAGTTAAAAAAGAAGATGTTTCTTTAGTAGGTTTTGGTAGTTTCACTGCTGCGCTTCAAAAAGGTAAAAGTGGTAAAGTACCAGGTACTGATAAAACTTATACAACTCAAGATAAAATGGTTCCTAAGTTTAAAGCTGGTAAAGGTCTTAAAGATCGTGTAGCTTCAGGCAAATAGTCACTATAATCAGTTCTTACTTTATGTGAGAACTGATTTATCTCAAATAGCTTACATTTCAACCATATCTCTTAAATTATTCACTTAAAATCACCTCAATTCTAAACAAATCGTATTTTTTTCATAGACTAATGTTTTCCAAGCATAAATGAGATAAAATATGCCCTAAATTTATCTAACAAAGATACAACGAGGAAAGAGTATGAATAAAGTAATCAAAAGTGCGCAAGAGTGGAAAAAACAACTCTCACCTGAGGCATTTTCAGTTTGTAGAATGCATGGTACTGAAGCACCATTTTCTGGAGAATTTTATGATTATAAGGGAGAAGGAATTTACAGATGTGTATGTTGTGATGCAGCACTTTTTGAGTCAGATACAAAATTTGATTCAGGAACAGGTTGGCCAAGTTACTTTGAATCCGTAGAAGATGCTATTACAGAGATAAGAGACTCTTCTCTTGGAATGACTAGAGTTGAAGTTCTCTGTTCTACTTGTGACTCACACTTAGGACATGTTTTTCCTGATGGACCAGCCCCTACTAATCTCAGATACTGTATTAACTCAGTATGTCTTACTTTTGAGGAAAGATAATTATGAAAAAAAACATCTTACTACTTAGCATACTGCTTGTCTCTTTAAGTTTTATCTCTTGTGGTTCAGAAAAATCAACAACAAAACAAGAAATCACTACTATTGCAGCCCCAACTAAAAGTTCAAAAAATCTTTCTCATCCTTATGTTGTTCTTCATACAACAGAGGGAGATTTAGAGATAGAACTCTTTCCAGATATAGCACCTCTTGCTGTTGAAAACTTTATGACACACATAAAAAATGGTTATTATAACGGTGTTGCATTTCATCGTATTATCAAAAACTTTATGATTCAAGGTGGTGATCCAACAGAGAGTGGTCGTGGAGGTGAAAGTATCTGGAAAAAAGACTTCAAAGACGAGTTTAAAGATAAAACATTTAATAAGCCAGGTATTTTAGCTATGGCAAATCGTGGTCCATTTACAAATGGAAGTCAATTTTTTATAACAACTGCACCAACACCATGGTTAAATGGTCATCATACAATTTTTGGTGAAATTACAAAAGAGTCTTATCTCACACTTAACAAACTAAATAATGTAGCAGTAAACGGTTCTAAACCTATAAAAAGAGAAGAGATAATCAAAGCATATATCAAAAGTGAAGGAAAATAATGGAAATTCAAACTATGAAAAAACTTGAGGAAGAGGCACTTAAAAAAAGTGGTACAGACTTTACTCGTTTAGGTTTTGCACTCTTTTTTATGATAGGTGTTTTAACATTTAGCTTTTTAAGTAATGGTGGAATCCCTAACAATATGTTCCTTGCAGTAGCAGCACTCATAGGTGCCTATATGGCAATGAATATTGGTGCAAATGATGTGGCAAACAATGTAGGCCCAGCTGTCGGTTCAAAAGCAATGACTATGACTATGGCTATCACAATAGCTGCTATATTTGAAGCTGCTGGTGCTCTTATTGCAGGTGGTGAAGTTGTTAAGACTATTAAAAAAGGTATCATTGATATTTCAGCATTTGGTGGAGATGCGGACCCCTTTATCTGGGCAATGATGGCAGCACTTCTTGCTGCTGCACTTTGGTTAAACTTTGCTACTATGATGAAAGCACCGGTTTCAACAACTCACTCTATTGTTGGTGGTGTTATGGGTGCGGGTATCGCTGCTGCTGGTTTTAGCATTGTAAGTTGGGGGACAATGGGGAAAATCGCTGCTTCATGGGTTATTTCTCCTGTTCTTGGTGGTATTATTGCAGCTGCCTTTCTTTATGCTATTAAAAAATCTATTGTTTTTAAAGAGGACAAAATTCAAGCAGCTAAAACTTATGTACCTATTTTTGTTGCTCTTATGTCTTGGGCATTTGTAACATACTTAACACTTAAAGGACTCAAAAAAATCTGGCCACAAGTTGTTGATATTTTAAATTTTATCCCTTTTGTATCTATTGAAATGTCAAAAAAACCTACTCTTATGACAGCACTTATTATGGGTCTTATTGTGGCGTTTGTTGTATACGTTATACTCAAAGCAAAACTCGCTACTAGTGCAGACTCTTTAAAAAACTCAAAAGAATCAGTAAATACTCTCTTTACTATTCCTCTTGTTTTTGCAGCTGCACTTCTCTCTTTTGCTCATGGAGCAAATGATGTTGCTAATGCTATTGGTCCACTTGCTGCTATCAATGATGCAGTTGTAAATGGTGGTATCTCTTCAAAAGCGAGTATCCCTCTTTGGGTTATGGGTGTTGGTGCCTTAGGGATTGCACTTGGTCTTGCACTTTATGGTCCTAAACTTATTAAAACAGTTGGCTCAGAGATAACTGAACTCGATCAAATTCGTGCATTTTCTATCGCTATGGCAGCATCAATTACAGTTATTATTGCATCTCAACTTGGTTTACCTGTATCTTCTACACACATCGCTATTGGTGGTGTTTTTGGTGTTGGTTTCTTACGTGAGTACCTTCACTTAAATGATGCAGACACAACAATAAAAGAGGATAAAGAGACTATTAAAGATGAAAAGCACAATCTTAATGCATACCAATCAGAACTTCATACATTAGAAAGAAAAGAGACAAAGTCAACTACAGAGTATGAGAGAGTTGTAGAGCTCTATAAACTTATATCTGATGAAGAAAAGATTATAAAATCAACAAAAAGACATATGAAACAAGCTAAAAAAGTTGAGTATGTAAAACGTGATGCTGTGAAAAAGATTATTGCTGCATGGGTTATTACAGTTCCCGCAGCTGCAACATTAGCAGGAATTTTATTCTATATGATTCGTGGAATTATGATTTAAGAGAGTTAGATTTAAGTATCTAACTCTGTTTTAACACAGTCTCTTCCGGAGTCTTTGGCTAAGTATAGAGCCTTATCAGCTCTATCTATTACATCCTGCATACTATCACCTTCTTTCACCTCGGAGACTCCAAAACTAGCACTGATAGCATCTATTTTGTCAATATCAAGATGATGCATATTTTCTCTTAGCTTTTGTGATAAAAGAGTAGCATTTTCTAAGGTTGCAGTAGGAAGAAGGACAACAAACTCTTCTCCTCCCCATCTACAAACTATATCAATATGTCTCAGTGTTCTAATCAGAGAATGAGCTACTTGAATAAGTACTTTGTCTCCTACATTATGTCCGTATGTATCATTTACTTTTTTAAAAAAATCTATATCTACAATGATTAATGACATTTTAGCATTTCTCTGAATCATAGAAGTATATGAAGAGAGATATAATTCGGAGAATTTATGACGATTATAGAGACCTGTTAAAGAGTCTGTAGATGCCATTACTTCATACTCTCTATTTTTATTCTCAAGCATATTGTTTATCTCACTAAGCTCACTCTGATACTCTTTCATCAAAACTGCCCATCTTGAATAAGTAAGAGATATTAACTCTTTTTGTGCAATAATACCAGCTAATTCACCCTCTGAATCTACAACTACTACACGCTTATAATTTTTCTCTTTTACAAAATTAAGAGCCTCTTTAATGGTAGCATTTTTATCTATGCTATCTACAGGTGAGGACATATAATGAGAAACACTCAAAGAGAGATCACTTCTATTTTTGATGAGTTCCATTACATCTTTTGTTGTTAAAATTCCAATAGGCTTTCTATCTTCTACCACTATTACATTATCAAAAGATCCACTTACCATATTATCTAGAAGCTGGAGAGTAGTATCATTTTTATTGACCCATTTTACACGACGACCTAGTTTTAAAAAGTCATCTAAACGAAAGTTATCCATTAATGTATCAGGATCAATATTACTAGTAATATCAGTATGTGTCACTAATCCATATAAAGATTTATCTCTATTGATAACACATAAATACTCAATAGAGTCATTAAGATGTTCTAATGTATCTAAGATATTCTGTTCTCTATTTATCGTTGGTATTTTTGAGAGATTTACATCTTTTAATTTTGTATCTAAAGAGATATTAGCAGCTTGAATATTGAGAACATCCAAGACAGTAAAAATATAGTATTCATTTAAATTATTAACTAAAACATTTCTATGCTCATGTGTTATCATCTTATCTATAGCTTGAGAAATAGATGAATTTACATCAATTGATATTACATTGGTACTAGCGATATCACTTATTAACGGAAACTTCATTACTAACCTTTAAATAGTATCTAATTTATTTTGTACTTTTAGAGCTTGAGAATGTTCAAAGACATCATGAACTCTTAGGATAGATGCCCCATTTTTTATGGCTTCAAGATGGATAGTGAGTGTCCCACTCAATCTATCTTGCACCTGTGAGTTATCTATCATCCCTACCATAGATTTACGAGAGGCTCCTACTAAAAGTGGATAGCCTAAAGTCATAAAGTGTTCTAAATGTTTAATGAGCTTCAAGTTATCATCAAGAGTTTTTCCAAAACCTATACCTACATCCAGAATAATATCTTTAATACCAAACTCTTGAGCTTTTGTAATTCGCTCTTGTAAGAATGAGTAAACATCATCTAAAACATTTTCATAATGAGGATTATTTTGCATAGTTTTTGGACTACCTTGCATATGCATTATAACGACTTTAGCATTATATTTAGCACAAAGTTTACAGACCTCATCATTTTCCAAACCTGTAATATCATTGACTATATCAAAACCAGATTCTAAGGCATACTCTATTACAAGAGGCGAATAAGAATCAATACTAAACACCACCTCTTTATATAGCTGTTTCTCTTTGATAAAATTTAAAATAGGTTTCACACGCATAAGCTCCTCTTCTTCACTTACACTTGTAGCATTTGGTGCAGACGAGACACCCCCTACGTCAATTATAGTAGCACCATCAGAAATCATACTCTCTATTTTTACTATAGCATCCTCTGATACAAATCTACTCCCAGAGAAGAAACTATCATCATTAGCGTTAATGATTCCCATAATTTGTACAGTATGAGGCTTTTTAACATCTGAAATTTTTTTGAGTTTAAACGCCAGTTCTTTAAGTCCAAAGGGTTGTGCTAACTCTTTTTTTGCTAAGACTTTCAACTGAGCAGTTGTAGCGATAAGAAGAGTATCAACTCTTGGCGTTTGAGCCAAAACAGTTCCACGAGGAACAGCAAGATCAGCTCCTAGAGAGAGAGCATCTTGTTTTAAGATATTTGCAGCACCAACATGTAAATCTTTGATACTTACAATATGTGTTTTTGCTTTTTTACTTAATATATTCAGCCCTCCACTATCTACACCAAGAAGATTAAGATACTCTTTGATATTTATAGTAGAAGAGAGATTTTCAACAATCACAACTTATCCTCTAGCAAAACCCATCAAAAGCATTGCTAAAACACTTTGAGGTTTTGAGTTGAGATTTAAAAGTCTATATGCCTTATCGAAATTATCAAGTTGTAGGGGTGTTAAAATAAGCATATCTACAACAGTTGCTCTATGAAAAAGTGCTTCTACAAGTGCCTTAGCATCCTCTTTTTTAGTGCGAGAGTGCTCTTTTAAAAAGCTAAATACATCCTTATAATCCAAACGAGCTAAGTTAAGTTCTAACTCTTTTACCTTGTGATGATTGTTTACTTTTAAAATTGGCAGTCGCGAACGAACTGTAGGAAGAAGATTTGACTTAGTAGGGCTTATCAAGATAAACTCTATATTTTTTGGAGGCTCTTCAAGTAGTTTTAAAAGAGAGTTTTGTGCAACATCAGTCAAATCACTTGCACCTAAAATAATATACTTCGTTTGTGATTCACTGATGTAAGACTCGGCTAAAACAGCCTTAGCATGCTCTATCTTAAAACTCTCATCAGTTACAACAAACTTTACAACACGAAAAGGCTTTAACTCCTCTTCAAGACGAGCAACCTCAGCTTGGATATCATCAGCTATTACAATGTGACCCTTTATTGTACTAAGAGCTTGCATCTACCTCTCCAAACATTGTAGCGTTTAGTGAAGCATCAAAAAGACGGTAGAGTTGCAGAAGTTTGATATCTAAATCTTTATCATAAGACTTCAGAGTAAAAGCATTTGTAAAGTCCTCATCAAACATCCAAAAATAGCTATTGTCTTTTCTTTTTGCGATATCACAACGCTTATCATCACCCTTGCCTATATACCAAAAAAAGTAATCCTCTTTGTAAGAGAGTGATATCATATCATCTACAACATCTATCATCTCTCCTCCATTAATACTACTATAATGAACACAAAGGTTATCAATACTTACGATTGGAATAAGTGGGCGTTCTAAGGATGCTGTATTTATGTGTGACAATAAGTAAGTCTCTAACCACTTATGCTTCTCATCTGTGATAAGAATAATAGTTCGTCCTTGAAGTATCTGTTCTAATGCATAAGCCGTAGTTTTTGACCACTCAAAACGGTACTCTTCAAGCCAAGAGAGACTTCCACCCTCTTCTCTTATGGTATCGAGTGTCCACTGTGCAAAATCAGGTAAATCAGAGTAAGACAATCAGGACTACTTTTCTAACTCATAAGCATCATGAAGTCCACGAACAGCCAGTTCTGCATACTTCTCATCTATAACCATAGAGATTTTGATTTCAGAAGTTGAAATCATATTGATATTTATGTTATTGTCTGCCATAGTTGAAAATGCCTTTGCAGCAACACCAGTATGACTACGCATACCAACACCAACTACAGAAACCTTACAGATATCTTCATTATATGAGTCTGCCTTAATCTCACCATCTTTTACAAAACCATCTACGATTACTTTTGCATCATGAAGATCACTAACAGGAACAGTAAAATCTATGTTCGTTGTCTCATCAACAGCCTTATTTTGGATGATCATATCAACATTTACTTCAGCAGTAGCTAACTTATTAAAAATATCAGAAGCGATACCTGGTCTATCTTTTACTCCCATAAGAGAGATACGTGCTTGATTTCTGTCTAATGCGATTCCACTTACTAATGGTGCTTCCATGATATTTTCTTCCTTTGTTATTAATGTTCCCTCTTCATTTGAGAAACTCGTTCTTGTTACTAAATTTACATTAAGTTTTTTTGCCATCTCTACTGAACGATTTTGTAAAACTTTTGCACCCAAAGAAGCTAACTCTAACATCTCATCATAAGAGATTTTATCTAGCTTTTTAGCCTTAGGCTCTATGCGTGGATCTGTAGTATAGATTCCACTTACATCAGTATATATCTCACAAAGGTCAGCTTTTAAAGCTCCAGCAATTGCAACAGCAGACAAATCACTTCCCCCACGACCAAGAGTTGTGATATCTCCGTGTTCGTTTACACCTTGAAAACCAGCGACTACAATGATTTTACCATCATTTAAAGCATCGTGCATATTTTGAGGATTTATCTCTTCAATACGAGCCTTTGTATGTTGCTTATCTGTAACTATTCCCGCTTTCCTTCCTGTCATAGCAGTAGCTGGATGCCCCATCTCTTGTAGTGCTATACTTAAAAGTGAAGCAGTTACTCTCTCTCCTGAGCTTAAAAGCATATCCATCTCAGCAGATGCAGGATGTGCAGAAAAATGTTCAGCATATCCTACAAGCTTATTAGTCTCACCACTCATAGCCGAAACAACTACAACAATGTCATTTCCAGCTTTTTTACTCTCACTTACACGATTTGCTACATTTTGAATGCGCTCTAAATCACCAACACTCGTTCCACCAAATTTTTGAACAATTAACATCTACAGTAATCCCTCTTTTTTGAAATAATTTACAACAGTTTCATAAACAGGTTTTTTAAAATGCGCAGTATGATTTAAGACATCTTCAACACTTACATATTTGTAATCACAAAACTCAGGATGTTCCGTTGCAAGATTTATTTTTGCATTTTTTTCTAATTTAACCAAAAAATAACGCTGAGTTTGACCCTTATAAGGTTTCATCTTTTCAGCTATCTTTGATGGGAAATCATAACTTATCCACTCTGGATACTCTGCGATAATCTCTGCTTTAGCAGTCCCAATTTCCTCTTCCATCTCACGGAAAAGTGCCTCTTTAACCTCTTCACCCTTATCAATTCCACCTTGAGGGAACTGCCAAATATCAACTAAATCATTACGTTGAGCAATGAAAATTTCTTTAGCTTCTGGGTAGTTTGAAGAAACAATAATCATCGCCACATTTGGACGATATTCTGGTTTTATACTCATATATATGCCTGTATTATAATTATCGCGATTATACAAGAATAGTCATTAAAAGAATATAATTTATCCCCTTTTATTGAGAAAAATAATAATAAGTAATAATTTTTGTTTTAATCCACTTTTTATAACTTCTATTGTAAAATAGTTGTTATAAAAAAAGAGGATTAAATATGAATATTACTAAAAGCACACTCTCTACTATCATTTACCCAACAGTAGCACTACTTTTTGTAGCTTGCACAAATATGAATACCATACCAAAGAAAACTCTTGAACTAGAAGAGCCTCTCATAGTAGAAAAACGTGCCCAAGAGCTTGTAATTACTACAGATACTACATCCGCAACACTTCAAGAGAAGACTCAATATCAATATACTATTAACCTCAACAACACAACAAAAAATGAAGCAATACTTGTACTTAAGAACAGAGGAGAAAAACTTTTAACTATAGCAGCTATAAACCTAACAGATCCATCTCATCTTTTAAAAAGTTCACATGACTGTAACAGACCTTTAGCAGCTGAAGAATCATGTAACTTAAATATCAAATTTACTGGTCAAGAGAAGGGACGATTTACATCAACTTTAAAGATTCTCTCTAATGATACTGAGCATAAAACTACAAATATTATTGTAAATATAGAATCAAGAGATAAGCTTCATGGAAGTGTTAAGTCTATTAAATCTTTACAAGTTGAGCAGGAAAGAACTCTCAATCTAAAGTTCAATGCTTTAAACAAAACACAATATATTCAAGTAGAAAATGATGGTTTTAAGATTCTATCACTTAATGCACCAAAAAGAAGTGGAGAAGATGCTGATAGTTTCAGATATACAACTGACTGTCCAGTATCTTTAAAAGTTGGTGAAAAGTGTGAAGTAGCAATAACATATGACTCAACAAAAAAAGAGGGTTATAGTGATGCAACAATTATAATTCCCTCAAATGCTAATATCACACCATCAAGATACATTAGACTAGAAGGTTACTCTAAACCTTTCTCTGTAAAAATAAATAAATTTGTAATTTCTGATAATGTTGATGACTTTCTTGATGACTATTTTGAGTCATCAAAAACATACTATTTTAGAACAATTTATCAAGAGAATACAGATAGATTTTTTACAAATGCTGTAAAATCTGAAATAACTCAGTACTTTAAAGCAAACAACTTTAAACTCGCTGACTCAGCTGCTTCAGCAGATAGAGTTGTAACAATATACCCATCAGTAAAAAGTATAAAAAATAAAGAGACTAATGATATTGAATATACTATTGGCATTAATGGGTACCTAACTACAAAAGCAAAAAAAGTAAAAGTGAGTTCTACAGAAGATTCAATTACATTGGATTACAAATCTCAAGTAGCAGATACACAATTTAGTGCGATTAGACTCAATAACACTATTTTTGCAAAAGAAAAATTTAAATTTTCTATGGGAATCCAAGTTAACAATGCAGCAGATGATAAAGAAGTTGCAGAAACTGTAGCTGACTTAGTTGTAAGTAAGCTTTTTAATGTTTTAGGGCTTCAAGACACAAAATGAACTAAGTCATGAAAAAGATTAAAACTTAAGCTATACTTCGCCTATGTTATTATATATTCATATCCCATTTTGCGACTCTAAATGCTCATACTGTGCTTTTAACTCTTATGTAGATAAGTTTCATCTAAAAGTAGAGTATATGAAAGCACTCAAAATACAACTCCAACATGAGTTAGAGAGATTTCAAGCTACAAAAGAGTCTATAGAGACTATCTTTATCGGTGGAGGTACACCCTCTACTGTTTCACCAGAACTCTATGCTCCTATCTTTACACTCCTAAAACCCTATCTTCAAAAAGATATAGAGATTACAAGTGAAGCAAATCCAAATAGTGCGACTTATGAGTGGTTAGAGGGTATGCGAGAACTTGGAGTCAATCGTATAAGCTTTGGCGTTCAAAGTTTTGATGCAGAAAAGCTCAAACTTCTCAACCGTGCACATACTCCTCAAATGGCAAAAGAGGCTATTCTATATGCTCAAAAAATAGGCTATAAAAACATCTCACTAGACCTTATCTATGCTACTTTAGGCGATACAAAAGAGCTACTCTCAAAAGATATAGAACAGGCATTTAGCCTCCCTATAAATCACATAAGTGCCTATGCCCTTACCATTGAAGAGGGAACTGCATTTGAGTCTAAACCTCAGATGAGTTCTGAGCAGTTAGAGCTTACATCATGGATATTTGAGACTATAGAAAAAAATGGTTTTCCTCAGTATGAGATAAGTAATTTTGGAGAGTATCAATCAGAGCACAATAAAGGCTATTGGCTTTATAAGGATTATATGGGAGTTGGAGCTGGAGCTGTTGGTAAACGCCAACTCAAACGCTACTATCCAAATCCTATTATAGAAGAGTATATTCAAAATCCTTTAAACATAAAAGTTGAGAGTTTAGAAGAGGAAGATAAAAAGATTGAAATACTCTTTTTAGGTTGGCGTTCTTGTATCGGGGTTAAGAACTCAGAACTTAATACTCAAGAGATAAAACAAGCACAACTACTTGTCCAAGAGGATAAACTCAACTTAAAGAATGGCATTTATTATAACAATGATTATCTTTTAGCGGATGAGATAGTCCTATTTATAACATCTTAATCATTCTTTAGATAAAATCACAACAAATTAAATAACTATGAAGGCTTGCTATGTTTGGTATGGGATTTACCGAAATACTTATTATCGCTATTATCGCTGTCCTATTTTTAGGTCCAGATAAACTTCCAGCTGCTATGGTTGACATCGCTAAATTTTTTAGAAGTGCCAAAAATGCCATTGGTAATGTGAAAGATACACTTGAAGAAGAGATGAATGTAAGTGATATTAAAAAAGAGGCTCTTGCTTATAAAGCTCAACTAGAAGATGTCAAAGAGTCTGTGAATGTAAAAGCTCAATTTGGTAGACTTAATGACTCTCTCTTAGATGATGAGATAAGCACTCCAAAGGACTCAACACCTAAAGAGCCAGAAGAAGTGACATTTAAAAAGAAGAAGAAAAAAGATTCTTATGCAGAGGTAGAAGATGTTTGATGAGTTAAGACCTCACTTAGTTGAACTAAGAAAAAGACTTGCCATTTCACTTGGAAGTTTGATAGTTATGTTTTTTGTAATGTTTTTTTTCCATGAACCACTTTTAAACTGGATGGTTGAACCTCTTAATGCTGCTTTAATAGAGGTGGGCAAAAAATCTGTTCATGCAGCCGATGGAATGATTACAACCTCTCAGGTAGGTGGAGCTTTTTTTGTAGCACTTAAGGTCTCATTTTTTGCAGCTATTATGGGAGCATTACCTATCATACTTTCGCAAATTTGGGCATTTATAGCTCCTGGTCTTTATGCAAATGAGAAAAAAATGGTTATTCCTTTTGTTATGGGTGGAACAATAATGTTTGCGACAGGTGTCCTTTTTGCTTACTATGTAGTAACCCCTTTTGGTTTTGATTTCCTTATCACCTTTGGTAGTTTTAAGTTTACTCCTCTTATAAACATTGAAGATTATGTAGGTTTTTTTACAAAAATTATGTTTGGTTTTGGACTAGCATTTCAACTTCCTGTATTTGCTTACTTTTTAGCACTTTTAGGTCTTGTAAATGACAAACAGATGATGGCATTTTTCAAGTATGCTATCGTTATTATCTTTATAGTTGCAGCACTTTTAACACCACCAGATGTACTTACTCAACTTCTAATGGCTGGTCCACTTATTATCCTTTATGGACTCTCTATTATCATCGTTAAGATGGTAAATCCTGCTGAGGATGAAGATGAGGATGATGAAGAAGAGTTAGTTGTAGATATGGATAAACTCCCTGAGTCAAAATAACTCAAAATAATATGACAGATAAAGAACTACTCACTTCCAGCTATGACTTTACTCTTCCAGAGAATCTCATAGCTACACATCCAGCTTCACCTCGTGACCATGCAAAACTACTTGTTTATAATAGAGCTACAGATACTATCACACATACATACTATTATGATTTTGAGAAATACATTCCTAAAGAGTGTGCTCTTATTTTTAATGATACAAAGGTTATAAAAGCAAGACTATTTGGTTTTAAAACGAGTGGAGGGAAGATAGAACTGCTCATAAACCGTGCCCTAAATGCCAATGATATAAATGTTTATATCCGTGGAAAAGTTAAAGTTGGTACAGAAGTAGCGTTTAATGAAAACGTAGTTGCTAAAATAGTGAAACTCAATGAAGATGGAAGTAGAATAGTAAACTTTTACAATTCAAAAGCCCCAAATTCCATTGATAAGGTTTCAAGTTTTTCTAGTTCCAAAACTTCAAAGACTTCTAGTTCCCAAGCTCCTGCTTGGGAACTTATGGAAAAACTTCGTTTCGAAGAACTCCTCCCAATCATAGAAATCATAGGTCATATCCCTCTTCCCCCATACATACAAAGAGAAGACAATAAAGAGGATGCTAATGAATATCAAAGTGTTTTTGCTAAAGAAGAGGGAGCCGTAGCTGCACCAACTGCCTCTCTACACTTTACAGATGAGCAGCATAAAAGAGTGTGTCAAAACTTTAAACATGCATATGTAACACTTCATGTAGGGAGTGGTACATTCAAACCCGTGGATGCAGATATCATTACTCAACATCCTATGCACTCAGAGTACTATGCTATTTCAGATGAGGCAAAAGAGATTTTAGATTCTCAAACACCCGTTCTATGTGTAGGGACAACATCTACAAGAACTGTAGAGTTTTATGAGAAACATGGCAAAATTCAAAGTGGTGAAGCAAACCTCTTTCTTCATCCTCAAAACAGACCAAGCCGAGTAAATCATCTTCTTACAAATTTTCATCTACCAAAATCTACACTTCTAATGTTAGTAGCCTCTTTTGTAGGTTTACAAAGAACACAAGAACTTTATGCAGAAGCTATAAAAGAGAAGTATCGTTTCTACTCATATGGTGACGCTATGTTAATACTATAAAGCCATTTTTCACTTCTATCTCTCCACTGAGTTCAGCTTCGAAAACTCTTGAAGGAAACTTAGAAAGTGTTTCATCATAAGTAGGGTTTGTTTTACAAAACTCTAAAAACTCATCACCTTTTTTCTCTTTTAGTTTTACATTACCAAACTTTTTTACAAAAAGATCAATATCATAAATGGCTTTGGCTTTTCCCTCATCAAGGAGTCTGTTTGTCGCTTCACTCTCCCCTATTCTATGAGGAAGAACATAAA
>Ga0256826_1001691_pt1 | contig 13675 bp, 13 predicted proteins | sample CV79metaG_FD_185975 | JGI IMG/M metagenome (GOLD analysis project Ga0256826, IMG submission 185975) | Hydrothermal vent microbial communities from East Pacific Rise, Pacific Ocean - CV79 | ecosystem: Environmental > Aquatic > Marine > Hydrothermal vents | place: Pacific Ocean: East Pacific Rise...
CAACTCCAAAGCTTTATCTTTTTTTGCACAAATAATATGCTTTTTGTTTTAGTTTTTTTCTTGATAAGGATTAAAATAGATTTTTGCTCTTTAAAACCTGTCAAATAGTAAAAGTTACTATTTTGTCTATAAGGATACTCTGTATCGTTTGAACGAATCTTATCACTAGCACTAAAAAGAATACCAATAGAGTTTTTTGAAAAAGACTCTACTAAAGTATCTCTTCTTTTTTTATACTCATCCTCTTTTATCATCTACAAACCTCTTTAAAATAATCTATACTATTTAAAAGCACTCTACCCAAAGCAATATTTAGTGCCTTTACCCCACCCATAGCATCTAATGTAGAGACCATCTCTTTTGTTTTAAAATTCTTTAATGCTATAACTTTGTTAGTTTTCACATCTATTATAGTAAAAGTTAAAGATACTTCAACAAAAGAAGTTTTTAAATCTTTGTCAAAATATTGTATAAATTTTTCTATATTTGTCTCTAGTATAAGATCTGTTTTTGCTCTTGATTTTGATACATTTACTGTTTTAAATAACCTCTTATCTCTTAGTAATTTAACCACTTCAAGAGTAATAGCATCACTTGGTGATTCTGCCCACATTGATTGAGAGTATGAAAAAACTTTACTACTACCTTGAGTGTAGTTCATATTTAATGTTTGCAGTTTTGATGGTGCAAAACTTTTTAGCACTTTTATACTTTTACTATTGCATCCATCTACTACTATATCTTTATGAGCCATTTTAGCATCTATCATATACTCAACTACTGGTGCTTTACTAGCAATGCAACCACTAAAAATAAAAGCTATTAAAATAGCTATAAAATACTTCATCTTATTCACCTGGACCTTTTTTTATCTCTTCATTTTTAAACAAAATATCAGAAGGACTTCTATCGTATTTTTTCAAAGAATCATCAACTTTTATCATCATACTTTGCATCTCCTGCATTGTATTGTTAAGAGTTGGAATAATGTCATTAGTTATCTCTTTCATATTAAATTCACCACTTGACATAGCTCTTTTAAACTCATCCATAGAGCTTCTAATACCAACATAACTATTCATAATAGAGTTAAAAGAGTTTGAAATATTATTTTCCCAAACTATAGAATTATCTATAAACTTATTAGCATTTGGAATCATAGCATCTATCTTTGCAGTTGTAGAATTTAGGTTTTTAGCAGTTGCTTGAAGATTTATAATCATCTCATCATCTAAAAGTTTATCTAACTTTTTCATAAAAGATGCACTATTTTTTAAAACCAATGCAAATTGCTTTTGGTTGTCATCATTTAAAAGATTATTTGTTTTGATTAGAGTATCACTAAGCCCATCTGCCACACCACCAAAGGATGCTTCTAGCTTAGTAAAGAGTGATGGGATACTTTTTATTACTGGGTATCTCTCACCATCTTGTTTTTTTAAGATTACAGAGTTATTTCCACCCAAAGTAAGATTTATATAGCTAAGTCCAGTTATCCCCTGAGAGGTAAGTTTTGCAGCTGTATCTTCTTTGATAGGTGTATTTTTTAAAATCTTTATAAGTACATCTATCTGCTCAGAATTTTTAGGATTTATTGATAGTTTAGTAACTTTTCCAACCTCAATACCTCTATACTTTACAGGTGCATCTATGTTTAAACCCAAAATAGATTCATCAAAATGTATAAGATACTTTTTCATCTCTAACTCATTAGATGGTTTCAATAACCAATAAGAAAAAACCAACATCAAAAAAATACCAACAAGAACTAAAATACCTATTATTGTATAATTTACTTTATTATTCATAACTTTCTCCAAAAAAAGTTTGTATAAAATCGTTATCTATTGATTCTATCTTATCTAATGCACCCTCATAGACTATCTTTTTATCATCAATTATAGCTGCTCTATCTAGCGTATCGTAGATAGATTTTAAATCGTGGGAAACCATAACAATTGTTAATCCTAAAAGCTCTTTTAACTTCAATATCAAAGTATCAAAATCTCTTGCAGATATTGGGTCTAGTCCACTTGTTGGTTCATCCAAAAAAAGAAGCTTAGGATCCATCGCCAATGCTCTTGCTAATCCTGCTTTTTTCTTCATACCACCACTTATCTCAGATGGAAAAAGGTTCGCATCTGAGAGTTTAAGTCCAACTATATCTATCTTAAATTTTACTATTTCATCTATCATTTTTTTTGATAAATCAGTATATTCATAAAGTGGTAAAGCTATATTTTGTGCTATACTCAAAGATGAAAACAATGCTCCTGCTTGAAAAAGTACACCCCATTGTTGTCGTAGTTTTTGAGCATTATTTTGACTTATTTTAGCCACATCATAACCCAATACATCTATACTACCACTATGAATCTCTTGGAGCATCACTATCTCTCTCATAAGTGTTGTTTTTCCACATCCACTAGGTCCTAAAAGCCCAAAAATTTCACCCTCATTTATCCTAAAATTTAGACCATTATGCACCACTTTATCACCAAAGATAGTTTTAACATCCTTTACATCAATAACTACACCCATTATATCCCCAGATTTGTTAAAGCTATAGAGAAAACAGCATCACAAATAATCACAGCAAATATAGCTTCAACTACACTTTTTGTAGTGTTAAAACCTATACTTTGAGTATCATCTTTTACCATAAGACCTCTATATATCCCAATGGATGCTATAAGAAATGCAAAAAATGGACCTTTAATAATCCCTATATAAAAATGCTTAATATCAATAACTTCATTAAATCTATTCAGAAAAAGTTCAGTAGTTATAGATAAGTCTATATTTGCGATTATCATCCCACCAAGTATTGCCATCATATCTGAGAGAAATATAAGAATTGGCATCATTATCATCAAAGCTATAATCCTAGGTAAAACTAAAAAAGCAAAAGGATCAAACCCCATAGTCTTCATAGCATCTAACTCTTGTGTAATCTTCATCGCACCAATTTGTGCAGTATATGCTGACCCACTTCGCCCTGCTATGACTATAGCTGTGATAAGTGGAGAGAGTTCTCTCAAAATCGAGATACCTAACATATCTACCACAAAGATATTTGCACCATATAATTTCAACTGATAAGCTGATTGATAAGCAACAACCAAACCTATAAGAAAACTTGTTATGGAGACTATGAAAAATGCTTTTATAGCACTCTCATTTATCTCAAAAAATATCTCTTTAAATCGTATAGTTTTAGGAGATATAATATACTTCAAAAAAGCAACAAAAATAAGACCAAAAAACTCTATAAATGACAAAAAAGATTTATAATTTTGTATGAAATTTTTCCCTATTTTACTAAGAAAGTTTTCTTCTTTAAAATTATCTAAATGTATATTTTTTGTATTTTTTGTAAGTTCTAAAGTATCTAAAAATATTTTATTTTCAGAGATAATTTTTATTTTTTTATTTTGAAGTAAAAAATCATTCTCTAAAGTATTTAAAAAAATAGCACCAGCAGTATCTAAAAAGTCTAAATTTAATAAATCTAAATTTACAGTTTTTAGATTTTGCATCTTTATAGAATCTATCTGTTTTTGGTATGAAGATATTAGATACAAATCAAACTTTCCATAAAAAATTATGGAAAGTTCATTGTTTATCTCTTGTATTTTCAGATAAGAGTTATCCATCAATTACTAAAAATCTCTTTCTAATAATTTATTTACTTTTAGTATAGTAATGATTCTATCTTCTTGCTTACCAACACCATCTATCATAGTATCATCACCTATTAAAGTATCTGGTGCTGGACCAATATTTTCTTTTTTGATTCTTATAGCCATAGTAAGTCTATCTATAATAAATCCAGCTACATCATCATCATTTTTCATAACAATAAAGCGAGTATTTTCATCATGTTTTTGTTCACGAAGTCCAAATTTTAGACGAAGGTCAATAAGAGGAATAACAGAACCCCTCATATTGAACACACCCTTAACATAAGCTGGAACTTGAGGAACTCTAGTCCAAGTAAAAGGTTTTATAATCTCTTGAATAGATAAAATAGGAATAGCATATTCCTCTTCACCAATAATAAAACCAACCAATTGAACTATATCTTCACCATGCTCATTGTTTTCTTCATCTTGTTGTGCAGCTTGTTTATCAATAACTTGTTTTAATTTATCACTCATTACTTACTCCTGCTTTAAAATTTAAATTTAATATTTCTAGATACTACGCTAGATAGATAATCGGCAGAATATGGTTTAGTTATATACTCAACCATACCAACTTCAACACCACGCATACGATCAGATTTACCAGTTCTTGATGTTACAGCTATCAATGGTAAGTTTTTATATTTATTATATTTCTTAATTTCACCAGCTAGTGTGTATCCATCCATACGAGGCATCTCAATATCTATAAGCATAGCATCAAAATCATGACTACCATCTTTTAATTTGCTAAGTGCATCTTGACCATCAACAGCTTCAACTAGACTTACACCCATAGAATTTAAGGCTTTTGTCATAATCATTCTATCTGTTTTAGAATCATCTACTATCATGATAGTATAATCACTCGGTGAATTTTTCTCTTTTTTAGCAGCACCACTCTCAGCAGCTTCTGTAATCATAGCAGAAGCTTTAACCTTTCTAGCCATCTCCATAAGTGCCACAACATCAACAATAAGAGTAACCCCACCATCACCACGGATAGTTGCTCCAGCTACACCTTCAATACCTTTTAAATACTCTCCAAGAGATTTAATAACTATCTCTTCTTGACCAACTAAGGTATCGACTAAAAGACCTAATTTTTGAGCACCAACACCAAGAACAACAACATATACATGTTCATTAGCTTCCATAATTCGTTCAACTTCAAAAATATCACCAATATGAACTAAAGAGAGAACATCATCACGAAGACGCATAACAGATTTACCCTCAACTGTATAAATCTCATCAGTTGAAATTCTAACAGTTTCCATAACAGATGCAAGAGGTATCGCATAAGTTTCTTCTTGAACACCAACTAAAAGTGCTTGAATAATAGCAAGAGTAAGAGGAATCTTAAGTTTTATAGTAGTTCCCTTACCTATCTCACTTTCTATATCAATGATACCATTTAGTTTTTCAATATTTGTTTTTACAACATCCATACCAACACCACGACCACTAACATTTGTAACAGCAGCAGCAGTTGAAAAACCTGGTTTAAAGATAAGAGCAAAAGCATCTTTATCACTCATAATGTCAGCTTCTTTTTCTGTTATAAGTGATTTTTCAACACATCTATCTTTTAACATCTGAACATCAAGACCTTTACCATCATCATCTATTTGTATAACGATTTGGTTACCCTCATTATATGCTTTAAGAGAGATTGTTCCTAATTCTTGTTTTCCTGCTGCAGTTCTAATATCTGGAACTTCAATACCATGATCACATGAGTTTCGTATGATGTGAACAAGAGGGTCACCAATCTCTTCAACGATTGATTTATCTAACTCTGTATCTTCACCATCTATCTGTAAATCTATTTTCTTATTAAGTTCACGACTTAAATCACGAATCATTCTTGGAAATTTATTAAATACTTTTCCAACTGGTAACATTCTTGTCTTCATAACAGCTATCTGCAAATCAGTTGTAACAAGAGATACAATAGAAACTACTTGATTTAACTCTTCTAAAAACTCTTCACCCTCATAACGGTCTTCCATATCATCATTAATCTTAATAAGTCTATTTTTAGCAAGAACTAACTCACCAATAAGATTCATTAAGTGGTCAAGTCTTTTAACATCAACACGGATAGTTTGCTCAGGTGCTACCTGTTTTTTAGCTGGAGCTGCTGCTTTTGCTTCCCCTGCTGGTTTACTAGGAGCTGGTTTAACTGGAGTTGGTGTTGGTTTCGCTGGAGCTGGAGTAGCTTTTTTAGCTGGTTCAGATTTTGGCACTTCATCAGGAGATGGAGGAGGTGCTGGTACATCTTCACCTGCTGCTATTTTAGCCTCTCTTTTTGCTTTATCAGCAGCTTGTCTTTCAGCTAAAAGTTTAGCAATTTCATCTTCAACTTCATCATCACTCATATTTTCATAATCAGGTTCGTCACCTGCTGGTTCTTCTACAACTGGAGCTGGTGCTACCTCTTTAACTGGTGCTGCAGCTACTGGTGCTGCTTCTGCTTCACCATTACCACCATTATCAATCTTGTCAAGTCTAGCCACACATTCAGATACATCTACTCCTGCATCAGCACTTGTATCACGAATAGTTTCTAGTAACTCTTTCATAAGGTCAATAGATTCTAAAATAACATCCATAATAGGTGGAGTAATCACTAAATCACCATGTCTAGCTTTGTTTAAAATATTTTCCATGTGGTGTGTTAAGTGTGTTAAAACATCCATATTTAAAAATGAAGAAGCACCTTTTACAGTATGTGCAACTCTAAAAATACCATTTAACAATTCTAAATCATGAGGATTCGATTCTAATTCAACTAAATCTTCATCCAACTTTTCAACAAGTTCAAAGGATTCAACTAAAAAATCCTGTAGTATCTCTTGAAATTCATCCATATTTATACTCCTGCCTTAATTTGTATGAGCACGAACAACTCGTGCTACTTCATCATAAAATTCACTACCTTGGAATTTAACTAAATACCCTTCAGCACCAGCTTCTCTACCTCGCATCTCACTAAAATGATCACTTATAGATGAATTAAAAACTATAGGTATATCATTAAATCTTCCATCATCCTTAGCATTAGAAGCAAAATGAAAACCATCCATTTTTGGCATCTCTACATCTGAAATAATAATTTTTAAATTATCAGCGATTTGATCACCATATCTATTGTATAACTCATCTAGTTTATCAAGCCCCTCTTGACCATCACCAGCTTCAACAACCTCAAAGCCCATTTTTTTAAGCGCTTCTTTTACTATTTTTCTAGCAGTAGAACTATCATCAAGAATAAGGGCTATACCACTAAATACATTTTCAGTATGTTCACTACCTTCATCTATATCTGGTTCATAAAGACCCAAATCCATAACAACACTCTCAAGGTCTAATATAAGTAAAACACTATCACCCTCTATCTTTGTAACACCCGTAATTTTACTACTATCCATACCATCAGATGAACTAGCAAATGTTGATGGTTCTATATCACTCCATGATATTCTACGAATTCTTTTAGTATCATGAACAATAAAGCCAATAAGAACATTGTTAAACTCAGTAATAATTACTTTTGCAGTTTTTTCTATCCCTGCTGGTTCTTCAATCCCCATCCATTTTGCTAAATTTACAACAGGAATTACAACATCACGAAGGTCAAAAATACCCTCTATAAATTCTGGTGTACCAGGTAGTTCAGTAAGTACAGGAATTTTAATAATTTCACGAACTTTAGAAACATTTACTCCATATATACCCTCATATACATCATTCCCCTCTTGTTTTAAAATTCTAAAATCAACAAGTTCCATTTCATTAGAACCTACTTTTAGTCCATCATCATGATGTGCCATATACATCTCCTTTGAGATAAATTTCTTCCATTAACTCTAAATCTTCTGATGATTTTACAGTAAAATATCTTTGATTGCAAGCAAAAGAAGCTAAATTTATATATAAAAAATCATCAAACTTCACTCGTTTATTTTGATGAAAATGTCCTTCTATAAAATAATCACACTTATATATTCCCTTTAGCCTAGATTTAATAAAATTATCAAAACCACTAAAATTATTACAATCTTCTTTTTTAGCAAGATAATTATTTAATTTTTGCATGATTTTATTATTTGTTAGATTGTTTAAAATATTCAATAAAAAAAGTATAAACTTATTTCTTGCTGATATAGTATATAAATCATACAAAAATGATGTTTTTATATCTCCATGAGCTAACAATACTTTTTTATTATTATATTCAAATTCTACAGGTTGTTTCGATATTGAAAATATTTTTACATTTGGAAAAATAGCTTTTAGATTAAAATCATGGTTACCCTCTAAATATATAATTTCTATCTCGTAAGAAATATCATTAATTAGATTAATAACTATTTTATTAACCTCTTTAGTTATATAGATTCCACCAAAAAGTGCATCAAATATATCACCACATAGTATAAGTTGGGTAGGATTTAATTTTTTTGATTTTATATCTTGTAAAAAATCTTCTAATTGTGGGCGAAGATTGGAGTAGTGTGCATCTCCTAAAAGAAATGCACCCTCTTTGAGTCTAAGGGACATAAGCTATATTTGGGATGCCAGCATCTTCATCTAAACCCATCATCAAGTTTGCATTTACAACAGCTTGAGATGAAGCACCTCTCATAAGATTATCAATAGCAGAAGAGATAAAGAGCATATTGCCTTTTTGTTTTACATATATATCACAAAAATTTGTCCCTGCTACATTTTTCATATCTACTGGATTTTTGCTAACTCTTACATGGATAGCATCCCTGTAGTAACTACTTAAAACTTCATAAGCATCAAACTCACCACTAACTTGAATATATATAGAAGAAAGCATCCCTCTAGTTAAAGGTATAAGATGTGGTACAAAGTTTACCTCATCAAAATCTACACCAAGTTTGTTTGCTATCTCAGGTGCATGTCTATGCATCAAAGGGTTATATGCAAAAAGATTATCATTTACATTTACAAAATGTGTTACATCACTAAGCTTTTTACCAGCTCCACTTACACCTGTTTTAGCATCTATGATGATAGGAGTGTTTTCAACTCTTTTATCCATAAATGGTAAAAGTCCTAAAATCGCAGAAGTTGGAAAACATCCCGGGTTTGCAACAAGAGAAGTACTTTTTAAATCATCACGATTTAATTCAGGAAGCCCATATACAACTTTTTCTAAGTTCTTAGCATCTGTATGAGGTGTATAAAATTCCTCATAAATATCTTGAGGAAGTCTATAATCAGCCGATAAATCAACCACTTTTAAACCAAGTTCCATAAGAGGCTTTACAAATGCCATAGCAGTTTTATGTGGAAGTGCTAAAAACACAAGTTCACACTCTTTTGCTATCTCATTAGCATCTGCTTTTTTAACCTCTTGTTCACAAACACCCATCAATGATGGATGCAACTTATCTATAGTAGTATTACCCTCAGAATTAGCCACATAGGTTAACTCAAAATTGGGATGTTTTAACAGAATCTTTACAAGTTCAAGACCTGTATATCCACTAGCTCCAACTATACCTACTTTTATACTTTTCATAACTTATTTACACTCAAATACTATCTCTTGATATTTAACTTCTTCTATCTCAAACTCTTTCATACCACTAGGTAACTTCATCTTACACTCGTCACCCTCCTCTTTTCCAAGAAGCTGTTTAGCAAATGGCGAATGAAAAGAGATAAGCCCAATATCAGGATTTGATTCACAACCACCTACTATAGTGTAAGTGATTTCTTCATCAGTATCCAAATCTGTAAGAACTACAGTTGAACCAAAACTAATCTTTGCATGTTCTAATTCTGTTGGGTCAACAATCTTAGAACAAGCTATAATCTCTTGAAGTTCACCTAAACGGTTATCAATATTTTTTTGCATCTCTTTTGCTGCATGATACTCTGCATTTTCTTTTAAATCTCCATGTTCTAGTGCTTCTTCTATATCTTTTACTGTTTGAGGTCTTTTAACCTCTTTTAAATCTTTTACTTCTGCTTGTAACTTTTCGTAACCAAACAGTGTCATTGGTTCAATTTTGTTCATTATTTTCTCTTTATTTTTGTTTTAATAATTATAGCGATTTATAATAAAATTCATCTAATTTTGGTGATATAAGGGGGATGGATATAGTTAGTGAGATGAAAAATCTCACTAAATTTTTAGAATCTTAAGTTATAAACTCCGTAAGCTCTATTTACATAGTCATCAGTTTTCATAGATGTACCTATATGCCAACCACTACCAGTATAGTCATAATCTATCATTGTATAACCTAGTCTTATAAATTGATTTAAGTCAATTTGATAAATAGCATAAATATCATTTACATCACCACGAGTTGCAAGTTTGTTAAGTAAGTCTGAGCTTCCACTTGTAAAACTAAACCAGTTTTTACTACCATGATTAAACTCATACCCTAGTTTAAAACTATTGTTAAAATCATATCTTGCCCCTATATGAAAAGCACTACCATTATCTTTGATTAGTGCCATTGGAGGCATATTGTTACCATTTGCATCTCTTAAAGTTACTGTTTTAGCATTGCTATCTGGCATATTCCAACCAATCGATGCAAAATAACTTAGTTTTGTTCCAAATGCTTTGTTATTCTCAAAATAGATACCTGCTAAATCCATATCTCCTAAGTTACTGTTTGTACTTGGTGTGCTAAATTGTTGTGGATGACCGATAAAGTCTGTCCCTTTTACATAACTAAATACTAATAGATTATCACCCATAGATTTAAATGGTAGGTTCATTTCTAAAAAAGCACCATACACATTTAAATCTTCTATAGCCATAGTATTTGCTTCATAAGGAGTATAGTTCGCTTGGTTCTGAAAACCTTTACCATAAGCTAAACGAATAGTTGGTTTTAAGTTTAAGATAGTTGGTAATTTAGCACTTAACACTAACCCATCTGCTGCACCATCAAAAAGAAGTGATGGATAAGTAGCTTTTCTTTGTGTATTTTCTATAAGTGTCATCCCTGGTCCATCTGAACTTGGTTGACGACCGATAGTCATAGTAAGCACATCTGAGAAAGAGTAGTCCACATAAGCTCTCTCAACATACAATCCACTTCCACCAGATGGTTTTCTACCCTCTGCAGAATCTGATATATTAGCACCACTAGAATCACTCCAGTTTTTATACATTGCTAAACGACCACTAAATTTAGTTTTATCGTTGATTTTTGCTTCCATAGATAGACGAACTTTTGTTGTCCATTTGTTGTTGTCTGAATACTCTGTACCTGTCATACCAAACTGTGGAATAGAACCTGTTTTACCCTCTACATAGTTATCTGAAACTTCAAATTCACCACCCCATTTGATTCTATTCATAGTAGCATGAAATTCATTTTCATCTGCTCTTTCATTGAGGGCTTCTATTTCCTCTTCATTACTTGCTTGAATCTTTTGCATCTTTATGTTTGTTTTATTAATCTTAATCGTTGTTTGTTCTTGTTGAATTTCTAAAGCTTTTTCTAGCCTATCTAATCTTTGTAAAACTTTATCCATATCTGCTTGTGAGTATGTTTTTGCATTTATACTAACGGCTAGCGATGCTATTAAAACTGTACTTAATCCGATTTTATTTATCATTTTCATCTCCTAGTTTCCTGCTACTGTTGCTTTATTTGGATTATCTGCTGCTTTTGACACTAGACACTCTTCGACTGCCTTAGCATTGCCATCTTTGACTTTTCTATCTACCCATCTTTTTAATTGTTTCATTGTTTTTACAGATGGGTCTGGTACTCTTTTATAGTTTGCCAATAATGATGCACAATCTGCATAAACAGAGCTTGTTAAGAATGAGATCATTATAAAACTAACAATAATTTTATTTTTCATAAATATTCCTTTTTTAGATTTTAAATTTACTAAGTTCTTGACGAAGTTCACTTGATAATACAGATACCTCTTTTATATCTTCAACTATCGACACAACTGATTCTTTATTTTCACCAGATAGTTTAGATATAGAGATAATATTTGTTATGATATTTTGAGTGTCTTTAGCTACTTGCATAGTTATTTCGTGGTTCATTTTAGCTATATTTGCAGTATTTGACATCTTGTCACTTATATCATTAACACCATTTTCAACCCCTTCACTCTCTTTTGTAAGAGTTTCCATAGTTAATATATTTGTATCCATCTGCGAGCTAATATTTGAGATGGATTCAACTATAACATCTACTGATGTATTTATCTCTATTAATGACTTTTGAGTACTCTCAGCTAATTTTCTAACTTCATCAGCTACAACTGCAAAACCTCGCCCGTGTTCACCAGCTCTTGCTGCTTCTATAGCTGCATTTAATGCTAAAAGATTTGTTTGGTCTGAAATATCACCTATAACACTAACTACATTTTTTATATCACCTGCATTGATACTAAGCTCACGAATCGTTATAGCAAGTTCTACTTCTGCTTGCATACTCTCTTTTAAGTCACTTATCATCTTCTTTACATCATTTTTAGTAGCTAATAGTCTTTGAGAAGCTTCCTGAATATCTTCTTGTGTAGCTATAGCATCCTCGACTGATTCCACAAGTGCAACTTGTATAATTTCACCTTTTTGAGTAGCTTCACTTACAGAACTAGACTCATCTTCTATATGTGCATTTATCTGTAATGTAGCATTATTTATAGTTTTTGATAACACAACATTTTTATCTGAAATATTAGATATGGAGTTTAATAACTCTTTTACATTTACAATCACATCATTTAAAGTGTGTTGTATGTAGGATAGTTCATCTTTAGAACCATCAACATCTTTTATATTTGTAAAATTAATTATACCATTTTTATCTACTATGATATCTAACTCATTAGATAAAGATCTAAACCCTTTTTTTAATCTTGAAATATTAAATAACAAGATTATATTACCTACAATAGTTAAAAATGCAGTAACTATAATAGCTGTTGAAACAGAGTTTTTTACAACTATAGCTTCATCTCTTGCCATAGATGCTTTTTGTGCATTTTGTTTATTTATAGTTAGTTTTGCTTTTATTTTTGTTATGTTCGTGCCAAAATTATGAGCTTCATTTAAAGTTGCATCGCTTTTATCTAAAGCATTCCCAACCATATCTGCAAAGATACTATCTAGTAACTCTTGCATACTTACAATAGCATCCAATTCATTTGTATTTTTTAATTCAACGATACCATCTTTAATATCTTGATAATAGCTTTTAATCATACTTGTTTTATGAGATTTTATCTTCTTTTCATTCCAGTTTGTAAGCATATTTACTATGATATTTTTAGCTTTTTTATTGTCTGGATTTGAAGCTAAACCTATGAGTTGGGTAGAAATTGCACCTATAAATTCAAATTCTTCTATTAATTTAGCATTTTCCTCAATGCCAGATATAAATCTATTAGAAAGCTTAAGTATCTTTTCATTTAACATTGTTATATCACCAACACTTTTATCTAAAACTTTAGCATTTTGTATCTCAACATCTTGATATAATCCCATACTAGAGTTATAATACAAAAAACTACCAATAGTTATAGCAGAAGCGATAAATATCCAAATAGAAATCAAAAAAATCTTTTTTACAAATATATAATTCACTTCAATCCTTAAAATAATTTTTTAAGTTTAACATAAAATATATAGAAATATATGAAGATACAAGAAAAAGACAATTTATACTTACTAAAAGTAACATTAACTATAATTATATTTATAATAAGTTATTTAACACTTATAAGCTACTCATTTTTAACCAAATTTATGTAGTAGAGATTTATAAAATTTACCTATGCTTGTAATCAAAGGGTGTAAATTATCAATGAATATCCATTGAGTACAATGAAATAGTATAAATTTTTTTCTATTGCATAATTTGGATTTAACTAAAAGTTGATAAATCAAACTTTATAGTTTCTCCTTCACATAAAATTGTTATTATGCATCCTTTCTTATTAATTTCTAT
>Ga0256826_1001692_pt1 | contig 13672 bp, 10 predicted proteins | sample CV79metaG_FD_185975 | JGI IMG/M metagenome (GOLD analysis project Ga0256826, IMG submission 185975) | Hydrothermal vent microbial communities from East Pacific Rise, Pacific Ocean - CV79 | ecosystem: Environmental > Aquatic > Marine > Hydrothermal vents | place: Pacific Ocean: East Pacific Rise...
TATATGGGTGGGATTTCACCAGAAACAGTTTTAAAATCGGTTCAGGAATTACCAGAAGGATATAAAATGGTGTTGAATATGTATGTGTTTGATGGCTTCTCGCATAAAGAAATTGCAGAAGAGCTCAATATTTCCATCAATACATCTAAAACACAACTTCTGAAAGCAAGAAGAAAACTGAAAGACAAATTTAATAAAGCCTAAAGGCGCATCATATATATGACCATGAAAAAAAATAATATGGACAAGTTTTTGAGAGAATCTCTGGGTAGCCTAGAGGTTAAACCATCTCAAAATGTTTGGAAAAGCATTTCCAAACGCTTGCTTATATTGGAACTTATACGATTGAATTTTACCAATGTTGGGAAGTTCTGGCTATACTCTGGAATAGCTACTTTGGCTACTATTGCCGGTTTGAGTTATTATGCCAATACACAAAATCAAACTTCTGAGTTAGTTCACAAAGTGGATGAAACAGAATTAATAACTGATTCGAAATTGTTACCTGATCATGATATTGCTGAGAAAACATCTACAGTATTATTGGAACCTGAGGAAACTAATAATGATTTACAAGCGGAAAATCGTACACAAACCAATAACAAACAACAAAATTCAACAGTAGGTGATGAAATACCTAAAGCAAATGTTTTAATTGAAAATAAAACATCAAACCAGACTGTTGAGAGTAGCATAATTAACAACGAAAGTGTTCCAGAAAGGTATGCTTTTGAAAGTCAGAATGAAACACTAGATACAAAAACTAAACCTCCTATTTCTTTTGCTGAAAATCAGAATTCAAACTCAGCAACATTAGATGTGGAGATGGAGAATCCAGAGTTGCGAGAAGCAAGAAACAAAGAGCTAATAAAGCTTCCTTCTCGCACTTCTTCAAAAAGCTCAGGTAGCTTATATTTATATTTTCAAGGTGGTCCCATATCCACTCCTCCTCTTTTAATCAATAGTCAGCTTAAACCAACAAAGTTTAAACAGCTCAAGAGTAAAAAGGGTAAGAAGAAAACACAAAAATCAGGAAGCTTTAAAACTTCAAATAATACTGATAATGTGGTAATTGGACAATCTCAGGCTGATAAGTTTCGATGGTCGGCATCTATTAATTACTTACATGATTGGCCTCTTCAGGACAAAGACATTTTACCCCAATCAAATATGCTTTCAATAAAAGCAGGTCTAAGTTGGAACCGTTGGGATTTTAATCTTGGTATAGGGCTGCAAGGAGATAATACTACTGCCGAATATGAATTTATTTATAATTCTTACGACAGTGTGGGCTTTTTCTACGATATTGATTATTACGAAACTATTCCTGGAAACCCAGATTCAATTATCATACACTATACATTAAACCCTGTTTTTGATACTGTTACACACAATAGTGTGGAGCAAAACTCAGAAAATAGCAGATGGATAACCGTTCCAATAGAAATTGGATATCAGATATTACAAAAAGAGTCCTATGTTTTAAAAGTCGGTATTTCAGCACGTATTGGATGGGAATATTATAGAGAAAACAATATTGCTTCTACTCTACCTTCTTATATAGGAGCTAGTTATCAGAAAATAGGACTGCAATCTGTAAGCCCATTTATAAGTCTCGGCTTTGGATTAGAAAATCAAATAAAAATTTATGACAAGTGGTGGTTCCTTATTGAGCCACAAATATATTACCATGCAAAATCATCCTATAAATGGGATGGCTCTAAGTCTAATGGTCCAATAGGTTTTGGTATCAATACAGGAATAAAGTTTAAATTTTAATCAAACATCATGAAAGATCAATATACATACAATATTTTCAGGAAAATCATGATGGTTATCATTTTCAACCTGTTCATTTTTCCAACATACGCTCAAGATAAAAGTTGTAATGCTGATTTTGAATTTATGGTTAACCCCATTTCTTATGAGGTAAGTTTTACAAATACGTCATCAGGATCACCAACTACTGTATTATGGCATTTTGGCGATGATGACACTTCTACTCAATTTAATCCACTACATCAATACCAAGATACTGGAACCTATTTAGTATGTTTAGAAATTTATAGTGACTTATGTCAAAATATGACCTGTAAAACAATTGCAATAGTTATTGATGGAGTGCAAGATTGTGAAGCAATTTTTGATTATTCAAATACCGAACAAGACCTTGAGATACATTTTGAAAACTTATCAGCAGGTAATATTGATAGTGTTTTTTGGGATTTTGGAGATGGCTATTCTAGTTATAAATTCAGTCCTAATCATCAATATGAAGAGATGGATTCCTTCTTAGCCTGTTTATATATTTTCTCAGGTGATTGTTTAGATATCGTTTGTTATACTGTAAATCCAAGTTTTAGAGATTGCGAAGTAGCGTTTAGTTTTGAGCGTCTTGATTCTCTTAATAATGTTCAATTTATTAATGAATCTATTGGTTTGTTTGATGAGTGGTTATGGGATTTTGGCGATGGTACTACAAGTATTTTGGAGGAGCCATCTCATTATTATAGCTCATCTGGACATTATAAAATATTATTGCAAGGAAAAAGAGACAACGGCATTTTTTGTCAAGATACAGTTTCCCACAGTCTAGATATTATTAAGCCAGACACTTGCTATGCAGATTTTGGTTTTGTCATTAACCCATCTCGACCAAATATTATACAATTTAATGACTCTTCAAGTGATAATATTACAAATTGGGAATGGGATTTTCATGACAATCCAAATGGAGGTAGTGTATCTAGCCAAGAAAACCCACTGCATATTTTTCCTGAGAATGGAGATTATGATGTGAGCCTAACTGTTAATAATAGCGATTGTATGAGTGTTATAACCAAAACAGTTTCTGTTGATGTTATTCTTAATATTGATTTTACATTTGTATTGGATAGCTTAAGTCCTGTGGAGAACACATTTCTCTTTCATTCGCAGATTGATGGAATTTATGATCATTTAATCTGGGATTTTGATAATGATGATGTTGTTATAGTTAATAATATAGACACTACTCATTCATATGAGGAGCAGGATAAGGATTACCAAGTTTGCTTAACGGCAGATTATCGTTTTAATGACACTTCGCTATTCGAATCAACACTTTGCAAAGGGCTCACTACTTCTGAATATTTTAATATTGGAGGACAAATTGTCTTTGGAGATTCTTTACTGAATAACCCTTACTCTACAGGCGATTCTGCTTTAGCTTATCTTTATAGAGTGGATGGTGGAAATATGGTAGCAGTCGACACAAACTATTTTGACTATTTAGGTTATTATTGGTTTCCTCAAAAAATAAAGGCTTATTATATTATAAAGACCGCATTAACTCAAAATTCGGCTCATTTTTCTTCTTTTGCTCCTACTTACGTGGGAAATACAACTCAGTGGGATGAGGCGGAAATTATTAATTTGGCTCAAGATAAATACCGTGAAGATATTCACCTAGTAGAAGAGTTTTCCATTAACAAGGGATTAACCAATTTAGAAGGTTCTGTTTATGACATTTTGAATGTTAACGAACAAAAAGAGCTAGATGCTGTAGTTTGTTTGTTTGATATGGATGATGGCCTGGTTGATTACCAATATGCAGATGATAATGGTGACTACCTATTTGAAAATATATCTGAAGGGCATTATATGCTTAGTGTTGATGTTACTGGAGTTCCTGTGAGGCCTCAGTTAATTTATGTGAACGGGAAACAAAATCGTGAGTTTAAAGCATCTAGTTTAAATATTATAACGGAGTTATTTCCAAACCCAGCTCGTGATTATAGTATTTTATGCTATGAAAATAACAATGAAACTACCGAGATTATCTTGCAAATAACATCTGGTACAGGAACGTTATTATCCCAAAAGAAGTTAGCTGTTATTGATGGGAAAAACTTCTTTTCATTAGATTTGACTGATTATAGCAAGGGTTTATTATTTGTTAGAATAAATGATGGCAAAGAAGGGAAAGCTATAAAACTACTTCACTATTAAGCAGAGAGAAAACTTTATGTTTTTTTAAGCCTTAATTTTTATATAATAAGCGCTTCTGGAGTATTGCTTGGTATAAAACACTCTTTTTGTTTTATATTTGCTGAAAATTCAATTCTTGAAGAAAGTAGACCTATTTATATTACGATCCTATTTGGGGCCATTAGTCATGACCTTTTTTATTGCGTTGTTTATCCTACTAATGCAATTCTTATGGTTATATGTTGATGATTTGGTAGGGAAAGGCTTAGAATGGGATGTATTATTAAAACTGTTGTTTTTCGCTTCTTCTACATTTGTACCAATGGCATTGCCTCTTGCTATTTTATTAAGTTCGCTTATGACCTTTGGGAATTTAGGTGAGCACTATGAGCTTGTAGCACTTAAGGCTTCAGGTATTTCATTAAAAAGAATAATGTTACCTCTTATTATTCTTTCATTAGTCATCAGCTCTTTTGCTTTTTTATTCTCAAATTATGTTTTACCAGTAGCCAATTTAAAATTTAGAAGCTTGCTTTATGATGTTCAGCAAAAAAGATTAGCGTTTAAAGTTAAAGAAGGAATTTTTAATAAAGACTTAGGAGAATATACTTTACGGATAGGGGGTAGGGCAGATGATGGAGAAACTATTTACGATGTCATGATTTATGATCATTCTAATAGAAACGGAAATACAAAAGTAAGTGTAGCTAAGTCGGGGCATATGAAACAAACTTCTACTGGAGATGCTATTGAATTTACATTATATGATGGTTATAACTATGAGGAAATGACCGATCAAAAGAATCATCGTAAAACCAGACCATTTAAAACCACAAAATTTAAAGAAGAGAAGGTAAGGTTTAGTATAGATAATGGATTGAGTAGAACAGATGAAAACTTGTTTAAACACAGTTATCATATGATGGATTTAAAACAACTCACCCATTCCAAAGATTCTTTAAATAAGTTGCTAAACCAACGTAATTCAGACTGGAGCAAGAGTCTTTTCAGAAAATACAAAAATTATAACAAATTAGATTCTGCAAAATTTGTTAAGCAACTACAATCGGATAGTATTCCTAGCTCTGATTTTACAAGTATTCTTTTTGGTATAGATGTTTTAAAAAGAAGTCAAGTTATTGATGAAGCCTTAATAAAAGGGCGTAATATTGGAGAAAGTGTTGGGAATATGGGGCAAGAAGTGCTCAACAGAGAAAATACTATTCGTAAACATGATATTGCCTTCCATAAAAAGTTTACACTTTCTATTGCTTGTCTTATTCTGTTTTTTGTAGGAGCTCCTCTAGGCGCTATCATAAGAAAAGGAGGATTGGGTTTGCCAGTAGTTATGTCTACATTGTTTTTTATAGCTTATCATATTCTTACCATGACCGGAGAAAGAGCCGTAAAAGCTGGTTCAATGAACTTATGGCTGGGTGTTTGGATGGCATCAGCTATTTTTCTTCCTATTGGTATTTTTCTAACATATAAAGCCACTTCCGATGCGCCTTTATTTGATGCCGAAACATATAAAAGACTTTTTAGTCAGCTGAATGTTTTCAAGAAAAAATCTAATATTCTTAAAGAAGTTTAAAGATATGCCAGTCAATAGAGCCAAATATATAAATAGAGAGTTAAGTTGGTTAGACTTTAATGAAAGAGTACTTCAAGAAGCCAATGATACAAATAATCCTTTATTGGAAAGGTTTAATTTTTTAGGTATTTTTTCTAATAATCGAGATGAGTTTTTTAGAGTTAGAGTAGCTACTCTAAACAGAATGAGAAACCATAAAAAGATTGAAGATGATGTAAAGAAAGAGTTAACCCAAACTATTTTAAAAGTTCAGGAGAGGATTGCCTTTCAGGAAGAGCAATATACAGAAACGTATTATTCTCTGATAGAAGAAGCTAAGCAGAACAACATTTTTTTTGTTAATGAAGAGCAACTGAGTGATGAACAAGAAGAATTTGTTAGAGAGTATTTTAAAGAAGAAATCCGTAAATATATTTTCCCTTTAATGCTGGGTGATTCTTTAAAGTATAAAAATTTTAAAGACAAATCAGTTTATTTATCGGTAGAAATGATAGACTCAACTGGCTCCAATAAAGATAGGTATGCACTTATTGAAATGCCAACAGGAATCATTTCACGCTTCATTAATCTACCTACTGTGGGCGATAAAAAATACTTGATCTTTTTAGAAGATATGGTAAGGTTTAATTTGGCGTCGGTATTTGGCAGTTTAGGATATGATATTTTTAAATCTTATTTAATCAAATTAACCAGAGAGTCAGAAATAGACATTGATAATGATGTTTTGAAGAGTTTTCTGGAGATTATGAGTGAAAGCATTAAGAAAAGGAAGAAAGCTCCTCCTGTTCGGTTTGTTTATGATAAAAATATTTCACAGAAACTATTAAAGGTTGTTTTTAAAACATTAGGAATTAGCAGAGATGATAATTTAAGAGCTGGGGGAAGATATCACAACTTGAAAGATTTTATGAGTTTTCCTGTGGAAGATTCTGCTTTATCTTTTCAGCCATTGCCACCTATTAAGCATCCAGATTTACCCGATCAAAAAAACAAATTTAAAATTCTTAAAGAAAAGGATGTCCTTTTTCATTTTCCTTACCATTCGTTTGCAGGCATTACAAATTTTGTGTGGGAAGCAGCAATTGATCCAAAAGTAAGAGCTATAAAGATGACTTTTTACAGGGTTTCTAGAAACAGTAAAATGATGTTTGCCCTAATTAACGCAGCTCGAAATGGAAAGCAAGTAACCGTTTTTATGGAATTGCAAGCACGTTTTGACGAAGAAGACAATATTTTTTGGGCCGAGAAACTTCAAGATGAAGGAGTGAGAATTATCCCAACACTTCCTGGGTTTAAAGTGCACAGTAAGCTCATTCTCATAAGGCGTAAAGAAAAAGGAGAGAATATATATTATTCTAATATAAGTACTGGGAATTATCATGATGCCACAGCTAGGGTATATTCAGATACAAGTTTGCTTACCAGTAATGTAGATATTTGTAACGATGTAAATAATGTATTTCATCTTTTTGAAACCAAGTTTAACCAACCAAAATTTGCTGAGTTAAGAGTTTCTCCTTTTGGGATAAGAAGCTTTATGAATAAAAAAATTGAAGCTGAAATTGAAAAATGTAAAAGAGGGCTTGAAGCGTGGATTATTTTAAAAGTAAATAATCTTGTAGATAAAAAAATAATAGATAAGATATATAAAGCCGCTGATGCTGGGGTTAAAGTAAAATTAATAATTAGAGGTATCTGTGTTTTAAGAGAAGGATTGAGACACAAGAATATACAGGCTATTGGGGTGGTTGATAGGTTTTTAGAGCATAGTAGGATTTTTATTTTCGCAAATGGCGGACGACCTGAGTATTATATTTCTTCAGCTGATTTAATGTCTAGAAATTTAGACCATAGGGTAGAAGTAGTATGTCCAATAAAATCGTCTAAGCATCAAAATGAAATACAAGATATTATTGATATTCAATTACAAGATAATGTGAAAGCACGTTATTTGCAGCCTGGAATAATAAATGAATATAAAACCAAGACAGGTCAAACGAACTATCGGTCTCAAGAAGAAATTTATAAGTATTTGAAAAGAAAAAAGATGAGCCAATAGATCATTTATATAATTGGATTTCTCCATACCATTAAAAATAACAGAAGAAGACTTCATAAAATATCTTTTCGGAGTTTAATAAAGGAAATTCATTAAAACTGATAGGGTTAAGCACAACTAAATAGAGTCTGTCTATAATGTCCGATTTCTTCCCTTTTCTTGTTCTGAAAACAGTCATCTTGCCTAAGGCGAGACTCCTTATTTTCAGAACTGCAAAAATATCGAACTCATACATTCTGAGCCAGACTCTCCAAATTTTTAAAAATTGGCGACTTTATGGACAGGCACTAAATAGTAAAGCTAGGCATATCGTTAAACAAAGGATGATATTTTACTTTTCCACTTACTCCAGATAAAGTATCTGGGGAAAATTCCAAAGCCATAAAATTTTCTTCTGGAACATCAAAAGGACAAGTGATACCAAATTCGCTGGCTTGTTTAAACCCAAAACGAGGGTAATAATCTTCATGACCCATTACTAATACAGATTGATAATCAAGCTCTCTAGCTTTTGCAAAAGAGTTTCTTATAAGTTGGCTACCTATTCCTAAATTCTGGTAAGCAGGAAGAACAGCTAAAGGAGCCATAGAAATACTTTCATGTACTTTTTTACCCCTTATAATTTGAGCATGTGAGTAAACGATAATTCCTATAATTTGATCACTTATTCTTGCAACTCTGGTTAACTCAGGTATAAATGAAGAATTGTTTAGTAATTCTTTTACTAATTCTGCAACGGAATCACCATCGAATGCCACTTTTAAAAGCATTTCAACTTCTTCGTTATCCCGTTTTTTAATTCTTTTTATTTTGACTTGCATAAGCACTGTATTTCTTGAGCACAAGATACGAAAAAAAACGAGACAGGTAGAAGTTATAGCTTTATAATGCTTGAATTTAGTGCATTATACGAAGAGATTGAATGTAAATATTAAACAATTGTTAAAATCAGTCTGCTTGTGGATAAATTGAATGATAAAAATTGGATAGATATTTTTTGACAGTTTAGACTTTTGCTTTAAAAGTCTTTTTATAAATGATATTCACTTATCTTTATCCCAAGAAAATGAAAAAGTCCAAAACAGGATAATAAAGGTCAAAGTTTTAATTTTAAATAATACCAATAAAGCTAAAATGGATTTAAATATAAAAGACAAGTATTTTTTAGTCACAGGAGCAGGTAGTGGATTTGGAAGAGCCATAGCTGAAGCATTAATAGAAGAAGGGGCATTGGTTTTTGCCAATTCAAGAACCCAAGAAAAATTAGAAACTTTAAAACAAATAGCTCCAAATCAAGTGGAGATTTTAGCTGCAGATATAAGTATTCCTATAGAGCAAAACAAAGTTTTAAGTATGATTGGGAGTACAGATTTAACTGGGGCCGTAATTAATGCTGGAGGCCCTCCTGCCAAAGCTGCAATGGAAACCCGTTTACAAGATTGGGATAATGGGTATAAGTCTTTAATGCGTTGGAAAATTCGATTAACAAGTAAGCTTGTACCACAGTTGATTAGATCGGGCTATGGAAGAATGGTTTTTATTGAAAGCATTTCTGTAAAACAACCGGTAGAAAATTTGGTGCTTAGTAATGCATTTAGGATGGCTATGGTAGGTTATTTAAAAACTCTTTCGCAAGAAATAGGGGCTAAAGGAGTAAATTTGAATATTATGGCACCAGGATATCATGATACTCATGCTATGCAAAGGATTATTGCCAAAAAAAGCCAAACCAAGAATATTTCTGTAGAGGAAGCTCGACAATATATTGAGCAAGAAACCATGATGGGAAAAATGGGTGACCCAAAAGACTTTGCTAGTTTGGCCCTTTGGTTGCTCTCACCTCATTCCCGATATATAACTGGTCAGACTATAAGTGTAGATGGTGGCTTGACTAAAGGTGTTTTTGGATAAGTTGTAAAGGGAGGTATTGATACTATCAAATTTTTGACTGAAAAAACTAAGTTTGTTTAAAATCTAAACTTACAGATTGCTAATTGAACCTGCATATAAGAAAAACGATTAAAAGCAAGGTAGCATTATCATCAAAAGCTTTATCTTTGGCGAAAAAAAATTGGGAACATTAATATATACAATTTTAAAAATCTTGTCCTACCTTCCTTTTTGGGTTTTGTATGGCATATCCGACTTCCTATTTGTTATTAATTACTACCTCATAGGTTATAGAAAAAAAGTAGTTATGGACAATTTAACCATAGCTTTTCCTGAGAAATCTCTTAAAGAAAAGGGAAAAATATCTAAAGTATTCTTTAGGAATTTTTCTGATTTTATAGTCGAAAGTATTAAGACTTTTAGCATGAGTGCCAAGAGTTTTGAGCAAAGGTATAAGTTTGAGAATATTGAGGAAATTCGTGATTATGTATTAAAAAGTAATAGAGGCGCTGTTATTTATGCATCCCATCAATTCAATTGGGAGTGGATGATATACGTGGGTAGATATCTGAAAGGAAATATACAAGCTTTTATTTCTTATACTCCTTTAAGCAATAAGCTTTTAGATAAGTTAATAAGACGTAATAGAGAACGATTTGGTTTAGAATTAGCACCAGCAAGGAGTTTTATTAAAACCTTGCAACAAATTGATAAAGGCACTCTACCCATTAGTGGACTTATTTCCGATCAATCGCCAAAGGCTAATTACAAATTTAGAACTCCTTTTTTTGGAGTAGATGTACCAGTATATACAGGTCCTGAAACTATAGCTGCAAAGTTAGGTCAGTCTTATTGGTTTTTATGGGTAAACAAAGTAAAGCGAGGGCATTATTTAATTAAATTTGAGTTGATTAGTCCAGACGCTTCCACAAATACAGAGAATGAGTTAACAAAAATATCTGTTCGAAAAACAGAGGAACTTATACGTTCTCAGCCAGAAAATTATTTATGGACTCATAAGCGTTGGAAGCATGCTTAATATTTTAATTGAAAACACTATAGCATGAACATATTTAAAGACAATAGAATAGTATTGAGTTTAGATGCCGGCGGGACTAATCTCGTATTTTCTGCAATGCAATACGGGAAACTCATAGGCAAAGAAATAAGTATTCCAGCAGCGGTTAATATTTTAGATGATTTTTTAGTTAAAATAACTGAAGGTTTTAATTTGGTGAAAAAAATGGCGGGTGGAGCTCATGCTATTAGCTTTGCTTTTCCTGGCCCAGCTGATTACCCAAATGGAATTATCGGAGATTTAGAAAACTTACCTGTTTTTAAAGGAGGTGTAGCACTTGGAGCATTTTTAGAAGCCAAGTTTAAAATCCCTGTCTTTATCAATAACGATGGCGATTTATTTACTTTAGGTGAAGCATTGGGAGGGTTTTTACCTTTCATCAATTCTGAATTACAAAAAGAAGCATCTAATAAGAGATATGAGAATTTAATTGGAGTCACTTTTGGAACTGGTTTTGGTGGTGGTTTGGTGCGCAAGAATAAACTAATTGGTGGTGACAATAGTGCTGCTGGTGAAATTAATAGAATGGGTAATCCTTTATACCCAGAAGCGAGTGCGGAAGAAAGTGTTAGTATTAGAGCCATTAAGAGAGTATATGCTCGTGAAGCTAAAATAACAAATAATATACCCAATCCTTATGAAATTTTTCTTATTGCTACGGGGGAAAAGAATGGGAATAAACAAGCTGCCATCATTAGTTTTAAGGAGCTGGCTATCGTAGCAGCTAATGCCATAGCCAATACTATTAGTCTTTTTGATGGGCTTGTAGTAATTGGTGGAGGTTTAAGCGGAGCACATAGCATAATTTTACCTACTTTGGTTCATGAGTTAAATAGAAGAATGGCAACATTAGATGGGAAAAGTATTCAAAGGATGGAAGTTTTTGCTTATAACTCACATAATCCAGAATGCTTAAAAGATTTTTTATCGAATTCTAGTATTGAAATCACTATTCCTACAACAGATAAGAAGATTAATTATGAGGCTATAAAAAAAATAGCTGTGGGAATAAGTAAATTAGGAACATCTGGAGCCGTAGCATTAGGAGCTTATGCATTTGCACTGCAGCAATTAGATGAGATAAATAAAGATTAGAACTATCTTTTTAAACAAACTTTAATAGGAATTTCAAGAACGAATTCACTTCCTTTATTTGGTACACAATTAAATTCTATTAAACCACCCATAAGGTCAACAAGAGCTTTTGTTAAAGTGAGCCTTAAACCTGTTCCATCAAAAGAATTCTCTTTATTGGTATAGGAAATGTGTTTTTTAATACTGCTGCTTATTGTTTCAGGTAGTTCTGCTTTTTCACTAAGAATATTAATGATTAAAATACTAGAATTTTCTATTTCTATACTTAAATGTACTTTATTGTTTTCGCTAAAATTTACAAGACTAAGAATAAGGTTTTCTATTATATGCCTTAATTGATATGGGTCAGAAGAAATGCAAATATTGTCGAGGGTAGTTTTACTTGGTAGTTTATCCAGTAAAATATTTTTCTCTTTCGCTAATTTTTGAAAATCTGCAATTAGGTTTAGCATAAAAACATTTATTTCAAATTCCTCTATTCTAAGGTCCATTTGAAAGTTTTCAATTTTAGTTAAGTCAGTTAAATCGTTCAATAGTTGAACAAGATGTTGGGTGTTTTTTTCAATAAGATCAATGAATTCGTTTTTTTCTTCTCGAGTAAAATAGCTGTCTTTTAATAAACCAGTAAAACCCAATATTGAGTTCATTGGAGTTCGTATTTCAAAGCTCATTTTCTCAACCAAATCAACTTCTGCAGAGGGTGTTTTTATTTTCTCAGGAACAGAACTTTTAGCAAGATGGTCAATTATTGCTTCCATTTGCAATTGATACTCATCAGAAGGAATTTGGTTTTTCTTCTTCATAAGATCAGCTGCAAGACTACTTAGTTCTCTTAAATTAGTTTTCATTTCACGGTCTGTTTTAAGCAAATATAATCCTTTACAAGTCGAAATGTGATGAGTTTTAATAAATGCAGATACAATATACAAAAATTAATTAAGATGTGTTTAATAATCTCTGCTTTTTAGTAAAAACACTGAATAGATTGTTGATGAAATGATTAAACAAGCCCCTATGACTTGGTACCAATTTAATTTTTCACTCAGTAACAGAAATGCAAATAAGCTACCATAAACAGGTTCCATATTAGCTATAAGAGATGCTTGTTTGGCCTGCACCGTTCTGAGTCCTCCGATAAAGAGAGCATGAGCTAAAGCTGTAAAAATTGTCCCTAGGATGAACACTTGCAACCAATCCATAGAAGTGAGTTTTCCAATTTGACTCAAAATGAAAGGGCTTAAAATTAAAAATGCAAAAAAGTCTTGAAGAAAAGAAATTTCAACAGCAGATTGTTTTTTTAGTAGTAGGCGATTAAGAATAGTTAAAAGGGAGAAACTAAAACCACTGGTTATTCCCCAGGTTATTCCCCCAAAATACTCTGAGTTTAATGATAGATTAGGAATAAGTAAATAAATACCAAAAATGCTTAAAACCACCAAAAATAAGAACTGCGGATTCCATTTCTCTTTAAAGAAAATTGGCTCCAAAAAGACTGTGAATACGGGGAAAGTAGAAAAACTAAATAAACCAATAGCCACGGTACTTACTTGTATTGCTATAAAAAAACTCCACCAGTGAAACGCCAATAAACCTCCTAATAACAGGTATATTCCGCTTGTTTTTATTGAAATTTTGAAAGGGTTTTGTTTTCTATAGAGAAACATAAGTCCAAATGCTAAAGAAGCAAAGAAAACTCTTCCCCAAACAATAGTAAGAGCATTTAATGGTATCCATTTTCCAAAGAGTCCGGCAAAACCAAAAAGGAAAACAGAGAAATGAATTTTATATAGATCATGATTTTTCATTAGCCAGGCAAGACAATATTATTTAATCAGAATCACCAGAACCATCATAAATTCCTTCGAGAGATGGATCGTTTTTGGTTATTCTTTCAGTTTTCTTTTTATTCTGGATTGCTTCCATAGGTGCATCCTTTACATGAAGATCTATTTGTGGGAAAGGTATTTCAATTCCATTTTCTTCAAAA
>Ga0256826_1001693_pt1 | contig 13668 bp, 11 predicted proteins | sample CV79metaG_FD_185975 | JGI IMG/M metagenome (GOLD analysis project Ga0256826, IMG submission 185975) | Hydrothermal vent microbial communities from East Pacific Rise, Pacific Ocean - CV79 | ecosystem: Environmental > Aquatic > Marine > Hydrothermal vents | place: Pacific Ocean: East Pacific Rise...
GATTTTTACAACTACCTCAAAAAGAAAAAACGACTTCCAAAACAGTACATCGGAATAGATAGTCTCCTAGATATGTACTCTATAGCCTCACAAAATACAGCCCAAGAGATAATGATTGCTGACATATGCAAAGACTCACTCCCAAACGCCGATTACTACATCTGTAGTGGCGCACTCAATGTCTTAACACCCTTTGAGACACATCAGTTCATACGAAATTGCTATAGCTCTTCTAAAGTAGCATTTATATTTAATGCTCTTCATGGAGAGAAATCTAGTGAAACATATAATTACCTCTCAAACGCCAACATACAAAAAATAGCCACATCCCTAAAAGTGCAAAATATTATTTTAAAAGATGGCTATTTAGAAGAAGATATCACTGTTAAGTTTTTCAAGCAGAATGTGCTACAATTCCAGCCATAAGGAGTATCATGAAAGATAACAGTAAAATAACTAAATATCCAAGTGGAAATAAAAAAGTAGAAACCTCTCAAGAGGGTGACACATTTATTACAAAACATTTTTATGATGCTAGAAATGCCTATGCAAGAGAATTAATTTATTTAAAAGATGGTATTCAAGAGATTAAACACTATACACGAGAAGGTATTTTATCAAAAGTAGATCATTATGTAGACAACAAAAGAGATGGACTAGAAACAAAATATTTAGTCTCCAAAGCAAACAGTAGTGTCAAAAGCACTAAACTTTATGCTAATGGCAAGCTTCATGGTGAAAATATAACTTTTAATCTCAGCGGTGATATCATTAAACATGAAGTGTATGCCTTAGGAAAACTTGTATTAAAATACTTACGAAATAGTAACGATGATAATGATATAACAAGTGTTGAAATTATCAATAAAGATTACATTGTAAATTTACCAAAAATAGAATACGACAAACTACAAAGCCACATCTAAGATAACTCCTTTATGTGTGCAATATTTGGAATTATCGGTGAATACAATGAGTCTCAAGCCCTCTCAGCCCTAGCTAAACTTTCACATCGTGGACCTGACTACTGTGGTCTTGTTCAGAAACAAGGTCTTTTTTTTGCACACCAGCGTTTAAGCATTTTAGACCTAGATAAACGCTCACATCAACCCCTAAAACATAAAGATATACTTCTCTCTTTTAATGGTGAGATTTACAACTTCAAAGAGCTTAAACGCCAACTGGCGTTTGAGTTTAAAACAGAGTCTGATAGTGAGGTGCTTATCGCTGCTTATCTAGAGTGGGGAGTTGACTTTGTGCAACATCTTCGTGGGATGTTTGCTATCGCCCTTTTAGATAGTGAGACACTCTACCTCTTTCGTGATAGACTCGGGAAAAAGCCACTCTTTTATCTTAATGGGGACTCTTTTATATTTGCTTCTGAGATAAAAGCACTTGTTCCATTCTTGAAAAAAACTGAGATGGATGAGGATGCTCTTCTCTCTTACCTCTCATTTTTAACACCTACTCCACCGTTTACTTTTTTTAAGAACATTAAAAAATTAGCAGCAGGAGAGTATCTTACATTTAAAGATAAAAAGATAGAAGTCAAACGCTACTATGAGATTTTAGATACAACACCAAATATTATCACAACAGAGGAAGAAGCACTCTTTAAACTAGAATCTGTTTTAGAAACATCTATGGAGCTTCGCCTTAATGCCGATGTTCCTATGGCTGCCCTACTCTCTGGAGGGATAGATAGTGCAACTATCAACTACTATGCAAAAAAACAAGGACTAAACATACCTACATATACTCTTGGATACAAGGAGTTTGCTAAGTATGATGAGAGAGCAAATGCCAAAAAGAGTGCTGAATTTTTAGGGATTAAAAATATTGAAGTTGAGATAGATGAGGAGAGTTTTCTAAACGCCAGTGAGAAAGTTTTTGAAACTATGGATGAACCTCTTAATGACCCTGCGGCTATTCCTCTTTATCTTCTTTTTGAGCAGATACAAAAAGATGGTTACAAGGTTGTGATGAGTGGTGAAGGAAGTGATGAACTATTTTTAGGCTATAGACAGTACTTTGAGTATCTTGACATTGAACAAGCCAAAACTCTTGCTCACAAAAACTGGCTCAAAAAGTACTTTCGTGCCAACTTCTCCATGAACCGTGAGTGGGAGTGGTACAAACGTATCTTTGATGAAACGCTACTCTTTCGTACAAGTGGAGAGAAGTTTACAGACTTGCAAAAGAATGGACTTCTTAGGAGAAATGTCAAAGACAATGAGTCTCTAAAATATCTCCAAAATTATAGAGAGAGATTTGAAAATTCTTCACACTCAGATGAGTCGATGTGGTACAGCTACATAGATCTCAACATCTTTCAATCTGAACACTTTTTAAGTAAACTAGACCGTGTATCTATGGCACATTCCATCGAGTCTAGAACTCCTTTCTTGGACCATAAACTTGTTGAAACAGTTTTCTCACTCTCTCCAAAACTTCGTTATGAAGAGGGTATCACAAAATCTCTTTTGAAAAAAATAATGCGCTCTAAGCTTGATGAGAGCATACTCACAAGAAAGAAAAAAGGTTTTGCAAATCCATACATGGAGTATCTCATAAACTCCAAAAAAATCAACCTTATCAAAGAGGTAAATGCAGAGACAGGAATGTTTAAAGCAGATAAGCTAGATGAGTACATCCAAACTGCATCAAAGGGGAGTTTTAAGCAACATATTTGGGGACTTTATGTACTATCTTACTGGATAAAGAAAAACCTCCTCTAAGGGCAAAAATGATTGCAAAAATTAAAAAATACTCCACTACAAACACACTTGTAATTCTAGGAATTATCTTAGGAGTTCTTTTTGGCTCTTATCTTCCAGAACTCGCTCTCAAACAACAAGTAATAGGAACGATGTTCGTATACCTTTTAAAGATGATAGTTGTTCCTCTTGTCTTTGCTAGTATCTTCATCGCTATTCTCGGTTTAGGTTCTATTGAACATCTTAAACGAATGGGAATAAAAACTATTGGACTCTATATGCTTACAACAGCCCTAGCCGTTGCACTAGCTATTGGTGCTATGAATATTTTTCATATAGGAGAGCATATTAGTTCAGAGGGCTTAGAGTATGCAAAAGCCGCTACTATCGCTCCCTTTTCTTTAGAGAGTATGATTTTAAGTTTTATTCCTACAAATATTTTCAACGCACTTGCAAGTGGTTCTATGATGCAAATAATAGTTTTTGCTATCTTCTTTGGAATAGCTTCTCTCTATATGCCAAGTAAAACTCAAGAGCCACTAGTAGCACTCTTTACTTCTGTAAGTGAAGCAATGCTTATCATCGCAGAGTGGATTATAAAACTTACTCCTATTGGTGTTTTCTCTCTTATCTCTTATGTCATCGCTGAACAAGGGATAGAGGTTGTTTTAGGGCTTTATAAGTACATCCTCGTTGTTGTTGGTGTTATTGTTTTTCACGGACTTATCACTCTTCCTGCTGTTTTAAGACTCTTTACCAAAGTAAACCCATATAAGTACCTTTCAGATGTAAGAGAAGCTCCAATCATGGCATTTTCTACAGCATCTTCAGCAGCTACTCTACCTGTAAGTATGAGAGTTGTTGAAGAGATAGGAGGGGTTGATAAAAAAAATGCCTCTTTTGTACTTCCTCTTGGAGCAACCGTTTCTATGGATGGAACAGCAGCCTACCTTAGTGTAGCGGTACTCTATATCGCAAACTTAGCAGGAGTATCTCTAAGTTTTGGGGATCAAATCTTACTTGGTGTTACAGTTGTAGCCCTTAGTGTCGGAGTCGCTGCACTCCCTAGTGCTTCACTTGTCATGATGGTTGTTATCTTAAATCAACTAGGACTTCCAGTTGAGTATATCGCTCTTATTGTAGCTGTCGATAGAATCCTAGATATGTGTAGAACATCTCTCAATGTTACTTCAGACCTAATAGTCACAAAAATAATTGATGAATTTGAAAAAAGAAGATAAACTCTTCACTTACCTTATGCTTCTAGCTATGCTCCTTTGGGGTGGTGGCTGGACTGCACTAAAGATTTTAACATACTCGCTCCCTATAGATGTCATCATATTTTGGCGTTTTTTTCTTATGAGTCTCTCTTTTATTCCCATACTTTACTACTTTAAAAAGCCTATCTCTTTTACTCCAAACGCCATAAAATATGTAGCAGGAAGTTCTGTATTAAACATCTCTTTTATGATTTTCTCTTTTATGGGTATAAAGTATGGTTTAGCTGGTTCTGGAAGTGTTATCATTACAACTTTTAGTCCTATCATGACCTTTATACTTATGGCTTTGCTCTTTAGAAAAAACCTCTCTTTTCTTCAGTATATTGGTCTTTTTTTAGGTCTATTAGGTGGTTTTATTTTACTACAGCTAGATGATATTTCTCTCTTTCTCAATGGCTCAAATATCTACTTTTTACTCTGTGCTACCATTTGGGCAGGAGTAACTATACTTTCGCAACACTCTCAAAAATATATTCACCCTATTCACTACAGTTTTCTTATCTCTCTTGTTGCAACAGTTAGTAGTTTTATCTATGGCTATAACTCTAACTTGTTAGTAGTTTTTGAACAAGGTACAAGCTTTTGGATAGCACTCATTTATCTAGCAGTTCTCGGTCAAACAGTAGCTACAACCATATTTTTCATAGCAAGTGGAAAACTAGGAAGCCAAAAAACAAGCTCATTTATGTTCTTAGTTCCAGTTTTTGCCCTTTTAAGTGCTTGGTTTATCTTAGATGAGAAGATAGAGTTACACATCATAATCGGTGGATTTATAAGTATGTTAGCTGTCTATTTTATAAATAAAAAGTGAGTACGATAAAAAATTGACGATAAAACTCATCACTTTAGCTAGTTTTAACATCAGTTTGTGTAATATTTCTTATAAATTTAACTAATAAAGGTTTTGCAATGAAAAAAGTTCTTATCTTAGGTGGTGGGTTTGCTGGAGTGGATGCTGCCATTTATCTTAAAAAGATGAATTACGATGTGACTTTAGTTAGTAACCGTGAATACTTCTACATCTTTCCAACTTCTATATGGATACCAACTCATGAGAGTGAATTTAAAGATGTTTGTGTTGACTTGACACAACTTCAAGAGGCTCATGGCTTCAAACTACTTATAGATGGTGTAACAGATATCAATGCAAAAGAGAACGCTGTAACACTTGCAAGTGGTAAAGTACTTAAGGATCATGATTATCTTATCTTAGCGATGGGTGCTGCAAAGATGAAACATAAAGGTTTAGAGAACACTCTATCTATCTGTGGTGATCCTGAGCAGTCACTTAAGATTCGTGATGCATTAGATGCACTTGTAGAAAAAGGGAGTGGTAAAATTACAATGGGCTTTGGTGGTAATCCAAATGATACATCTGCTGTTCGTGGTGGTCCAGGATTTGAGCTTCTTTTCAATGTTCACAATATGCTTAAGAAAAAAGGTATAAGAGAAAACTTTGAGCTTACATTTTTTGCACCTATGGCTGAACCGGGAAAACGAATGGGTCCACAAGCACTTAAAATGATGGATATGATGTTTAATAAACTAGGCATAAAACAGCACTTTGGTAAAAAAATAACTCACTTTGAAAAGGATGGTATAGTTTTTGAGGATAACACAAAACTAGATTCTGACTTTACTATGTTCATCCCTGCTGGTGCTGGACATGAAGTTGTAGTAAACTCTGACTTACCTCTTAACCCTGCTGGATTTATTAAAACTGATGATTTTTCAAATGTTTTAAATGAAGATGGAAGTATGACAAATATCTACGCGATAGGAGATATAGCTTCTCTAGAGGGTTATGACTGGCGTGCAAAGCAAGGGCATGTTGCAGAAGTAATGGCTAAAAATGTTGCACACAATATTGAGCAAAGAGAAAATGGAACTTCAAACTTTAAAGGTTACCATGAACATCTAAATATTCTTTGTGTTATGGATACAGGTAACGGAGCAGCATTTGTTTACAGAGATGAGAAAAGAGCATTTATGTTACCTATGCCTATCGTTGGACACTGGCTTAAAAAAGGTTGGGGTTCTTACTGTAGATACTCTAAGTTAGGAAGAATTCCTCGTATTCCAGGAATGTAGAAGAGTATAAAGAGTGAGAGTTTTAACTCTCATTCTCTTTACGTTTCATCTTCATTTTATGTTTTGCAAGTTCACGCATATCTTCCGTTGTATCACTCTCATCCATAATCTCAACACCAAGTATCGTTTCAACACAATCTTCTAGCGTTAAAATTCCTTCTGTTTGGTCATAATTATCCATCACTAAAAACATATGATCTTTTTTTGAGATAAACATATCAAGTGCTTTACTTACTGGAATATTTTCATTTATAGGAAATATTTTCTTTTTTATAGACTTTAGTGTTACACTATCATCAAGAAGAGACTGTTTAAAAATCTTTTTAGTAAGCACTAAACCTGTTACATCTTCGATACTTCCCTTATAAACAGGAATACGTGAAAACTTAAATATAGCCTCTTGATTTTGCATAACCTCTTTTATAGTCATACTTTCATCTATAGCAAATACAACACTTCTTGGTGTTAAAACTTCATTTACTTTGATGTTATCAAGATTTAAAATATTTTCAATTACATCTGACTCTTTTTCATCGATTACACCCTCATCTTCACTCTGAAGCATACTCTCTAAAAGTTCCTCTTTTGTAAGTGAATTTGCATCATCTTTTCCTCTGCTTATCTTATTTGTTACGGCAAGTGTTGTTAGGATTATAGGATATGTAATCCAGATAAAAATTCTAATAAATTGAGATGCAAGAGGAGCAAGTGATTTCCAATAGATAGCACCTATTGTTTTTGGGATAATTTCACTTAAAAAAAGTATAGCAAATGTAAGTATAACGGAGACAATGACAACAGCATCACTTCCAAAAACTAAAGAAGCTTGAGCACCTACGGCTGCTGCACCTAATGTATTTGCAATGGTATTGAGTATTAAAATACCTGCTATTGATTTGTTTATATTCTCTTTTTGAATACGAAGTAGCTTTCCAACAGATGGACGCTCTTTCTCTAAAACTGCCACATATGACATATTTATAGAGAGTAGAACAGACTCTAGGACGGAACATATAAATGAAACGCCAACTGAGAGTACAAAAAATAGTATGAGTAAATCCAAGTTTTACAAATTCCTTAATTTTATTTATTTATTTTACAGTAATATATAAGTTGCTAAGCCTAAAAAGCTAAAAAATCCTATGACATCAGTTAATGTTGTCAAGATTACTGTACTTCCTATAGCAGGGTCAATGTCCATTCTTTTAAGAAAAAGAGGGACAACTGCACCAAAAAATCCTGCAATAAAGAGGTTTATAAGCATACTAATAGCTATAACAACCCCAAGCATTCCCTTGTCAAACCAAAGAGCTGCAATAATTCCTATTATTATAGCGAAGAAGAGTCCATTTACAAGTGAAATGGTCACTTCCTTTTTTATGATTCTCATTGCATCACCTTGAGAGATATCTCCGAGTGCTAACTGACGTACAACAACAGTCAGCGTTTGAGTACCAGCATTACCACCCATAGAAGCTACTATAGGCATTAAAACAGCAAGTGCTACCATACTCTCTAATGTATCGGCAAAAAGACCTATAACCAAAGAAGCTGCGATTGCTGTAAGAAGATTAAACGCCAACCACTTTGCACGTTTCATCCCCGCAGGTAAAATCTCTTCATCTTCTTCGGCATCATCATCAACACCAGCAAGATTATACATCTGTTCCGTTGCATGTTCATTGATGATATCGTAGATATCATCTGAAGTGATACGACCTAACAAAACACCATATACATTTACAATCGCTAAAACAGTAAGATCATACTCTTCAAAAATATGTACAACATCTTTTATATCTTGAGTATCAGTAGCCTTTATAGGTTCAAAACTTTCATCACTCTTTTCTATATTTTCTATAATCGTTTTTGAAAAATCAAATATCAGCAAGTCATCTAAACCAACAGCATATCTTAGTTTATTATCGCTATCTGTTATAAAAAGATTTTGAACATTTTCTACTTCATTTTCTTTACGTAATCTAGCAAAACGCTTAATGACATCTTGCACTACTTCATGCTTATAAGCAGTAAATAGCTCCAGTTGCATATGAGAACCTGCAACATCATCTTCATAAGTTTGAAGTTTTGTTATCTCTTTTTGATCATCTTTATGAAGGTTTTCAAACACCTCTATCGCTATAGTTCCATCAACCTCTTCAAGCTCTTGCATAAACTCTAGTTGGTCATCCGACTCTAGTTCAGTTACAGCATGAGAAAGTTCATCTACACTAAGATTCTCTACAACATCATCAAAGTATCTATCAGGAAGTGCAAGAGTAACATCACCTACAAGGTCTTTTGGAACAAGTTTAATAGCATTAGAAAATTCTTCATCACTAAGGCTCTTAAGAATTCTAGCAATATCACTAGGGTGCATATCACTAATATCATGTGCATTAAGATAATCTTGTAGTTGATTCATAAGTGCAATTATATCAGATTAATTATACATAAGTATTAGAGTAAAATTCTTACTTACTCTAATAAGGATTTCTTATTATTATCTATAAGAATTAAGAGCGCAGGTAGTGCAACTAAATCAACTATAACTGCAATAACTAAAGCAGAGGCTGTTACTATACCAAAGTGATAGTTGGGATTAAAGTTTGAAAACATAAAAACTAAAAATGCCAAACTCAAAACAATAGTAGTAAAAATAATGGCACTTCCTGCATAACTCATTACATACTTCATAGCATCTTCTAAAGAGTCTCCTCTTTTTCTAGCTTCGATATACTTAACCATAAAGTGTATAGTATCATCAACTGCAACTCCTATGATAATCGCACCAGCAATAGCAACTCCCATATCAATATCTATCCCTACCCATCCCATAACACCTACTACTAAGGCTATAGGTAATATGTTTGGAACTATAAATATCGGTAACATTCTCCAGTTTTTGAAGATAAGAAGCATCACTATAGAGATAAGGACAACAGCGAGTGTTATAGACTCAATAAGTGTAGCAGTTACATCGTGTTGCATATGTGCAAACATCACGGTCTGTCCATTTACAACTGCACTATAAGGTGTCTCTTTCCACCAATCTTCAGCCCATGTAATCATCTCTAAATCTTTTGAAGTATCAACTAGGTTTATAGCTGAACTGATACGAAGAAATCGCTCATCAATATCCATCTTGTCATTTATTTCCATTCCCTGAGGTAAAGAGAGCGAGTATAAAAGGAGATACTGTGCAACTAACTCTTGCTTATCTGGAATACTCTTACTTCCATTCATTATATAATTAAAAGTTTTCACAACATCCATAAGTGAACTAATATGTCTTACATCAGGATACATTTCATAAAACTCTTCATAAAACTTCTCAACAGTTTTCAAAAATTTTGGATTTTTAATGCCATCATTCTCTTTAGAGTCAACTACTATTTCATAGGACATAGGTCCAGTTAGTCGCTCTTGCATCTCATTAACAGCTACACGAAATGGAAAATCTTCCTTAAAATATTTAACTGTATTTGAGTCTACATTTGCTTTAAATATTCCAGAGCCTAAAGATATAAAGATAAGGATACTCAAAGAGAGTATTATCTTGGCATTTTTCATTAAAAAATGAGTATACCAAACAGCTAAGGGATGGTTGTTCTCCTCTTGAATATTTTTATCTACTTTAATATTTGGGTTTAAAATAGCCAAAAATGCAGGAACAAATAGGATAGTCATTATAAATGCTAAAATAGCTGCACTAGCCGTAGCTATACCTAGCGTTTGAATAGGAACAACAGCTGAAATACCAAGAGAAGCAAAACCTATAGATGTTGTTACTGATGTTAAAAAAATTGCTAAAAGATTTTTCTTTACACTATAGTGAATAGCCTCATTGTTTAGCATACCCTTTTTACGAGCCATTGTATATATCCATATGAGATGCATCGCATCTGCTACCCCTATGGCTACAACAAAAATAGGTATATTTGCCGTAAAATTATTGAGTTTAAAACCAAGCATCGCCTGAATAGAAAGAACTATCACAAATGTAAATATTACAACTATAATACTTGCAAACATTGATGAAAATTTTCTAAAAATCAGAAGTAAGAGTATCATTGCTATAACAAGAACAGCAGGAGTAAAAGTAGCTCCATCATGTTGAGCCACTTCAATAAATGAAGTATTTATTATAGGACCTCCTGCCAAGAAAAACTTGTATCCTTTCTTCTCTTCTTCTGCTAATATCTTTAAAACATCATCACGTATGCTAAACGCCACTTCAGGATCATCTCCTGCCTTAGGTGTCATACGCCCAACTATCATAGTTGTTTTAGCATCTTTAGAGATTAATTTTCCTAGAATCAACTCCTCTTTTAAAGCCTCTTTTTTTCTTTTTTGTAAATCTTGAACACTATATGTATCTAAATCTTCAATGAAACTCTCTACAATTATCTCATCAGGATACTCTTCATCTGCATGAACATACTGATAATTAGTAATAGAATCAACTCTTCCAATATGATGTGTTTGCCAAAGTTTTTGAGTAATGTTTTCTACAGTTTGAAGAGCTTTTTTAGTAAATATTCCATCTTCATCACTAAACATAATAGTTATAGCATCATCATTTCCAAAAACTGCACGAAAATTATCATAATCTTTAAGAATTTTAGACTCTTCTCCAAACCAAATTCTATAACTTCCTTCAAACGCTAGGTTCTTCATTGATGAAGCCATCATTAGAGTTATTAATGGTATTAAAATTATTATAAGCCATCTAAATTTTATAATGCTATCTACAAAATTCTTCATTCTTTTCCTTTTGTTTAAAAGTGATAAGCGACATTAAACGCCAATCTTTCATGCTTTTCTAAGAGTGCATACGATGTTAAGAACTTTGTCGAAGGAATGATTAAATCATACTCTATAGAGAGTTTTAAAGCATCCATAGCACGACTTTCGAACTTCAGATAATATGACTGTTCATCATACTCAAGATCAAAAATTCCACCACCTATAAATGAGCTATCGTTACTATTGTTAAAACTATACCGAGCACCTACAAACAAATCGTTTTGCATAGTTTCAAAAAGTTTTAAATCATCATATTTATCATCTTCATAAGTGTCATATCTATAGTACTCTGCTATCAAGCCAAGTCCCGCACTTTTGTAAATATTTTCTATAGTATGCTCTACTCCTATCGCGATATGTGAATAATCTCCAACTCTTTCATCTCCATCAACTTTTGCATAAAGGGCTTCAAGTTTATAGAGTGTAGAGTCAACTACGAGAGTATTATATGTCATCAGTTTATTCACTATATATGCATTTTGCATAAAATTTACACCGCTACCAGTTAAAGCACCATCTGATGTAAAATAACGCTGAGAGTCATATCCATTTTCATAAATAAATGCATAGTCCAGAGCATACTCTGTCTCTGTAGAAGCACTATATTTCAAATAGATTGAAGGTCGGTATTTACTATCTTCACTCTCTAATGTTCCATCATAAGTAACAAATGAAGGAAAAAAATTATATACATAGGGAGTTTCTGCCATAGTCTGTTCTTGCTCGTATAGTTTAGCTATAAGAGAGAGTTCTCCACTCTGAGTATAATGAGAATAAGTGATGTTATAAACGCCAAGTTTATCTTTTGCATAAAAATCATTTCTCAAGTCTATAGGATTAAAAGCATCTACAATATTACGTACTTCTAATGCTCCCCAAAACTCTATACTCTTTCCAGCTTTAATAGCATCATTTTCAAAATCATACTTTAGATAGAGTTCATCTACTCTTGCAAAAGTTCTCTTTGTCTGTTTATCTTGAGTCAAATCATAGTAAGCTTCTTGTGCATATAAATTACTAAAAATAGTCAAATCATCTTGCATATAGCTTATCTCAAAAGTCTGTTTTGCTGTAACAGCATTCTTATTTTTCTTTTCAGGTTTTTTCATATATGCTTGAACATCAAAATCAAGGTGTCCCTTGAGTTCAATCTCTGCATTTAAAAACAATGCACTGAATACAAGAAGTAAAACTTTTCTCATCTCTTAAGATATCTTTTGTGAAAATCTTTTGCTTTTAAACCTCTTTTTATCTTCTCATCACTCCATACTAAGATAGTAGTTTTATCATTTTGAATATTTTTCATTACTATTTTACCGATTCTATATACATCGCCAAATTTTTTATATTCACTAAAAACTGCACTCTTTAAAAGTTCACTTTTTCTATCATAATATTCCATCTTTTTTATCAAAAATGTCTCTTTATCTATGTAAGAAACTAGTTTTGTGTATCCTGAGTATTTTGATACTGGTTTAGAACTGCCTATATAGACACTTACTCCATCAAGCACTCCTTCTGTAGCTTCTCCCTCGTAAATATATTTTTTTACATTAAACGCTGAAAGGTCTTCATATGAAAACTCACTTCCCATAAAAGAACCAGATTTATTTCTACTTGAGATTCTTTTTACACGTTTAAGGGCAGGAAGATATAACCACTGGTCATCATCTTTTTCCACGTGTTCATAGCTTAAAAATTTTGTACCTTTAACATCAGCGGGAGTAAGAAACTCCATAAGAGATTTATCTTCATTCTCTCCCTCCAAAACTTTCATTTTCATTGTTCTCTCTTTTTTCTGTCCTGCTGCATTTATAAGACTCATCTGCATCTTAGATGTTGAGTCTTTAAAGCCACTCATTTTCTCTTCACTTTTTTGTGCTACATCCAAGTTTGTGAGAGCTAAAAGAGAGCTTGTAATAAAAAGTGTGATAAATAACATTTTCATAAATATTCCTAATAATTTTATGTTGACAATGTTAACATAAAATGTAAACCTTGTCAACATTAAATGTTAATATGCTATAATTATATATGCAAACAAATTCTAACTCAAATTATCATCATGGTAATCTTAAAGATTCACTTATACAAGAAGCACTTATTGTCATAGAACAAGATGGTATATCTCATATAACACTACGTGAACTTACAAAAAGAGTAGGAACATCTCGCTCAGCTATCTATCGCCACTATAGCTCTAAGGATGAATTGGTCAAAGCAGTTATTCTTGCTGGACTAGAAAAATTAGATGCTGCGATTCATCCTACATTACTAGAAGATGTAAATACATTAGATAAACTTTATAATATGGGAAAGGCATATATGAACTTTGCTATACAAAATCCTAATCTTTATCGTACAATATTTGGAAATGAGATTCATAAAGAGAGAGAAGAGAGTTGTGATATAAATGATGAAAATGATGCACCAGGATTTCATGCCTTAGTCAGCTTGATTATAAAAGCACAGGAAGAAGGTCTTGTAAAGAGAGATGATGCTTTCATGCAATCAACTGTTATATGGTCTATGATGCACGGTTTATCAAACCTGCTTATAGATGGACATTTACATGTTCAAGAAAATATTGATGAGCTTTTTGAACTTACATTTAAAACATTGTTTAAAGGAATTTCAACTTAGTATTTCAGAGATTTATTGTAAATAAAAAGTGTAAGTTCCCTCTGATTTTTTAAGTTTATATCTATAATAACCATCAAGTTCTATAACTACTCTATAGTAACCCTTATGATTTCCTAGTTTAACTTTTG
>Ga0256826_1001694_pt1 | contig 13668 bp, 15 predicted proteins | sample CV79metaG_FD_185975 | JGI IMG/M metagenome (GOLD analysis project Ga0256826, IMG submission 185975) | Hydrothermal vent microbial communities from East Pacific Rise, Pacific Ocean - CV79 | ecosystem: Environmental > Aquatic > Marine > Hydrothermal vents | place: Pacific Ocean: East Pacific Rise...
TTATTATGGGAACACTTATGATAACAGCATTTTTAACTTTACTTGGAAATATGTTGGCGGATTTGTTGTTGTTGAAGTTGAATCCGTATATGAGTAGGGGTTAAGTAATAATCAAAGAGAGAATGATTAAGTCTCTCTTCTTTTTGATTAGTTTAGATATGGACAAAAGACCATAAATACTAAAAAGATTATTACGATTTTCACAAACAAGATAATATCCTTGTGTAGAGATCTCCTCCCACCCACAAACCTATATACAAAAAAAAAGGCCATAACTCAATTAAGAGCTATGACCTTTTAGATCTCATCATATTTAGTAATCAGCTAAATACTAATAAGGAATTATCTTGTTACAAAAGAATTATACCATAAAAGTATACTTTAGCTAAACATAGCCTCAAGAGCATCAAGTCCATCTTTTGCTTCCTCAATTTCACCATCTTCATTAGTAGTGCTATCTGTTTCAACTAGTTCAATATTTAATCCACTTAACATTGAAGCAAGACGGATATTTATACCACTTTTACCAATAGCTTTAGATTTTTGATCAGCAGGAAGAGTAACTATTGCGCGTTCTGCTTCACCATTTTCATTTTTAACAATCTCAACATGAGAGATGATTGCTGGAGCCATGATACGAGACATGAAAAGTTCAGGAATACTAGTGTACTCGATACAGTCAATATTTTCACCGATTAACTCTTGGCTAACTGCATTAATACGAACACCTTTAACACCAACTGTAGCACCAACTGCATCAACTTGAGGATGAGTGCTTAAAAGTGCGATTTTAGCACGTTCACCTGGAATACGTGCACTCCCTTCAACAACAACAGTACCATCAGAAATTTCTGGAACTTCAAGTGCTAAAAGACCTTCTAAAAATTTAGGGCTTGTACGAGAAAGTTCAATTTGCATACCATGTTCTTTATCCATATTTACACGACGAACAACAGCTTTTAAGTGATCTCCAACATCAAAAAACTCACCTTTAATACGGCTTTTCATCGGTAGTATTGCACGAACTTCATCAACTTCTATATATGTAGCATTTTGAGCATCAACACGTGTTACACGACCAGATACTAATGTACCAACTTTTGATTGGTATTTGTTGTAAAGTTCATCTTCTACAAGTCTTTGAATATGGTATTCAATTTCGCGGTGAAGTTGAGAAGCACCAGTACGCCCATACTCTTCAAGTTCATGAGGGACTTGTAGTTGATCATCAAGTTCCACTTGGTCATCATATTCTTTAGCTTCAGAAAGTGAAATATACATAGGTGCTATATCTTCATCTAAAAGTTTTTCATCCTCATCTGCTACAACAGTAATTGTTTGAATAACATCAAGAGTTTTAGTTTCATCATTGATAACTGCTTCAAAAGCAAATTTGTTATCTATTACGCGCTTAGCAGTTTGAACAAATGCAGTTTTAAGTGCAGTTATAACTTGTTCTGGTTGAAGACCTTTTTCATGTGCAATTGCTTCTGCAATATCAAGTATTTTTTCCATAATTATATAATTCCTTATAGTTGTGGTTTCCCAACATAAATCTTAACAATAAGTACATTTAAGGGGATTCTCACGAAGTGCAAAATTATATCTAAAGTATGTTAAAAAACAGTTTAATCAACTTTTTAGTAGAACTTTACTATAATGCCTTATTATTAAGAATAAGGAAATACTACAAATGGATTTAAAATTCGCAAGAACAGATATTACAAGTAAGCCAAAAAAAGCTGATGTTTCTAAGATGGAAGCAAGTGTAGAAAAAGATGAGAGTGTAATTTTTTACTTTGACAAAGATAATTCTCACAAAGATTTACTAGAACTTCAAGATCATTTTGAAGCACAAGGTAAAAGTTTTTACATGAGTGAAGTTAAGTATGGTCTTTCTGATGGCGAGTATATGTACCAAGTTCATATCATTAAATAGAGAGATACTTTGAGCAAAAAACTTTTTATTGAAACTTTAGGTTGCGCCATGAACTCCCGTGATTCTGAGCATATGATTGCTCAGCTTACGGAAAAAGAGGGATATATTACAACTACTAATATGCCAGAAGCTGATTTAATAATTATAAATACATGTTCAGTTAGAGAAAAACCAGTTGCAAAGCTTTTCTCAGAACTTGGAGTTTTTAATAAAAAGAAAAAAGATGGCGCTAAGATAGGTGTTTGTGGTTGTACAGCTTCACATTTAGGTGAAGAGATAATTAAACGCGCACCATATGTGTCTTTTGTTTTGGGTGCTCGAAATGTATCTAAAATTACAGAAGTACTGCATAAACATCGTGCTGTTGAAGTAGATATAAACTACGATGAGAGTGAATTTGCTTTTGATGATTTTCGAACATCTACTTACAAAGCTTTTATAAACATCTCAATAGGTTGCGATAAGGCTTGTACTTTTTGTATAGTTCCTAAAACTCGCGGTGATGAGATAAGCATACCTGATGAACTAATTATTCGTGAGGCTCAAAAAGCTGTTGATGCTGGGGCAAGAGAAGTTTTCTTACTTGGACAAAATGTTAACAATTATGGTCGCCGTTTCTCAGGAGACCATGAGAAAGTAAACTTTTCTGAACTTTTAAGAAGATTGTCAAAAATACAAAATTTAGAACGCATTCGTTTCACTTCGCCACACCCTTTTCATATGGATAATGAGTTTATAGAAGAGTTTGCAAGTAACCCTAAAATCTGTAAAAGTATGCATATGCCACTTCAAAGTGGAAGTACAAAAGTACTCAAAGAGATGAAACGTGGATACTCAAAAGAGTGGTTTTTAGACCGTGTTGCTAAACTTCGTAAAGAGTGTCCAGAGGTTAGTATATCTACTGATATTATTGTAGCTTTTCCGGGTGAAAGTGATGAAGATTTTGCTCATACTCTTGATGTGATGAAAGAAGTTAGATTTGATCAAATTTTCTCATTTAAGTACTCATCTCGTCCTGAAACTGAGGCTGAGCATTTTACAAATGTAGTTGATGAAGATGTTGCTTCACAAAGACTTACTCACTTACAAAATCTTCATACAGAGATACTAGATGAGATAAATGCTACTAGTCTTGGTAAAACTTATAGAGTTTATTTTGAAGATTTAAATCGGGATTATTTTGTAAGTGGTAGGACTGATAACAACATTGTTGTAAAAGTTAAAGGCTCAGATGAACTTCTTGGTAAGTTTGCTGATGTTAAAATAACTGCTATTGGTCGTACAATTTTAACAGGTGAGTTAGTAGGCTAATGTAATGGGTAAAAAAATATACCGCTTTTTAGCTATTATTTTAGTTCCTATCATCGGTGCATTTGTAATTAGATTGTTATACTTAACAAATAAGAAAAAATTCCATGCTCCAGATACCTTAGGTGATGAAAATTTCATTATGGCTTGTTGGCATGGTGAACTTTTGATGATACCTTATGCGTATAAAAGATATAGAACAAAACCATCTGTAAAATTAGTTATATCTGAACATTTTGATGGAAGTATAATAGCTAAAACTTTAAACTATTTTGGTTTTGAAACAATAAGAGGTTCTAGTACAAGAGGTGGAGTGAAAGCTTTACTTCAATCCATAAAAGAAATAAAAAATGGATATGACATAGGAATAACGCCTGATGGACCAAAAGGTCCTATGCACAGGGTTCATGATGGTATTGTAGTTATGGCAAAAAAAGCTAAAGCTAAAATAGTACTTGTTGAGATAAAACCATCTAAATTTTGGCAGTTGAATAGCTGGGATAAATTTATAATTCCAAAACCTTTTGGTATAATTAATTATTATATTAGTGACTTGATAGATATCACAAATATGGAATTAGAAGAAGCTAGGGAACTTATAGAAAAAGGACTTTTAAAACATGAAGCCTAAAATAGTCATATCACTTTTCGCAATATTTACAATCTTTATAATGGCACTCTCTTTTCTTATAAATCCATCATATGAAAAAAGTATAAAAGCTAAGTATTATTTTGAAATGGGTGAGTATACTGAGGCTTATTCACTCGCACAAGAAGCTTTCTCAATGGATGTTTACAATCGTATGGCAGCTACAATTATGGCTCAGTCAAAGACCTCTATCCGTTATGTTAAGTATAATAATCAAGCAAAAAAGTATATGGCACAAATAGATGAGATTGCACTTCATGAAAATATTTCAGAAGCAGATAAATCAAAAATAAGACTAATTTGTGAGATTATGATTGGCTCATACACTAAACTTGCCCCCAGTATTATTACAGATAAAGAGTTAGTTCAAGAAACAGCTAATTATTATCATAAATTTGAGAAATTACTTGAAAAAGTCAATAAACGCTAAGCGTAAAGAGTTTTTAAAATATCTAGATGATATAAGAGGCTATTCTGATTTAACTTTAAAGTCTTATGATGAATCTTTACGTGAGGCATTTTTACATGTAGAGATATTACAAGAAAATAAAAATGTTATTTTTAATCTTATGCCTTATCGTATTAAAATAGCACATTTAAACTCTAAAACAATTAGCAAAAAACTTTCAGCCATGCGATCATTTGTAGAGTATTTAAATGATAATAATATGAATGTTATTTTAAAAGCCGATGATAGTATTAAAGTTGCTAAAACTCTTCCAAAACCAATAAGTCACAAATATATATTAGAAGCTTTATCTCATGCACAACAAAAAGAAAAACTAATTGTCACTTTACTCTACACTTTAGGATTACGTATATCTGAGTTAGTTAATTTAGAGGTAAATGATATAAAAGATGAGTGGATTAGGGTACTTGGTAAGGGAAATAAACATAGAGATATACCACTCTTAAAAACTACAAAAGAGTTAATAGATGAGTATTTAAGTGTAAGTATACAAAAAAAGTTTATTTTTGAGAAAAATGGCGAAAAATTAAGCGAAAATAGTTTAAGATATATAGTTACTAAAGTCTTTAGAAGAGTTGGATTAAAAGTCACACCACATCAACTTCGTCATTCATATGCATCTGAGCTTTTAAATGCCAATGCACCGATTAGTGATGTAAGTGAATTATTGGGGCATTCATCTATGGCAACAACACAAATATATACTAAATTGGGTAGTGCATTGAAACAACAAAACTATAACTCGGCGCATCCACTTTGTGGAGTAAGTAAATAATGTTAAGTAAGATTTTAGAGACTTTATATACTAAAGTTTTTATAAATATTATTGTTGGTGATACAAAAAGCATTGTTTATGTTGAGGTATTCTCAAAAGGTGAAGTTACAAGTTCTAATAGTGAAATTTTTAAGACAAATGTCTTTAATGCTGATATGCATACTTATCTAAAATCATTTATATCCCAGTCCCCTTATCATTATATAAGCATACTAGATAAATCTATAAATCAAGGTGCTATTCCTACATGTAGTGAAACAAAAAAATATATTGACACAAGTAGTGTAAATAGTATATGTGTAAATAAAAAGTGGACTTATTTTACTTCACAAAGTGATATTAAAGATTTAAAGTATGAGTATCAAAGTGTTGGTGTAGATTTTATATTTTCTCCATTTTTTATACTATCTAAATTTTTTAAAGATAAAGTAGAAAATACGTTAAGTATATTTGCTTTAGTCGAAGAAAAAAATATCTCTTTATCAATCTTTAACCATGGTACACTTTTGTATTCTGAGTATTTACATATGCAAAACTCTATGTTAGATGATAATCTAATGATGGACAATATTTTAGATGATGATGAGGACGAAGTGGCATTAGATTTAGATAGTATAGACCTAGATGAAATAGATGCAGATGAGGATATTACATCACTTGATGATTTTAGTGATATTGAGGATTTAGATAACGATGTTGATATTGAAGAGTTTTCTGAAGCACAAGAGATAGTAAAAAAAGAAGATGAAAAAGAGGTCTCTGTTGATGATTTAAATGATGATTATAATAAATTTATTATGATTCAAGATTCAATAAATAATTTTTATCATGATGAAAAGTATGATAGTGAATTTGTTGAAAGTATTTTTATAGCAGATTCAATTGGTGTTAGTGCTGATTTGAAAAAATACCTTGAAGAAGAGATGTTTTTAAATGTAATAGTTAGAAAAATTGCACTAGAAGAAGAGCTCTCAAATATGGCTAAGGCAGAAATATTATGAGATATAGTTACATAAAACCAAGGAAAAAAACAGCACTCTCTAAAGATATGCAACTGTTATTTACTTTTTTTGGTGTGACTTTAATTATGCTTTTTTTAACCTATGGTTTTTTAGTTTTTAGAGATTATCGTTTTGATCAAAACCATACTGAAATTTTACAAGAAGAAAAAGATTTACAAGCTAGTATAAATATGATGAAATTAAAAATTACTAGTATAGAAAATCAAAATATATTATCGGAGAGAGTTTTTACAAAAAATAGTGTTCTTAAAGATAGTATTCATAATCTTTTTGATTTGGTACCCGCACGTATTACTCTATCTCAAGCTCAAATTATGGAAAATGGTCTTATTCTTTATGGTGTAACTCCAAATAAAGATATATATAACTTTATGCTTCAAGCACCATTGCGTTCTATATTTCACCGTACTTATAGTAGTTTTTATCCACTTGATAATGGTTGGTTTAGATTTGTATCTACTAACTATATAGATGAGGAGTCTAATGATGAATATAAGTAGACAAAGCATCTATATACTATCTCTTTCCGTTCTTTTACTTACTTTTGTACTTATTTTTTCATTTTTGGTATTAATTCCAAATGGAAAAGAGTATAGATTAAAACGTGTGGAGATTAAGAAAGAGTATAAAAAACTAAAACAACTTAGTGATTTTTCATATGAAACATCAATGACACTTCAAAAACTTAAAGCTGATAATGGACATATCATAACAGCATTTGCTACCCCATTTACTTCTGCTAGATTTGAAAAGCAACATCGTGGATATTTTTCTTCATTAAAACTTTCAAAGTTAGAAAAAAAAGAGAATGAGGATAATTTTACAGTCTATGAAGTAAATACAACATCCGAGATATCATCACCAAAAAGTTTTTATAATTTTTTAGAGGCAGTAAATAAAAGTGATTGGATAGTTGCCGTTAATTTTCCAATAAGTTTTAAAAGAGATGGGGAGATGATAAACTCATCTTTTACGATGAAAGTTTATTCAAACAATAAAGATAAAGTTAAAGACTCAAATACTTCTGGAAATTTGTAAAAATATTTTCGTAGTTTTGGTTCAATACGAAGAGTTCGCATTTTTTCTTTAAACTCTTTAGGTAACTTAATATCTTCATCTATAAATGGTGCTATAAATACATATGTTCCATTCTGATTTACAAGATACTTTCTTCCAAGAACTAAAGTTTTTTCACTTTTTAGAACTTCTCTTTCACTAGCACTCATCATATAGCCAATACTTTTTAGATGTTTATCTATATAGTACATATTTGTTCGTGAATTTGAACTTTTAAAGTATGTAAATTGCTCTACATGTAGAGGTGTTACTTCCTCTATTAATAATGATTTATCAATATCCAGATACTCAAAACTTTTTTTAATACCTGCTAAGTTATTTTTTAATAGTGGTTCAGAGTACTTATGTCTAAAATTATTTCGTTTTATGGATTTATCTTTGTTTGTCTCATCCTCAAAATACTTAATTTTCTCTACATGTAGATAGTGTAATAGTTCTGATTTGTCTACATGTAGAAGAGGGCGAATGAGTTTGTAAGTATCTCTATCTTCAATGCTTCTCATTCCAGCTAACTCAGCACAGCCAGCACCCTTACAAAACTGCATAAGCATCCACTCAAACCTATCTCCAAGATGATGAGCAGTTAAGAGGTTTTCATAGCTACATGTAGAGATGAGTTCTTCAAAAAAATCATATCTAATTTTTCTAGCAGATGCTTCAAAATTTTTATCTATTTTTTGTGCTTTAAACTCTCTACATGTAAGGGAGTGTTTATCTGCTAAATCTTTAGCATATTTAACTTCCTCTTTACTTTGAGAACGAACTCCATAATCAACGATAGCTATATCAAATTTAATATTATTTTTTATAAGAAGAAAGAAAAGTGCAGTGGAATCTCCACCGCCAGAAAAAGCTAAAAGATTTTTCTTATCTCTTAAAAGTTTGAGAGTTTTTTCTTCTAGCATTTTAGTTTATGCGTTATTTACAGTCGCAGTTAAAATATTGCCAACAGTCCCAGTGATTTTAGCTTTATAGATTTTTCCAAATTCTAAGTCTTTAGAATCATCTGTACGATCATTTACATAAATCTCACCATCAATCTCTGGAGCCCAAATAGTCTCTTTTGCTGAAAGTAAGAACTCATGTTCATCACTCTCTCCATCTATAACTAACTCAATATCTTTGCCAATCTCAGCTTTAAGAGAATCTTCTAAAACTTTAGCAGTAATTTCACCAAGTATATCTGCGCGCTCTGCTATAACTTCAGCAGAAATTTTTTCACTCATCTCATAAGCAGAAGTTGTTTCTTCATCTGAGTAAGAAAATACATTGATTCTATCAAACCCAAAGCTAGCTGCAAATTCACACATCTCATCAAACATCTCTTGTGTTTCGTTTGGGTGTCCAACTATAAATGAAGTTCTGATAAATGAGTTTGGAAGTGACTTCATAAAGTCTAACAGTTCAAGAGTTTTGCTTTTTCCAAATCCACGCTTCATCATAAGAAGCATCTCATCATTTATATGTTGAATAGGCATATCAAAATAGTTATGAAAGATTTTAGATTTTGCAATATTTTTAAGTAGTGCTATCGTTGTAGTAGTTGGGTAAAGATAAAGAATTCTAGCAGATGTAACACCTTCGATAAGTTCAATTCTTTGAATCAAAAGACTTAATCCATCTTTGATATTATGGTCACGAAGATATGAGCTAGAATCTTGAGAAACAAAAGAAAAATCATAGTAACCTTTTGCTACAAGTCCCTCAACTTCTTTAGCTAAAGAATCAAGTGTACGAGAGTTTAGCTTACCTTTAAACGAAGGAATAGCACAAAAACTACAAGTCTGGTTACAACCCTCACTTAGTTTGATGTAAGCATGATAAGTAGAACCAGTTACAACTCTCTCTGCTCCATCAATTAAAAATACTTCTTCAGAAAATCGGCTCTCTTTTGCAGCTAAAAGCTCATCAATCTTGTCATAATCACCAACACCAGTAAAGATGTCAACCTCTGGCATATCGGCAGCTAACTCTTCACGATAACGCTCTGAAAGACACCCAGCAACAACAAGTACAGAATCATCTTTTCTAGTATCATGAAGATTTAAAATAGTATTGATACTTTCCTCTTTTGCCGCGTCAATAAAGCCACAAGTATTTACTATGATTACATCCGCATTTTCATTATCATCGCTAAGTTCAAAGTTTTGAAGTCTACCCATCATCACTTCTGTGTCAACAAGATTTTTTGTACATCCAAGAGATACGATATGAAGTTTATTGCTCATTTTTCTACTTTATATATATTTTTTGTATTATACTATAATGTCGACATGAAAATATATGATGTATTAATTTTAGGGGCTGGTGCGAGTGGTTTGATGTGTGCTTCACATTTGGACAAGTCTCTTCGTGTTGCCATAGTCGATATAAACGCAAAAGTTGCTCAAAAACTAAAAGTATCTGGTGGTGGAAAATGTAACATTACCTCTCTACATGTAGAGGAGGGTAACTTTGATGGTGATGAAGATTTTATATCTTATGCCCTCAATAACTTTTCAAAAGAAGATTTGTTAGAGTATTTAAGTGCTAATGGACTAGAGCCAGTTGTGCGTAAAAATCGTTACTATTTTTGTAAAGATTCTTCGGATGAAATCATAGATATTTTAAAGAAAAACTCTCTACATGTAGAGAAGTTTTTAAATACAAAGATTTTAAGTACTTCTAAAAAAGATAATATTTTTGAAGTAAAAACTAATAAACAAATACTAAAAGCAAAAAAATTAATTGTTGCGACTGGTGGAAAAAGTTTTGTAACATTGGGTGCTTCTGAGATAGGCTTAGATATTGCAAAAAGTTTTGATATAAAAGTAAAAGAGTTCAGTCCTGCACTTGTTGGTTTAACTGTTCAGCCGGAGCAATTTTGGATGAAAGAGTTAAGTGGGCTTTCTTGTTATGTACATATAAAAGTAGATGATAAAATACTAAAAGAGGATTTATTATTTGCTCATAAAGGCATAAGTGGACCTGCTGTTTTATCTGCTTCACTTTATTGGAGAAAAGGAAATCTAGCTATTGATTTTTTACCAAATGAAAATATACTTGAGTTAATTAATGGAAGTAAAAAACTAGTAAGTTCTGTAATAAATCTACCAAAACGATTATCTAAAGCGATATTAAAAGCTCTACATGTAGAGGATATTGAGTGTAAAAAATTAACTAAAGAGATGATGATAAACTTAGAAAAAATTCATAACTATCAGTTTGCTCCAGCTGGTAACTTTGGTTTTACAAAAGCAGAAGTCTCTCGTGGTGGAGTTCTAACAAGCGAATTAAATCTAGCAACTTTTGAAGCTCTACATGTAGAGGGTTTACACTTTATAGGTGAAGTTGTAGATGTAACAGGTGAACTTGGTGGATATAACTTTCAGTGGGCATTTTCTTCAGGGGTAACTTGTGCGCAAAATATAAAGTAAATTTAGGTACAATCACTAATTGATTAAAACTTTCACTATACAAAGGTAAAAAAATGAAATATATTTTAATATTATTACTTATGATTACAGCGTTACAAGCAGATAAAGTTAAGTACAAAACTTTAGCATGTCCAAGTATTGATATCTTAGAAAAAACACCAGTAAATACTGGTGATAACTATTTAGATATAAGTATGTACACAATAGCAAATAATTGTGTAGTACTTACAAAAAAATCATCAATTGAAGCAATAGGTTATAATGCAAATAATTCAAAAGATATTTTTCAAGAGATTATATATAAAAAAACTGGTGCTCATCTTTTTGTAAAAAGATCAGAAATAATTATTGAAAAGTTTGGAAGAAAAAGTAGTTTTAGATTTTAGAATCTAAATGGTGTTCGAGAGAAGATTTGAACTTCCGACCACTTCGATGTCAACGAAGTGCTCTACCCCTGAGCTACCCGAACTAGAACAAAATTTTAACTAAAAATCCTTAAACTAATTACTATATTTACTTTTATTTTATGTTTATTAAGTGTATAATTGCGAATAATTAATAAAGTATTACAAGGCAAGTTATGAACTTAACTGAGTTAGAAGAAATTGGTCTAAAAAATGTTGGTAATGTTTACCATAATCTAAGCTATGAAGAATTAATTAAACATGAGCTAGATAACGATGAGTGCGCGCTTACTAAAAAGGGTGCAACTGCTGTTGATACTGGAATCTTTACAGGTCGTTCTCCTAAAGATAAGTACTTTGTAGATCGTGATCCATCAAACAAGTATATTGCTTGGGGTGATGTAAATCAAAAAGTATCTGCTGAAATTTTTGACGAACTTTTAATCGTTGCTCAAGAACAATTATCAAATAAAGACCTTTATGTAACAGATGTGTTTTGTGGTGCTTCTGCTGCTTCAAAAAGATCAGTTCGTTTCGTAACTGAGATAGCTTGGCAATCTCACTTTGTAAAAAATATGTTTATTCGCCCAACAGAATCTGAATTAGAAGTTTTTCAATCAGATTTTACAGTACTAAATGCTTGTAAAGCTGTTAATGATAAATGGAAAGAACATGGTATGAATTCAGAAGTGTTCGTACTTTTTGATGTAGAAAGAAACATGTGTATCATTGGTGGAACTTGGTATGGTGGTGAGTTGAAAAAAGGAATTTTCTCAATGATGAACTACTGGTTACCATTAGAGGGTAAACTTTCTATGCACTGTTCAGCAAATGTTGGAGAGCGTGGAGATACTGCACTTTTCTTTGGTCTTTCTGGTACTGGAAAAACTACACTTTCTACTGATCCACATCGCGCACTTATTGGTGATGATGAACATGGTTGGGATAACTATGGAGTATTTAACTTCGAGGGTGGATGTTATGCAAAAGTAATCAACCTTGATGGTAAAAGTGAACCTGAAATTTATAATGCTATTCGTGAAGATGCACTACTAGAAAATGTAGTAATGTATGGTGAGGGTGAAGTTGATTATGAAGATTCTTCAAAAACTGAAAATACTCGTGTATCTTACCCAATAGAGCATATCAAGAATCATAAGACAGATTTAATGGCTGGTCATCCTGAAAATATAATCTTTTTAACTGCTGATGCTTTTGGTGTACTTCCTCCAGTTTCAAAACTTACAAAAGAGCAAGCAATGTACTACTTCTTAAGTGGATATACTGCAAAAGTTGCTGGAACTGAACGTGGAATTACTGAACCAACTGCAACTTTCTCAGCTTGTTTTGGTGAAGCATTTTTACCACTGCACCCAACTGAATATGCGAAACTTTTAGGTAAGAAAATTGATGAACATAATGTTAATGTTTATCTTGTAAACACTGGTTGGACTGGTGGTGCTTATGGTGTTGGACATAGAATGAGCATAAAAGACACAAGAGATTGTATCAATGCTATTTTAGATGGAAGTATTCAAAACTCTGAGTTTGATACTACAAAAACTTTCCGTCTTCATGTACCAAAAACTCTTGGAAATATTAATCCAGAGATATTAAACCCTAGAAATGCATGGGCAGATAAATCTGAGTTTGATAAAACTCGTGATACTTTAGCTGAGATGTTTATTAAAAATTATAAGAAATATCAAGATGGAAATCACACAGATTACGCACCATTTGGTCCAATAGTCGGCTCTTAAGATAAAAATAGCGACGCATTTTCTGCGTTGCTCACTTCGTCACATACTAAAGTATGCTTCCTCAGCGTGCGCCTTGAAACTACATCACTCTTTTTATCTTAAAACTGTATTTGTTATTTTAAACTTGTGCTACATGTAGAGGATTAGACTTTTTTCTTTTTCTTAGTAGCATGCTCTAAGTACAACCACAAAGCCCCACCAAATACAACAAGTATAAGAGGAGCTATCCAAGGTTTCTCACCAATAGCTTCAGCAACTTTCATAAGTGGACCACCTGAGTAAAAACTACCAAGTCCAACAACTAAAGTCCATATAACTGAACTTCCAATATTTAAAATAGTAAACTTTTTAAAGTCGTATTTTGTAAGACCGATGGCAATAGGAATAAGTGTTTTTATACCGTATACGAATTTTTGAAATAAAATAATCCAAGAACCATATCTTTTCATAAGTACATGCGAAAGTGCTAGTTTTCTTCTATGCTTACGGATACCTTCCATCATAGTGGCTTTTTGATATCTTGCCATATAAAAAAGCATAACATCACCAAGGGCATTTGCTACAAATGCTACTGCCATTGCAGTTGCTAAGTCCATCTTACCCATGTAAGATAAAACACCAGCCCCAACAAGCATAACAAATCCACCACCAAGCGAGTATAAAAATAGTATTATGTATCCGTAAGTTTCTAGTTTAGTAAATATTTCTTCCAAAAAAATTCCTTGATTTTATCTATAGTTTTTTAATTTTCATTATCTCATCACGAAGACGAGCTGCTTCTTCAAAGTTTAACTCTTTAGCAGCTGCTTTCATCTTTAGCATTAACTCTTTTGTTATCTCTTTTTTTTC
>Ga0256826_1001695_pt1 | contig 13668 bp, 11 predicted proteins | sample CV79metaG_FD_185975 | JGI IMG/M metagenome (GOLD analysis project Ga0256826, IMG submission 185975) | Hydrothermal vent microbial communities from East Pacific Rise, Pacific Ocean - CV79 | ecosystem: Environmental > Aquatic > Marine > Hydrothermal vents | place: Pacific Ocean: East Pacific Rise...
ACTCAATTTACTTAAAAATGCAAAGAAAAGGTGTAAGTATAGATGAGGTACTTGACCTTTTGGCAGTAAGAATTTTAACAAGTGATGCAGTAAAGTGTTACAATATTTTAGGGCTTATTCATCTTCATTTTCGTCCTCTTGCATCACGCTTTAAAGATTATATAGCTGTTGCAAAAGATAATGGTTACCAAACTATTCATACAAGTGTTTTTTACAATACTGCTATTTTTGAAGTACAAATAAGAACTTATGAGATGCATCGTACAGCAGAGCTTGGGGTTGCTGCTCATTGGAAATACAAAAGTGGTGCAAGTAATATAAAGTTAGATTGGTTAGATAATCTTCAGTACCAAAAAGAGTCTGTTGAAGATTTTTATGACTTAGTTAAAAATGATTTGTATTCAGAAGATATTTCTGTTTTTTCACCAACTGGTGATGCATTTACACTTCCTCGTGGAGCAGTTGTATTAGACTTTGCTTATACAGTTCATAGTGAAGTAGGGAATAAAGCTGTCTCAGCACTTGTAAATAAAACAAAATCTTCTCTTTTAACTGAACTAAATAATGGTGATATAGTAAAAATCATCAAAGAAGATAAACTTGTCACTCGATGTTCATGGCTTGATGCAGTTAAAACAAGTAAGGCACAAACAAATATAAAACTTAATTGTAATGCAAGACTTAGAGAGATAAATGTAAAATCTGCTGTTAATATTGTTGCAACTGTTATGGGGCTCAATGAGCATAGAATCACTGAATGGTTTAAACAAAATAGTTGTGAGAATGTAGCGAGTATAGCTTCTGATGTTGAGCATTTTAAACATGTTATACATAGATATGTTGCAGATATAAATAAAAATAGTCGCTTTCGGGGTTTCCTCTCAAGGCATAGATTTAAACTCAAAAGCCATGAGATAGCTGGTTTAGAGATTTACTCTTCATCTAATGTAAATGACATTGTATTTGACTACTGTTGTCACCCTAAGACAGGTGATGAAGTAATGGGGTTTTTAGATAAAAATAAAGTTAATGTTCACCATAAAATGTGTAGTGAAGCTAATAAGAGGCTAGAAGCTCACACACCTATGGTTTTTGTTTCTTGGGCACATCAAAAGCTTTATAAGTATAGTCTTATTGCCTCTCTTCATAATGAAAAGGGAGCACTTGCTGAGTTTTTGACCTATCTTGTGAAACTCAATATTGATATCATCTCAATAGAACTTGGTAAAGAAAGTGAAGAGTATACGAAGTTCTGTGAGCTGAATTTTGAGTCAAAAGAGGACGATATTAATGCATTACGTGCTAAAATAGAGTCTAAAATAAAAGTTATTCATCTCATACGAACAGATGATGCATACAAATCATAAACTATAATATTATAAATAACGGAGAAGATAAAGAATGATAAACGAAGCACTAAGAGAAATAAACCGTGGAACCGCTGAAATTATTGACAGTGAACGCATAGAAAAACTTTTAAAAGCTTACTTTGAAGAGGGTAAAACTTATACTGTTAAAGCTGGTTTTGATCCTACTGCACCAGACCTTCACTTAGGACACACTGTATTACTTCAGAAACTTGCAACTTTTCAAAAATATGGTGGAAGAGTTCAATTTCTTATCGGTTCTTTTACTGCAATGATTGGTGATCCTACAGGAAAAAGTGCTACGAGAAAAGTACTTACAAAAGAGGATATTATTATAAATATTGACTCTTATACAACACAAGCTTTTAAAATTTTAGATGCTGATAAAACTGACATAGTTTACAATAATGAGTGGTTAGATGAGTTAGGTGCAGCAGGTATGTTACAACTCGCTTCAAACCTTACTGTCGCTCGTATGTTAGAGCGTGATGACTTCTCTAAACGTTATGCTTCACAAACACCAATCGCAGTAAGTGAATTTATGTATCCACTTCTTCAAGGTTACGATAGTGTTTATTTATCTTCGGACATTGAGATAGGTGGAACTGATCAAAAGTTTAACCTCCTTATGGGTCGCCAACTTCAGAAGGCTTATGAAATTAAAAAGCAACAAGCCGTACTTATGATGCCTATTTTAGAAGGTTTAGATGGTGTTCAAAAGATGTCTAAATCTCTTGGTAACTACATCGGTGTAACAGATGCTCCAAATGATATGTTTGGTAAAGTTTTAAGTATTAGTGATGAGTTAATGTGGCGTTTTTATGAACTACTTAGTACAAAAACTCTTGATGAAATTGCAGCACTTAAAGTTGCAGTTGCAGATGGCTCAAAACACCCTAAAAAAGTGAAAGAAGAACTTGCATTAGAAATAACTACTCGTTTTCACTCAGAAGATGAAGCTACAAATGCAAAAACAGAATTTGATAAAGTACATTCAAAAAGTCAAATTCCTACAGATATCCCTGAATTTGAGTGTGAGGGTGAGATTTGGATAGCTAAAGCATTGCTAGATTGTAACATTGAGCCTTCAACTTCACAGGCTAGGCGAGATATTAAGCAAGGTGGTGTTAAAATAAACCAAGAAAAAGTAACTGATGATAAGTTACAACTTTCAACTGGAGAATATTTACTTCAAGTTGGAAAAAGAAAATTCGCAAAACTAAAGGTAAATTAATGAGCTTTAACTCTTTACAAATTGGAAAATACACTATAGAAAAGCCTATCGTTCAAGGTGGAATGGGTGTCGGTATTAGTTGGGATCAACTAGCTGGAAATGTTTCAAAAGAGGGTGGTCTTGGTGTAATTAGTTCTGTTGGTACAGGATACTTTTTAGACAAAAAATTTGCAGGAAAACTTGTTGCAAATAGACCTCTAAGTGAAGATAACTTCTATTCAAGAGATGGTTTCGAAGCGATCATTAAAAGTGCTCGTGAAATCTGTGGAGACAAACCATTAGCGGCTAACATTCTTTATGCTATTAATGGTTATGGTGATGTAGTTAAAAATGCTTGTGAATTAGGTGTAGATATCATTATCACGGGTGCTGGACTTCCTACAAATATGCCAGAGTTTACTGAAGGGTATCCTGATGTTGCTCTTGTTCCTATTGTGTCATCTGCTAAAGCACTTAAAATCATCTGTAAACGTTGGAAGAAACGTTATGACAGACTTCCTGATGCTGTAGTTGTTGAAGGTCCAAAATCTGGAGGACACCAAGGTTTTACATATGAACAATGTAAGATGGAAGAAAACCAACTTGAAAATATTGTTGGTCCAGTTGTAGAAGAAGCTAAAAACTGGGGAGATATTCCTGTTATTGCTGCTGGTGGTGTTTGGGATAAAGCAGACATTGAAGATATGATGAGTCGTGGTGCTCGTGGTGTTCAAATGGGAACTCGCTTTATTGGAACACATGAGTGTGATGCACATGAAAACCTTAAAAAAGTACTTATAGATGCGGAGAAAGATGATATTCAACTTATGGGTTCACCTGTTGGTTACCCTGCACAAGGTGTTGTAACTAATCTTACTCATATGGTTGAGAAACGTGAAGGTCCTGCTATTAAATGTATTTCAAACTGTGTTGCTCCTTGTAACCGTGGTGAAGAAGCAAAAGTAGTTGGATTCTGTATAGCAGATAGATTATCAGATGCTTATGAAGGTAACTTAGAGACTGGTCTTTTCTTCTCTGGAACAAATGGGTATAAACTCAAAGAAATCATCTCTGTAAAAGAGTTAATGACAAAACTTACACAAGGCGAATAAGTATATAAATGCTTCGCTCTATAGTTGTACTTTTAATCTTTTTTTTATCACTTCAGGCTCTGAGTGAGAAAGATCTTTTAAAACGTGCAAATGGTTTTGTAAACTCCTCTTCTAAGAGTAACCAGTTCCGTGCATATAATGACTACAAAAACCTTTATCTTCGTGCTTTAATGAATGAAAATAGCAAATTAAAAATAAGTGCTCTTCGTGGAATTGTTAGTAGTGGAGCTAAACTTCACATTGATGTTTCTCAATATGCGGATGAACTTTCTTCTTTAAGTGTTAAAAAAACATATAAAGCTCCAATTCCTAAAAAAATCAAAAAATCAACAAAAAAATTAAAAGTAAAATCTTCTCATAGGCTTAAATCTATACGATGGAAAAGTGGTCGTTTAGTAATGGCTTTTGATAAAAAACTTCGTAATAATCAGATAAACTACTTTACACTCTACGATAGTAAAACTAAAAAATATAAATATGTTTTTGATGTACATGCTTCGATGCTTACTCGTTCACAAAACTTGAGAAAAGACGGTATTGATAGAATTAAGATAGCACAGTATAACTCAAATACTTTACGACTTGTTATTGAGCATAGTAGTAAACTTACTATACGTTTTAAGAAAACTACTAAAGAACTCTCTATTAGTATAAAAGGTGGTAATAAGTCTACTTATATTGCACCAAAACATAATGTTGTTACACCTAAACGTTTAGATAGAAATAAAATAATAGTAATAGATCCAGGTCATGGTGGAAAAGATCCAGGCGCAGTTGGATATAAAAGATATAGAGAAAAAGTTGTAGTACTTCAAATCGCTCAGAAGTTAAAAAAAGTTCTTCGTAGTCGTGGTTATAAAGTTTATATGACAAGAGACTCTGATAAATTCATAAAACTAAGTTATAGAACAAAATATGCAAATAGAAAAAAAGCAGATCTCTTCATAAGTATTCATGCAAATGCAGTGGGCAGAAAATCTGCTAAAAAAGTACATGGATTTGAGTGTTATTTTTTAGACAAGTCTCGTTCCTCTCGTGCAAAAAGAGTCTCAGCTAGTGAAAATAAAGTTGATTTGAAAGAGATGAATTTTTATGGAAAAGAGAGCTTTTTAAATACTTTAAATTCTCATAATATTGTTGCGGCAAATAAACTTGCAATTGACTTACAACGTGGAGCACTAGGGAACTTGAACAAACACTATAAAGGTGTTAAAGATGCAGGAGTTAGACCTGGTCCTTTTTGGGTTCTTGTTGGAGCTCAGATGCCAGCTGTTTTAGTTGAAGTAGGGTTTATAACACACCCTAAAGAAGCAAAAAGACTTGTAAATAGAAAATACCAAGATGATATTGCTTTAGGTTTAGCTAATGGTGTAGAGAGATATTTTTTAAATAACTAAGAAAAAAGGGAATACATATGCAAAGAAGGGATTTTTTTAAACTTTCACTCGCTACTTCAACATTGGTTTTAGCAACTTCAAATGCTGCGGCTACAACAAGACAACCTATAGACTCTCGTAAAGTATCAACACATACATTTCCTGAAAAACGTCCTTTAATCACATACTCAGATAGACCACCTCTTTTGGAAACTCCTCGTGATGCTTTCACTCGTGCAATAACTCCAAATGATGAACTTTTTGTCAGATGGCATATGCCTAAAATACCAACTGCTATAAATATGGAAAGATACTATATAAATGTACATGGAGAAGTTAAAGAGAGACTTTATTTAACAGTTGATGCATTGAAAAAAGAGTTTGAGCAAGTTGAAGTGACTGTGGCTATGCAGTGTGGTGGTAACTCCCGTTCAGCGTTTGTACCAACTACAAGTGGTATTCAGTGGGGAAGCGGTGCTATGGGTTGTTCTAAATATAAGGGTGTAAGACTCAAAGATGTTTTAGCAAAAGCTGGACTTACAGATGACTCTGTTTGGATCACTCTTAACGGTGGAGATGAAGCAGTTATGAAAAAGATAGAGAGTTTTAAACGCGAACTGAAAATCTCTGAAATTACTGATGATACGATTATCGCTTATGAACAAAATGAAGAAGAATTGCCATTTTTAAATGGTTATCCTGTGCGTTTAATCATCCCTGGATTTTATGCAGACTCATGGGTAAAACAACTCTCAAACATAGATGTTACAAAAGAGTATAAAAATTATTACTATATGGATACAGCTTATAGAGTACCAGATAATGAAACAGAATCCGAAACTCCAGAGCATCATGCAAACAAAACAAAACCATTAGAGCTAATGAATGTAAAATCTTATATTGGTTATCCTACTTCTTTATCACAGGTTCATGCTAAAGCACACTTGACTATTAAAGGTATTGCATTTGATGAAGGTAAAGGTATCAAGGAAGTTCTTATCTCTTTAGATAAGGGCAAAACTTGGGAGAGGGCAACTTTAGCAGAAGAACTCTCAAAGTATGCCTTTAGAGTGTTCTCTTATAAAATGAAACCTATGAATAAAGGAAAGCTAACTATACTTGCAAAAGCTGTAAATAATGCAGGCCAAGAGCAACCTTTTGCACATGAGATACAATGGAATCATGGTGGATACAAATATAATGGAATTGACAGTGTAACTGTTGATGTAATATAAGGAACAATAGATGAAAAAGATTATATTTATACTACTAATGGCTACTCTTTCTCTTCAAGCAGTTTATACTGAAAAAGTGAAAATGACAAGTATTACCTTTGTAATTCCTAGTGATGAAAATACTATTGTTATGCAGAGAAACTGTCAGTGGTGTCACTCGTATGGTTATATACTCAATCAAGGAAAACAGTCAAAAGAATTTTGGAATAAGGTAGTTGTAAAAATGAGAGATGTTTATAAAGCACCAATAACTCCAAGAGATGAACTCTTAGCTACTGAATATCTTTATAAGCACTTTGGAAATAAAAAAGAGAAGTAGGTTTTAAACTTCTTCTTTCTTCCACTCTAAGTCACCATGTCTTGCTTCTTTATCGTTAATAATATCTTCAATTTGCATTTTTACTTTTTCATACACATACTGCTCTTTAAAGTGAGGAATTCTTCCACCAGCAGCATTAGGATGTCCACCACCATTTGCCCACTCTTTAGAAATCTGAGCAACACTTACTTTATAGTCAGCACGAAGACTCATAGCCCCTTTAAAACTAATATCTACAATGAAGTCATACTCAGGGTAAGCAACAAGAAAGCCATTTCCTACGATAGAAGTATTTCCAACTGCATAAGATAAAAATCCTTTATATCCTTTATAGTAGATAGTATTCGTTTTTCTTTGAGAACCTAAAAGTGCAACAACAAAGTCAGTTGCTAAGTTATCAAGAGTATCATTCTTTCCTCGTTTAAAGAAGCTTTTTTTGATAAGGTGAATCTTCTCATCTAAAACTATAGGAGCATCTTCTTCATTGATGAACTGTACTGCTTCTTCAAGAAGTGTAAGTTTGTAGTCATTGTCTTCATTTGCGAACATTATACGGTTTAGCTCTCGTGTTTCATTTACTAAACGCATACATACTTTTCCATACTCAAAGTTATCATGCTCATCTTTTTTCCAAAGATCGACAGCATTTACTATGTCTACATACTTACACATCCAAGATGGCTCATCAAATTCAAAGTGTTCTTTTGCATAATCATATACTATTTTTGTTGCACAACGCTCAACATCGAGGTAGTACCAGTCGTGTTTTTTAGCACTTTCTGCACCACTTCCATGGTGATCTAGAAGAGTAAGTCTGACATCGATTTTTTGTTGGTTAAGTTTTGCTACTTCTTCTGTAATCCAACGTGACTCATCTGCTGTAAGATTTAGGTCACTTATAAGTATAAGAGCTTTTGTTTTCTCTTTTTTTATATTGTCTAAGATTATAGTCAGTTTAGATCTTACTTCTGGACCGTAGTTCGCATTGTAGTTGTGTTTTTGATACGGAGTATATTTTAGTACTAACTGGCAGCTATAACCATCTAAGTCGATATGTGAGAGGTGATGAATTGTTCTATTGTTCATAAGTTATTATTTCCTTTGAGTTGTTAAGTTTTTTTATATTTCTACAGCGATTGAGCCAAGAACTTCAAATGTTGCATTTGAGTCTATTTCTGCATGAGATAGTGTTACTACATCAAGTGAGAAACGCTCAAATATCTCAGCAACACCACGACGAAGTTGCGGGTCTACTATGATAACTACAGGACTAACACCTTTTTGTAGAAGTTCAGCAGCTTTTGTAGATGTCGCTTGTATGAGTGCATTTATTTCCCCTACATTAAGCATTAAGTTTCTAACTCCATCTTGTTCTTGAGATTTTTGGAGTAACATCTGTTCTGTATTTGTATCAAAAGTTAGAAGTCGTATAACTCCATCTTCACTGGAGTACATCTGCGTTATAACGCGAGAGAGTTTTGCACGAACTTGTTCTGTAATGAGTTCTACATTTTTTGTGTACTCAGCTATATCAGCGATAGTCTCTAAAATAGTAAGCATATCTTTAAGAGGAATTTTCTCATGTAAAAGAGCTTTAAGAACACGTTGAATAAGCCCAATACTAGCAACTTTCATTACATCATCGATAATAACAGGAAAACTATCTTTGATTTTATCAATAAGCGTTTGAACTTCTTGACGAGTCAGAAGGTCTTCTGCATTGCGTTTAATAAGCTCACTCATATGTGTTGAGATAACAGTAGCCGGATCAACAACAGTGTAACCATTAATGATAGCATCTTCTTTATCGGCTGGGTAAATCCATAAAGCATCAAGACCAAAAGCAGGTTCTTTTGTAGCCTCACCATTTATCTCTCCCGTTGCCATTCCGCTATCCATCGCAAGAAATTTATCTGGTTGGATCTCGCCTTCACCTATACTAATACCTTTGAGTAATATCTGGTACTGTTGTGGTTGCAGGTGTAAGTTATCACGAATACGAACTTGAGGCATCAAAAAGCCAAAGTCGCTGGCAATTTTACGACGCATGGAACGAATACGTTCAAGTAAATCTCCACCTTGAGAATTGTCTGCAAGTTTTATAAGTTGATAGCCAAGGGTGAGCTCTAACATCTCAACTTTTAGTATATCTTCAAGTGCACTTTCTTCTTCTTTTGCTATCTCTTCATGTGTTTTTTGAGGTTTTATTTTTTCATTTTCTTGATCTTTTAAACGTGAATCTTTAGCCATATTATCAACATCTAAAATAGTAAGTTCACCACGATCAAACTTATAAATAGCCCAACCAAGTGAGGCAAAGAGAATTCCTACAAACCCCATAGAGGCAGTTGGAAGACCAGGAACAAGAGCAAAAAGAATCATGATAAATCCAACAATCATCATAATTTTAGAGTTACCAACCATCTGGTTAATAGTTCCCTCTGCGAAGTTCTCTCCATCGCTAGAACTTCTTGTAATCATAATACCCGTAGCAGTAGAGATAATAAGTGCTGGAATTTGCCCAACTAAACCATCACCAATTGTTAAAAGTGTAAAAGTTGAAGCGGAATCTCCAACTGTCATATCATGTTGAAAAACACCAATTAAAAAGCCACCGATGATGTTAATAAGAGTAATGATAATACCAGCAACTGCGTCACCTTTTACAAACTTACTTGATCCATCCATTGCTCCATAAAAGTTGGCATCTTGGAGTATTTCTGCTCGTCTTTGTTTCGCTTCTGCATCATCTATAAGACCTGCATTTAAGTCAGCATCAACTGCCATCTGTTTACCTGGCATCGAATCAAGAACGAAACGAGCAGCAACCTCTGCAACTCTTGTTGAACCTTTGGTAATAACCATAAAATTTATAAGCACGAGGATAGCAAAAACTATAATACCAATAACAAAGTTTCCACCAACAACAAAATCACCAAAACTGGTAATAATATCACTCATATTTTCTGGACCTTCATGCCCATGACTTAAAATCATTCTCGTGGTAGCGATGTTTAATGAAAGTCTAAATAGTGTTAATATAAGAATAAGAGTAGGAAAAGTTGTAAGGTCAGTTGGCTTTGGTATGTATAATGAAATAAGTAAAATAAGAACAGCCATAGCCATAGAAACTGTTAGTAATATATCAAGAACGGCTGATGGTAAGGGTACGATAATAATGGCTAAAATAGCCATTACAAAAATAACAACACTAAGATCTTTTTGTCCGAGAAGGAAGTTTAGTGTTGTACCAACCTGCTGTTTAAACGTGAGCTTTTTTGCCAAAAACTACTCTTCGTCTATGATGTCAGCAAGAGTAAGTTCGCCTAGAAAAGAGTCGATTTTACCCTGGAGTTTATTTAAAAATGGCCAAATAGAACAAATATCTGCTTTGTCTGAGGGACAGTTATTCTCAGATGGAGCACATTCAAAAACTACAGGAGCTTTTCCCTCAACAGTTACCATAACTTCTAACATACTGATTTCTTTAGGAGTTTTGTTTAGTGCAAAACCACCCTTAGCACCCTTGTAAGATTTAAGGATACCTTTTTTTGCAAGTGACTGTAAAATCTTTGCTAAAAAACTTTTAGAGATTGTAAGTTCACGAGAGAGTGATTCACTGTCCATTGGTTCTTTTGCAGTTGAGAGTAAAATCAAAGAGAGTATCGCATACTCACTTGCACGGGTTATTAACATATTTTATACTTTGTAATTATTTTAGTAGTTTATTATAGCTAAAAAAACTAAAAACTACTTAGCAGCTATATTTTTAAAGAATATTTAGATATAATTCCGGCTCAGCTTTACATATAAGTGTGTAAAAGTTAGATAAATACCCATCAGGAGGCTATTATGGCTTTAGATTCGGCTAAAATACAAGAAATTGTTACAAAATACGGACGTAATGAAAACGACACTGGTTCAAGTGAAGTTCAAATTGCATTATTAACTACAAGAATTGCAGAGTTAACAGAACACTTAAAAGAGTTCAAAAAAGATCACGCATCACGTTTAGGACTTCTTAAACTTGTTGGTAAACGTCGTCGTTTAATGAGATACTTCAAACGTGTAAACAAAGAAGCATATCTTACTCTTGTAGAAGCTCTACAAATCCGTGACAACATCTAGTTTTCACACTTTTTCTTTATGACAAGAAATTCATTTAATATGAGTTTCTTGTCATACTCTTTTTTTATTCCAATTATCAACTTTTTTTATAATATAACAAATTAAATGTGCCTACTTTGTCACCTAGTGTCCGATATTCGAGCATAATCACCTAATCTACTCATTCTTCCCTTTTTTTATAATCAATTCAATTTTCTTTCAGTCTATAAAGAGTAATATTTGTGTAATTTGATTTATGGAGGTTTATTGTGTCGAAAAATAATAATAATGAAATTAGTACAGAAGGTCTCACTTTCTTAGATGATGGAGAAGTTTTATATAACGATCTATATCTATTATCTGAAACTGATGAGAAGGGTATTGTACAGTACGCAAGTGACTCGTTTTTAAAAATAGCAAATATGACAAGTGAAGATATTGTAGGAGAACCACATAATATTGTACGACATCCAGATATGCCAAGAGCAGCATTTAAATCTCTTTGGGATGATGTGCAAGAAAAAGGATTCTGGACAGGTTATGTAAAGAATTCACGTAAAGGTGGCGGTTTTTACTGGGTCTATGCAACAGTTTTACGTTCAGTGGATAAAGCAGGAAATACAAAGTATGTTTCTATTCGTGTTAAACCTTCACGTGAAGATATTCAAAAAGCTGTAGAGCTTTATGCAACACTAGATTAAGATAAAAGGATAATAAAATGGCATTAATGAAAAAAGGTAATTCAGGTTCATCTTCTGCGGTAGTATCCTCTGGTGGCGTAGATAAACGCAAGCAGAGAACATTAGCAAAACAGCAACAAATTAGTGAAAGTATCGCTGGTGTTTCTATGAGTATTTTAGAAAATGCACAAGAGAGTGTAAGTGCTATTGAGCAACTTAAGTCTTCAATGGAACAGATTGCAACTGCAGCAGAAGAAAATAGCGGTGCAAGTGAGCAAGCTCTTTCAAATGTTAAAGGTATAAATACTAATATTAGTAGAATGACTACTACTATTAATGCAGTTACAACTTCAACAATCTCAACTGGTGATAATATTATGTCAGCTGTTGCGAAGATTAACACTTCTGTTGAGCGTATGGGAAATGCTGTAACTGTCGCAAATGAATCAGCTACAAAAAGTGAAGAGCTTAAAGAATCTTCTCAAAATATTGGAAATGCAGTTGGTTTTATTGCTAAAATTGCAGATCAAACAAATCTCCTTGCCTTAAATGCAGCTATTGAAGCATCTCGTGCTAAAGAACATGGAAAAGGTTTTGCAGTTGTTGCTGATGAAACACGTGCATTAGCAGGTGAGAGTGAAAAGAATGCTGAGTTTATTTCTGAACTTGTAAACAAAATTCAAGGAAGCATTGACAACATTATTAAAAGTATTGGTTCAACTACTGACATTATCTCTGGTAATGGGGTAAAAGGAAATGCTCTTGCTCTTAAGATGGAAGAACTAACAAAAATTGCAGTTTACTCTGTTGAGGCAGCAAGAAGTATAGGTTCTTATACTACACAACTTGGTGATTATATAGAAAAGATTAACGATGGCTCAGGAGAAATTGCTGGAGCTTCAAGCGAAATAGCACTTTCAGTTGAAAAAACTTTAAACTCTATAGAAGTACAATCAGATGCACTTTCTCAAACAGAAGATGACATCAAAGAACTTTCTAATTTAGCAGAAGAGTTAAAGTACTCTACAGACACAATGAAATCAGCTGAAGATATTGCTATGAGTGCTGACACTATTAGTGCTTCTATGGATGAAATTCAAAATGCTCTTGAAGATGTCACTTCATCTCTTAACCAAATGGAAGAGTCTTCACAAAATACAAATCAAAGTGCATTAAGTAATAAAGAACTAGTTGAAGCTGGTTTAGTGACTGCAAAAGATATAGATAAACTTATAGAAATTGCAAGACGTAACTTCGACCTTCTTAAAATTTCTTTCAATGAAGTAAAAGCATCTGTTATTGAAATTAAGTCATCATTTAATGACTCTATTGAGCAGGGTAACAGTGCAGCATCAGAGTTAAATGTAATCGTTAAAGAGACAAAAAGTGTTAATAAAACAGTTGGAAATATCTCTAATTCTATTGTTCAGTTAAATATGCTCGCTATTAGTGGAAGCATTGAAGCTGCTCGTGCTGGAGACTTTGGAAAAGGTTTCGCAGTAGTTAGTGCTGACATTAGAAACTTGGCTAAAGATTCTGAAAGTAATACTGAAAAAATTAACGACATCGTAGAGTCAATGAACTCTGAAATAGATACTGTTAAAACAGACTGGAATGACCTTTTACATTCACAAGCAAGTGAAGAGAGAAGTATTAATAGTCTTGTAGATGATATTATGGCTATTACAGATTTACTTGTTGATTTATTAGATAAGTATACAGGTCTTAAAGCTGCAAATGATCAAAATCTTGAAGGTATGAACCAGGTTATGATTGGTATTAGTGAGATTCAGAAAGCTGTTGAACTTAGTGCTAGAAATGCAAGTGAGTCTCGTAAAGCAAGTGAACTTATTATCGATACTGTGACACATATTGGTGAAGGTGTAGAAGAGTTGGCAGTTATGGCAGACGAGCTACAACAAGGTTAAAAGACAGGTGCAAACTATGCAAATTCAAGAGATTTTAATTGTTAAAAATGCTCATGAAAATTATGGAATATCTACAGAAGATATAAACCAGATTTCTAGAGTTTCACCACTAATGCCTTTACCCCTACGCCCATCGGGTGTAAGAGGTCTATGCTCAGTAGGTGGAAATGTAGTATCAATGGTCGATATGAATCTTCTTTTAGGTATGCCAGAAGTAGATTTAGATGATCATAAAAGTAGAATTATTAGTTTAAATAATGAACTCTCTTCAAATACACTACTTGTAAGTGATGTCTATAATACAGTTGAAATTGATCAGGAAAACATTGAG
>Ga0256826_1001696_pt1 | contig 13663 bp, 16 predicted proteins | sample CV79metaG_FD_185975 | JGI IMG/M metagenome (GOLD analysis project Ga0256826, IMG submission 185975) | Hydrothermal vent microbial communities from East Pacific Rise, Pacific Ocean - CV79 | ecosystem: Environmental > Aquatic > Marine > Hydrothermal vents | place: Pacific Ocean: East Pacific Rise...
GTAAGGTTGAAAGCCAAATTATTAATGTTGAGAAAAAAATAGCCATTGTTCCTTCTCTTGCTATTCACTTAGATGATAAAGCAAACAAAGATAGAACTGTAAATAAACAGACCGACCTTTGTCCTGTGCTAAGTACCAATGAAGAGTTTGATTTTGAGCTCTTTTTAAAATGGCAATTAGAAAAAAATGGTTTGTATGGTGTGGGCGAAATTTATGCTCATGAACTAAGTTTTTACGACACACAAAAAGCCTCTTTTCTTGGACTACATGACGACTTTATTGCCTCGGCAAGACTTGACAACCTACTCTCTTGTTATGTAGGTATGCTGAGTATCTGTTCTGTTGATAGCTCAAAACCTATGCTTTTTATTGCGTCTGACCATGAAGAGGTTGGCAGTGACTCTACTTCTGGTGCTGGTGGAACTTTTTTAGAAAACACTCTTAGACGTATGTTTCCAGAATATCAAGAATATATAAAGATGACAAGAAGCTCTTTAATGATAAGTGCTGACAATGCTCATGCTATTCACCCTAACTTCTCTAGTAAACATGACAACAACCATGCACCATATATTAACAAAGGAGTAGTCATAAAAGTCAATGCTAACCAGCGTTATGCTTCAAACTCTGAGAGTATGGCACGGTTTATGAAAGTAGCTAAAGAGCTAGGCGAACCTATTCAAAAGTTTGTTACACGAAGTGACATGGGTTGTGGCTCAACTATTGGTCCAATTACTGCTACAAAGATTGGTGTAAACACTATTGATATTGGACTTCCTACCTATGCAATGCATTCCATTCGTGAACTTGCAGGCTCAGACGATGCTCACTCTCTTTACAAAATATTACTAGGTTTTTAACGTTACAAATAGTATCACAGATAAAAATATGAACTTTACGTTTATATTTTTTCATAAATTGAACTGTTTCCTCTATGCTCAAAATCTTAAAATATAACTTTTTCTTAAGATAATGTTTCCATTTTGTTACAACTCTTGTTATAATGAAAATTAGCTGATTTAAGCTAATCTTCCAAACTGTGTTTGCTTATGTATATAGATTGTATACATTATCAAGCTCTCTTTTGGAACATTAGCTAAATGAGCATTTTTTATGAAAAAGGATAAAAATGGCAAAAGGTAAAAAAGTAACGGTTATTGGAACAGGGAATTTTGGATCAACTGTAGCATTTATTTTAGCAATGAATGGAACATGTCATAATGTTGTACTTCGTGGTAGAAACTATGACATAACCAAAGGGAAAGCACTTGATATGTCTCAAGCAGCTAATGCAGCAAGACAACATACCATTGTAAAAGCAGCTAAAGGTCCTGAGGATATGGCTGAATCAGATGTAGTTGTTATTACAGCTGGAGCACCAAGAACACCAGGTATGAGCCGTGATGATCTACTAGTAATGAATGCAGACATTGTGAAAATGTACTCAAAAGAGATTAAAGAGTATGCACCAGATGCTGTTGTAGTTGTGGTCTCTAATCCACTTGATGTTATGACCTATGTTGCATTAAAATATACAGGTTTCCCAAGAGAAAGAGTTCTGGGTATGGCTGGAATTTTAGATGCAGCAAGAATGGCTCACTTTATATACGAAAAACTAGAGTATGGTGCAGGTCAAATTAGAGCAACTGTGATGGGTGGACATGGTGATACCATGGTACCTCTTCCTAAGTTTACAACAGTTGCTGGTGTACCAATTGATGATTTACTAGACTCTGAAGAGATTGGTGAAATTGTTAAAAAAACAAGAAATGGTGGAGCTCAAATTGTTAACCTTTTAGGTGATGGTTCAGCATATTATGCACCTGCTAAGTCTACCACTGTAATGGTAGATGCCATCTTAAAAGATACTAACCAAATTCACTCTTGTGCCATTATGCTTCAAGATGATTATGGTTACTCGGACATTGTTTCAGGTGTTCCTGTAATGATTGGTGCTGGTGGTGCAGAAAAAGTGATTATTATGACACTTAAAAATCTTCAAGTTAAAAAATTCAAAGCTTCTGTTGAATCGGTACAAGAGATGGTGGACACACTTAATGAACTCAAATTCTTTGATGATTTAAAAGCCTAATCTTTAGGCTTCTTTAAAGTTTTTATAACTAAAATCATAGTAAAATTTATTTAATATTGTTAACTATTATTAAAATAGTTAACTTTTCATCTTCAATTAGGATAAAAAATGACAGGTAGAAAAGTAGGAATTATTGGTGCTGGTGCTGTAGGTGCAACAGCTGCATACAGTTTAAGTATGATGGGTACATGTAAAGAGATTATTCTTTTTGATATTGCTGAGGGTGTTGCAGAAGGAAAAGCAATTGATATTGGACAGTCAACTCATTATGCTGCTCAACCAACGGTTATTACTGCTGCCAAGACCCCTGCTGATGTCAAAGATTGTGATATTGTTGTTATTACTGCTGGTGTACCTCGAAAAGGTGACATGACACGAGCAGATTTACTACTCATTAATGCGAAGATTATTAAATCGGTTATTACAGATGTCATGGAGCATTCACCAAATGCCATTATTATCTGTGTTTCAAATCCTTTAGATGTTATGACTTATGTTATTAGTCGAATTACAGGCTGGGATTCTAAACGTATTATTGGTATGGCTGGAGCATTAGATGGTTCACGTATGGCATACCAAATCTACAAAAAATTAGGTTATGGTGCTGGTCAAACAGGTGCATTGGTCATTGGAGACCATGGTCAAAATATGATTCCTCTTCCACAAAAGGTAAAGGTTGGTCTTATTCCAACTACTGATGTACTAACAGATGAAGATTTTGAAGATATTATTGAGCGTACTAAAAATGGTGGAGCAGAAATTGTTAAACATCTTGGTACTTCTGGATACTATGGTCCGGGGCGTGCTATTGCCTTTATGGTTGAAGCTATTTTAGATGATACTCAATCGGTTGTCTCCTCTTCAGTACTCCTAAATGGAGAGTATGGATACTCTGATGTAACGGTAGGTGTGCCTATTGTACTTGGAGGAAATGGTGTTGAAGAGATTATTGAGATGACACTTAATACAAAAACAAGAGAAAAGTTTAAGGTCTCTGTGGATAGCATTCGTGAAGGAATTGAGATTCTTGAAGAGAATGGTTTTTTTGATTCATAACTAACTTAGGGTAATCATCAAGGTTACCCCCTACATAATATTACCACCCTACTCACCAACCTAAACCTTTTACACTCCCCTACTTCATTCATTTATTATTAACATGCTAAAGAGTAGAATAGCCAATAATTCTATATAGGAGCTTGTTATGAGAGAAATTGAGTTTGACACTATTGTCAAAGCTGTTAAAGACATAATCATGCATTGTGGTACAGACTTACCACAAGATACGTATGATGCATTAGAGGCAGCGATGGAGGCTGAAAAGTCACCTGTAAGTAAAGAGGTAATTAGACAAATTCTTGAAAATGCAAATATTGCAAAAAATGAGAAACGTCCACTCTGTCAAGATACTGGTTTAGCTGTATTCTTTGTTAATGTTGGTGAAGAGGTAAGAGTTAAAGGTGGTCTATTAAGAGATGCTATTAATAAAGGAACTGAGGAGGGTTACACAGAGGGTTACCTAAGAGCTTCTACTTGTGAACCATTTAGTCGTATGAATTTAAAAGACACAGTAGGATACAACCTACCTGCAATTATTCATTTTGACATTGTAGCTGGAGATAAAATTGACATTGAATACGCTGCAAAAGGTGGTGGTTCAGAAAATGTATCTCGTGCTAGAGTATTCCCACCAGCTGCTGGTAAAGATGGAATTGTTGAGTATGTAAAAGAAGTTATCTCTGATGCAGGTGGAAACCCATGTCCTCCTATTACAGTTGGTGTTGGAATTGGTGGTACCTTTGAAAAAGCGTGTATTTCCTCTAAACATGCTCTATTTAGAGACTTAGAGACTACAAACGAAGATCCAGAGATGGCAGAGCTTGAAGAGAGAATGTTAACTGAAATTAATAAACTTGGAATTGGTGCGATGGGAATGGGTGGAACAAAAACAGCTCTTGCTGTTCATATTGAGTCTAACCCTTGTCATATCGCTTCGCTTCCTGTTTCTGTAAACGTTCAGTGTCACAGTTCAAGACATACACATATTACAATATAAGGAAGAATTTATGGCAACTTATACATTAACAACTCCACTAACAGCAGAAGATACAAAACAGCTTGTAGCTGGTGATACAGTTTTATTAAATGGTACTATCTTTACAGCACGTGATGCAGCTCATAAAAGATTGGTTGATCTTATTGAAGCAGGTAAAGAGCTTCCTTTTGACCTTGAAGGCTCAATCATCTACTTTGTAGGACCAACTCCTCCAAAACCAGGTGACCCAATTGGATCGGCTGGACCTACAACCTCTTACCGTATGGATTCATTTTCACCTACAATGCTTAAAAATGGTTCAAAAGGTATGATTGGTAAAGGTAAACGTAGTCAAGAGGTAAAAGACGCTTGTGTAGCTTACGATGGTATCTACTTTGGAGCAACAGGTGGAGCTGGTGCTTTACTTGGAAAACAGATTCGTTCAGCTGAAGTTATTGCTTATCCTGAACTTGGTCCAGAAGCAGTAAGAAGAATTACAGTTGAAGATTTTCCGGTAACTGTTGTTAACGATACAAAAGGTAATGATATTTATCAAATAGGTCGTGAACAATATGAAGTTAAAGACTAACATCTAAACTTATAAAAGTAGAACTCTCTCCGATGAGTTCTACTTTAGCTCTATGAACAACTTGAGCTTCTATTACTATCTTTTACAATAGCATCAAAACCACCTTGGTTACACCCTTTAACAGGTTTATTTGCTTCTGCTATAACTGGTTTTCCATTTGCATCCCACATTACTTTTCCTGCATTTACGGTAACTATAATTATTGATAATAAAAACACTATTTGTACTAATCTCATTTTAACTCCTCAGTTTAAAATCAAGTTTATTGTCTAACATTAACATGTTTACAACTATAGTATAGCTAGTTTTTTAAATAAAACCACTAGTTTAAATAAATAATTTATAATTAATTTATACTTCTATTAGTCACTGTTAAATCCAATATTTAGGCTATTTTTATAATATTAATCATGTTAAATTATATTACTTGTATCAAATACTCCGTAACTCAATATCTATCTTCTATAAACAAAAAATTAACTTATCATTGAGGTAGATAAGTTATAATAATTTAAATTTTAAACACGGAGATAGAAAAATGAATATTTTTGATGATGATGATGCCTTTGTAGGAACACCAAAAAGCAACTATTTTTCAGTGGCTAAAACAGCCAACCAAAATATAGTAGAGATGGAGCTTGACAAACTCTTAAGACGTTTTGCTGTAGCAGAGAAGATTCTTGAAGAGAAGGGTCTTGAAGAGGAGCATGAGCAACTTATGCGTGCTATGGTTATCGACAAAGAACTAGAGGATAGAACCAACTCTTTATATATAGAACTAGTAGGAAATATTGTTACTCAGTGTGAATAGGTAGAGGGTCGGTTCCCCGACCACTACCCTCCCCAACCATGCATCTTCTTAGAAATTAAAATCTCATACTCATCAAACAGATCAATTGTATTACTAGCAACAAAATAATTATCTTCTAAAACTTGTCTCCAACTATCTAAAACTTTTAAACTGTTTTTTTCTAGAAAAAAAATAATATTTCCTGCATTTTTAATATGTCCATGAATGGTCTTCGCAAACTGATCTTGTAGCTCAGTTGGTACGTCTGCTGTTACAAATACATAGTCATATAATCTTGCCATAGTAGCATATCTTCTTTGATCAAATTTTATTTTCTTGACACTACAGAAGTCATTACTATAGTTCTCTTTTATCTCTTCATAATAATCTTCATTTGTTACGTTAAGAAGAAACTCATACTCTTTCTCTTTTGCTAAAGAAGCCAGTTCATCAGATAGTTGCTTACCACTCTGTGAAATATGCATAATTCTCATGGCAGGATGCTCAGGAATAATAGATAAAAGCTGCTCTATATTTTTTGATTCTAAATTTTTCATAATTTTCTTTTACTAGGATATTATTTATGTGGGGGAATAATTAAGAGGAGAATTCTACATAAGGAAAAAATCCCTATATAGAACTTAGAAGCTTAAGCCTTAGCCATAGCCTCTTGTGCGTACTTTTTACCAAGATCATAAGCTTTTAAGTTAAGCTCATGTACTTTTTTAGGTACTTTTGAAAGCATAGTATCAAGAAGAACCTGCTCATCAATTGCATCCATAAAAGTATTAGCAATAGCAAGTGCAACTACCGATTGAGTAATTACATTTCCTACTTCTTCTTTAGCAATAGTAATAATAGGTATCTCAACAATGTTCCAGATTTTTCTATCTTCATCACTTGCTGTTACCAAGTTTGGCTCAATTACAATTGTTCCACCTGGTTTAACACCATTTTTAAATGATTGGTAAGATACATTTGCAACCGATAACATAAAGTTTACTTCACCATCATTTGCATAAGGGTAGTAAATCTCTTCATCATCTAGTTGAATATCAACAACAGTTGGTCCACCACGTACTTGTGATGTATATGTTGCTGTTTTTAGTCCATAACCACCAGTTTTAATCTTTGCTGCTGCAAAAATTTCACCTGCTAGAAGAACACCTTGTCCACCAACGCCTGTAAATCTCATTAATGCTCGTGCCATTGTGTCTCCTTATATTTTTTTCTCAAAGTCATCTTGAGTAATTTTCTTTCTTTCACCCTGATGTACTTTTTGAATCTCTGCATACATATCACAATACTCTGCTACTTCTGTATCTTGATGTAAAATACCAGTAGGAAGTAAGTTTAATTGCTCCTCTTCTGACATAGCATCATATTTCTTTTTAGAAACAGTAATGCTGTCAATCCAATCAAGGTTTTCCATAGCAGAGTTCATTTTATTCTTTCTACCAAGGTTAATATGACAGTTAGAGAGTGCTTCTACAAGTGCGAAACCTTTATGCTCTAAGGCTTGAGTAATCACTTTCTCAAGTCTCTTAGGAGAATTTACACTCTCTCTAGCCACAAACGATGCACCTGATGCAATAGCCAATTTACATGTATCAAAAGTAGGGTCAATATTACCTGCTTTTTGAGATACAGTCCACATACCTTGTGGTGTAGTTGGAGAAGTTTGTGAATTAGTTAAACCGTAAATAAAGTTATTGATAATAATAAAAGTAATATCAATATTTCTTCTACAACCGTGAATAGTATGGTTACCACCAATAGCCAAAGAATCTCCATCACCAGCAACACAAACAACGTGTTTATCTGGGTTAGCAAGTTTAATACCTGTTGCATAAGCAATAGTTCTACCATGAGTAGTGTGAACAGTATTGAAATCTACATAAGAAGAGAATCTTCCTGAACATCCAATTCCTGAAACAACACACATATCATCTTTCTTAATTCCAAGCTTATCTACAGCTCTAATGAATGATTTAAGAATAACACCATCACCACATCCCCAACACCATAGTGTTGGCATCTTTTCAACTCTTAAGTATTTATCATAATTAAATGCCATATTAGAATACCTCTTTTACTTTTTCTACAATCTCATAAGGAGAAATTGCTCTACCGTTAACTTTGTATAGACCTTCAATATCAAGTCTACTCGAAGCTCTCTCAATCTCTTCTGTATATTGTCTAATGTTTAGTTCAACACAAAGAACATTTTTGATTTTATCAGTATGCTCTTTAATTTTTGCTGCTGGAGATGGCCAGATTGTAATTGGTCTAAATAGTCCAGCTTTAATCCCATCTGCTCTAAGGTGACGAATCGCCTCTTTTGCTGCAAGAGAAACTGAACCATACGCGATAATAAGTACTTCACCCTCTTCACCTGTAAGATCATCCATCATAAACTCTTCGTTAAGTTCAATCTCATCTTGATGAGCCATAACTTTATCTTCTAATCTCTGAATTAATTTTCTACAAGTTTCAATCTCTTCTGTTGGGAATCCCATAGCATCATGATGAAGACCAGTATAGTGGTATCTATAACCCTCAAACATTGGATTAAGTGTCGCTGCTTCTGTTGGTCCACACTCATAAGGTCTATACTCTTCTGCTGGTCCATCAAATGTTTTTCTTGGAACAATTCCAGCTTTAACTTCTTCTGCTGTTGGAAGCATCGCTTTACCATGCATATGACCAATAGTTTCATCAAGTAACACAATAACTGGTTGCATAAATCTATCAGCTAAGTTAAATGCTCTTACTGTTTCAGTATAACACTCTGCTAGGTTACCAGCACATAGTGTAATTGAACGGTAATCACCATGAGATGGGTTACTTGCTTGTTTGATGTCACCTTGTGAAACACGAGTTGGAAGACCAGTTGATGGACCACCTCTCATTACGTTTACTAGAACTAAAGGAACTTCTGCCATTTGAGCAAGACCTAAGTTTTCTGCTTTTAATGATACACCAGGACCAGAAGTTGCAGTTAATGCTCTAGCACCACTCATTGCAGCACCAATAACACAACAGATACCTGCAATTTCATCTTCCATTTGAATCGCTGTTCCACCTACTTTTGGAAGTAAGTCAGATATAACGTGCATTACTTCACTTGAAGGTGTTAGTGGATAACCACCAAAAAATGTACAACCAGCATCAACTGCAGCAATCGCTGCTAGCTCATTCCCTGTTGATATTACTTCTCTTGTTGCTGACATTAGTTTGCCTCCTTGTAGTCTGTAGGTAATCTAAACCCATTGTTTGCGATCACTTCTTGTCTCGCTTTTGAGTCTGCTGTTAACTTCGCAAATTTAAACTCTTTTTTATCTGCTACATAAATAGCAAAATCTGGACATGAGAGTTCACACTCATTACATCCAATACATGAATCAGGAGCGATTACACTAATCATCGCACCCAAAGTTGAAGTTGGTTCTTGTTGCATTGAAAGTACACCTGCTGGACATGCATCAACACATATGTCACAAGCTTTACATCTAACTGTGTCTACCCATACTGGAGTATTCTCAGGAGCTGTCATTACTGCCATGGTTTCCCCTTTAATCTTTTAAATTTTAAGTGAGATATTTTCTATCACTTCAAGTAGAATATCGAACTTTTTGTAATGAGTGTATAAATAACTCACTATTATTCATATGATAAGTAGTGATGTTACCAATAGGAGCAAAGAGTAAAAGGAAGATTTTAGGGTAGAGAATCTACTAATTATGGGTTTTATTATTAGCTGGAAGCTGAATAATATCTGGGTTTGGATGATAAATTTTATCTCCATTTGAGAGTTCAATTGGTTTACCATTTAACTCATCTAAAACAGAGAGAAGTTTCTGTTCAGTTTCAAAAGAGAGATTACCTGTAGCAATATGTGCTAAGATACGTTCAGCATACTCTTTTTTTGCCATCATCTCATTATATCTATCTTCTTTTTCTAACTCAATCTCATTGAGCTGTTTTTGATATTTAAGATAGACAAAAATTAATAAAAAGAGTAAAAATGCTAAAACAATTAATGTTGCATTATCTTTATTTTTCACTTCACCTTTAGACTCAACATTTAAAACAGCTATCTCTTTATTTAATTTATTATCTAATTGGCGTAGTTGAACTTTTGTCTCATTCTCTTTATTGTTAATAGCAATTTTCTCATAAGTACGTAACTGCTCTAATTTTTGTTGATTTTCTAAGGCGATGAGTTTTTCTTCATGTGTATCATGAAGTCTATTAAAAGCTATCTCTTGACTTACTTGTGTATTCACTTGGGGTTGTTCAATAATTTTACGAAAAGCTTCTTTTGGAGTCTCACTAGTAGAGAGTGCTGAAAAAATAATATATCCTAGTAGTGCTGATATACTTACTAATATTATTTCCCTCATTACACACCCCTTTCAAACTTAAAGAATTATTTTAAAACAAATTAAAACATAAAAACTATTTTTTAATTATATAACATTATTTCTTAAAAAATTATATCATCTTTTTTAGATTTTGTGGTTTTTTATTTCACGATTGAAGTAGATTTAAGGGAGTTTTTAGAGCAAAAGTATCACTTTTGCTCTAAGTCTATTATATTTGGTATGATTCTTGTTAACCAAGTACCTTTTTAACAGCTTTACCAATCTCAGCTGGAGAGACAACCACTTCAACACCAACAGCTGAAAGTGCATCCATCTTCTCTTTTGCAGTACCAGCAGAACCAGAAATAATAGCTCCTGCGTGACCCATTCTTTTACCTGGAGGTGCAGATTGACCAGCAATAAATGCTACAACTGGCTTAGTTACATTCTCTTTAATAAACTTCGCAGCTTGAATCTCCAAATCTCCACCAATTTCACCAATCATTACGATTGCTTCAGTCTCTGGATCATCTTGGAACATTTGAAGAAGTTGTTTGTATGAAAGACCAATAATTGGATCTCCACCAATACCAACTGCAGTTGTAATTCCGTAACCTTCATTAACAACTTGGTTCGCACCTTCATAAGTAAGTGTACCAGACTTAGAGATAAGACCAACATTTCCTTTTTTGAAAATGCTTCCTGGCATAATACCAATCTTACACTCATCAGCAGTAATAATTCCTGGACAGTTTGGTCCAATTGTCATCATACCATTTTTAGTAGCAGCAGCTTTTGCAGCTTGCATATCACGCACAGGTGCACCTTCTGTAATAATTACAGCCAGTTCAATACCAGCAGAAGCAGCTTCCATTACAGCGTCACCCACAAATGCAGGTGGAACAAAAACCATAGAAACTGTAGCACCAGTTGCAGCAACTGCTTCTTTTACTGTATTAAATACAGGTTTACCAAGGTGAGTTTGACCACCTTTACCTGGAGTAACACCACCAACAATATCTGTACCATAAGCCATACATTGTTCAGCGTGGAATGTTCCCTCTCCACCTGTAAATCCTTGAACGATTACTTTTGTATCTTTATTTACTAAAATTGACATCTAATTACTCTCCTTTAGCAGCTGCTACTGCTTTTGCTGCACCATCACCAAGGTCAGTTGCTGCGATTACATTATCGATATTTGCATTCTCTAAAATTACTGCTGCTTCTGCTGCATTTGTTCCATCAAGTCTTACAATAACAGGTACATTTACATCTACTAGTTTTGTTGCTTCAAGAATACCATTTGCAATTCTGTCACATCTTACAATTCCACCAAAAATGTTTACAAAAATTGCTTTTACATTTGGATTTTTAAGAATAATCTCAAATCCTTTTGCAACAGTCTCAGCATTTGCTGTACCACCCACATCAAGGAAGTTTGCAGGTGTTCCACCCATGTAGTTAATAGTATCCATTGTACCCATCGCAAGACCAGCACCATTTACCATACAACCAATCTCACCATCAAGAGCTATGTAACTAAGACCATACTGAGAAGCTTCTCTCTCATCTGGATCCTCTTCTGTAATATCTCTCATATCTTCAATATCTGGATGTCTTCCTAGTGCTGAGTCATCAAATCCCATTTTTCCGTCAAGTGCCATAAAGTCACCAGAACCAGTTTTAATCAGTGGGTTAATCTCAATCATCTCTGCATCGTTTTCCATATATAATTTATATAGTTTTTGTGCAAATTGAATCATCTTTTTCTGTTCAGCTTTGTCTGTGATTCCTAAACCAAATACAAGCTCTCTACCGTGGTAACCTTGGAAACCAAAAGCAGGATCAACAGCTACTTTAATAATTTTCTCTGGTGTCTTCTCAGCAACAGTTTCAATGTCCATTCCACCCTCTGTAGAAGCCATAATAATTGGCATTTCAGCAGCTCTGTCAAGTACAACAGAAAGGTAAAGTTCATCAACAATATCAGCACCCTCTTCAATGTAAACTTTTTGAACAAGTTTACCTTCTGGTCCTGTTTGGTGAGTTACAAGTGTCATTCCAAGAATTTCAGTTGCAAGTTCTCTTACTTCATCCATTGACTTAGCAAGTTTAACACCACCACCAAGTCCTCTACCACCTGCGTGGATTTGAGCTTTTACAACCCAAATTTTTCCACCTAGCTCAGCAGCATTTGCTACGGCTTGGTCTGGTGTGTTTGCTATGATACCTCTAGGTGTTGGTACACCATATTTAGCGAAAATCTGTTTCGCTTGATATTCATGAATATTCAATGTGGACTCCTTCTATTTTCTTAAAGTTGAGATAATTATACGCTTCTGAAGAATAATCTTGAATTAATAGTAATATTATTAGGAGTAATTTTATCGCACTGTTAAATATTTACACAGTTAAAGAAAAATAAGAGTAAAAACAAGCAATAACATTAAATGAGAGTTAAATTATGTTCTTAAAAGTGGGAAGAAATGTAACATATAAAGAAATCTCTTCATATATTACACTCACTATAAATTATGGATGACCATCTAAAAGACGTTTATAGGCATCTACTAAAGAGCTGTAGGGTGGCACAAATACTGACTTAGAACGATTTCCAACTTTAATGGTCTGTTTCATATCAAAATGCAGATGAATAGAGGTAGGAGTTTTCCCCATATTGTTAGAGACAAGTCCTATTCGTTGTCCTCTTCTTACTTTTTGCCCTGTTCTTACTTTAAGTGATCGAGAGTCTAAATGCAAATACCGATAGGTTCTACCCGATTTACCTCTAAGCTTAACGACATACGAACCAATAGAAGTAATCACTCCCTTTTCAACAGCAACAGCATAGTACTTTCTCTTTTCACAAGTAGCAGTTCGAATGTCTACCCCTTGATGTCCATGACCTCCAGAACAAAGTGGCATGCTATATCTTCTCTTTTCACAATAGTTGTCACTCCAAGGGTATGAGTAATTTTTTTTATTACATAAACTTCCTTTTGGACCTAAATAGCCACCAACGCCATAAAGTTGTGAGTTAAGATAAGCTGGTGCAGACTCAATAGGAAAACGAATTCCAGGAGCATAAATGTAGTTGTCTCCCTTACGACCTTTCCCACTTTTTGAAGGTACTAACTTTCCAGAAGGATTATAGCTAAACTCTTTCCCATTGTAACTGCTCTGTTTAGTACAGGCTGTCAAAAGTAAAAAACTAACTATCAAGAAAAAATATTTCATCGTCTACCTCCTACCATTACAAGATGTCTATAAAGTTTCTGAACAAAACTCTGCTCTGTACAACGTCCATCTGTTTTAGGTTCATCGCACTCTACGGTAATAGCATAGTTCACACCATGTCTGTTAAACTCTGCTATCATCATCCCTTCTGACTCTACATACTCCACAGGAGGTGTCTGTTTTACAATTTTTTGAAACTCAGGATTTGTAGGAGCAACACTCTCTTGAAAAGTTTTATCTCCTTCAAACACTACAGAAGCTCCATCTAATTTAAAAGAGACAGAGTAAAAGTTTTCACCAGCTACAACCATCATATTTTTATCATATGCATAACTAGCACTTAAGTAGACAGGCAGATGCACATCTTTAATGCCATCTCTTAAAACAGACGGATAGGGAGCAGAAGGTTTCTGCTGAGAGTTATCAATGCTAGACCAATCAACATCAAGAACCCCTCCCCCTGCATTTAGAAAAGTTAAGGTAAATAGAGTAAAAAATATTAGACGCATTTTGTCTCCTTTTTTGTTCTATTATAGCATTTACGGTGTTG
>Ga0256826_1001697_pt1 | contig 13654 bp, 12 predicted proteins | sample CV79metaG_FD_185975 | JGI IMG/M metagenome (GOLD analysis project Ga0256826, IMG submission 185975) | Hydrothermal vent microbial communities from East Pacific Rise, Pacific Ocean - CV79 | ecosystem: Environmental > Aquatic > Marine > Hydrothermal vents | place: Pacific Ocean: East Pacific Rise...
GGATGCCATTACCCCTATCTGAGGAAAGTCTATCTTTGTACCTTTAGAGATAAGTAACTGCCCTTTAGCATAATTCTCTCCAGGTTCACGGACAGAAAAACCTTGAGGGACTTCTTCTTTAATGATGATTTCATCACCATCTACTTCTACATTTTCTATAGGTATGAGCGTATCTGCACCATGAGGCATAAGTGAACCTGTAAATGTCTTAATACATGTTCCCCCAATGACTTCTTCTTTAAGTGCTGAACCTGCAGGGTTTATACTACCTACTCTTAATGTTCCCAAAGTCATATCTTCATGAATAATGGCATACCCATCCATAGCTGATGTCGGGAACTCAGGAGAGTTATGATCAGCCACGATAGCTGCTGCTAATATATATCCTTGTGCTTCCATCAAAGGTAAGTTTTTTATTTTATAGTTATTTATCTCTAAGTTTTCTATCATCTGGATAGATTCATCAAAATGCATCATGATAATAATCCTGCCCCATTCATTGCTGTACTTCTATCAGCTGCGTAAATACGCTCACCATTTTTGACATCATATTTCCATATAGGGGCATTGGCTTTAAAGTCTTCTACAAACTCATCTATGAGTTCTAATGCAACCCTACGCTTAGGTGAAAATACTGCCGATACATAAGAAGAGGTATGCACAGGCACATCACCAATGGCATGTGCCATCTTTACCACGGCTCCAAGCTCTTTAGCTCTAGCTTGCCATGCATCAAACCATGCTTTAAGTACTGGCTCATAAATATCAAAACTAAGTGCTTCTATATCATCTTCTGCACGGATAGTTCCTACAAAAGGTATATATGCACCATAGTTAGATTCGCTTTGCTCATCTAGCCATCTACCAAATATCTCTTTGGTATCTAGTGGACCATTATAAAGTTCCATGGTTTACCCACCACATACAGGAGGTAAAATAGAAACTCTATCTCCATCTTTAAGTGCAGTATTTAAGTCATTTACCATAGTGTCATTTAGTGCTACGGCACATTTATCCAACCATGCTGTCAAAGAGCTATCTTCTTTTAATTTAGCAGAGACATCTGCTAAAGTACTTGCTTCCATTTCTAAAGGTGCTTTACCAATAGGGCCTAAAAATTCTACTTTTATCATGAGAAAATTCTCCTTGGGCACGTGCCCTTATTATTACGCGATTATAATTCTTGTTTGGTATAATTACGCTTAAATAGGATTTAGAGGGAGTTTTACATTATGTTATTTGGCTCTATCTCATACCTAAACCTACTCCCTTTTCAAGTATTTCTAAAACGATATATCTCTAACAATGCTGCCAGTATGTCCTACAGCCACAATCGTGCTGTACCCTCTGCCATAAATAAAGCCCTCAAACGTAGAAGTATTCATGCAGCATTCATTTCATCTATAGAATCACGTAAATGTAAATGTACAGACTTAGGTATCATCGCCCATAAAAAGGTTTACTCCGTTTTACTGCTTGAAGGAGAGAATCAAATAGACCCAGCTTCTGCTACATCTAATCAACTTGCCCGTGTACTTAACTTGCAAGGTAAAGTCCTCATAGGTGATGCAGCACTCAAATATCATCTTGATGGTGGTGAAGGCTTAGACTTAGCAGAAGAGTGGTACGATAAAACTGGTTTACCCTTTGTCTTTGCAAGACTTTGTTACAACAAGCATGGCAAAAGCATAGAGAAACTAGCACGTACTTTTGCAAACAGTAAAGTCAAAATACCCCAATACATTTTAAAACGTGAAGCAAAAAAAAGAGATATAACACCAAAAGAGCTTACTTGGTATTTGGAGCATATTTATTATGAAATGGATTGGAAGGCAAAGAGATCTTTAAAGAAATTTTTATCTTTGTAGGGTGTTATCCCATGACAACACCTTTGCTTTGGATCCAAAAGATATTTTATATTTAACAATTATTGGTGTTGTAAGGGTACAACACCCTACACAAAAAACCTACTCTATACTGGATATAGCTTTTTCAATTCTCTTAATCGTCTCACTCACACCTAAAATAGCCATAATCTCATCCATGCCTGAACCTGTCATTGAACCCATAAGACTTACACGTAGTGGCATTCCTATCTTCCCGAAGCCTATCTCTTTCTCTGCTACTATCTTTTCCATCACAGAGTGGAAAGCTTCTTTAGTAGTAGGTTGAGCCAAGGCTAGTATATCTGCAAACGCACTAAGTATCTCTTTTGCTTCACCTTTGAAGGCTTTTTTCGCTGACTTTTCATCATAACTCTCTGGAGCATTTAAAATGAGTTTAATCTGCTCTGCCAACTCTACGAGTGTTTTACCTCTCTCTTTAGTTGCATTCAAAATCATAGAAGCTTTATCATTACCCTCTAAGTCTACATCAAAGTCTTTAAGTAAGCCTATAAGCTTCTCATCTGATGCTTCTTTGATGTAGTGAGCATTAAGCCAAAGAAGTTTGTCTAGGTTATAGTTCGATGAACTTTTGTTAATGTCATTTGGATCAAAAAGATTTATCATCTCTTCAATACTAAATATCTCTTGATCACCATGACTCCAACCTAAGCGTACTAGGAAGTTAAGTAGTGCTTCTGGTAAGTAACCCATCGTCTTGTAGTCCATCACATCTGTTGCGCCATCACGCTTTGAAAGTTTTTTACCTTGTTCATTGTTTATCATGGCTACATGGTAGAAGTTTGGTAAGTCAAAGCCCAATGCATTATAGACTACTATCTGCTTAGGTGTGTTGTAAAGATGGTCGTCTCCACGTATAACATCAGTGAGTCCCATAAGTGCATCATCTATAGCAACGACAAAGTTATACGTAGGTGCACCATCTGCTCGTGCGATGACAAAGTCATCTACTTCAGTCGCTGCAATGTTTATTTCACCCTTGACACCATCATTAAAAGAGATAGTTCCCTCTTGTGGTGCTTTGATGCGGATAACAGGTTCTACACCCTCTGGAGGGGTACCAGTAAAGTCACGGTAACGACCATCATAACGTGTACGCTCTTTTTTAGCCATCTGCTCTTCACGCAAGGCTGCTAATTCATCTTTAGACATATAACACTTATATGCCTTGCCTTCTGCGAGTAACTGGTCGATATATGTTTTATAAAGATCAAAACGTTTTGATTGGTAAACTACCTCACCATCACAACTCATACCTACCCATTCAAAAGCTTTAAGTATGGCATCTTTCGCCTCTTCTGAGTTACGTGCCATATCTGTGTCTTCGATACGAAGTAAAAATGTACCTTTGTTATGCTGTGCAGCAAGCCAAGAGAAAAGAGCGGTTCTTAAACCACCAATGTGTAAATACCCTGTAGGAGAGGGTGCGAAACGAGTAACTGTAGACATACGTGTACCTTATAATAAATTATGTGATTGTATCGTAAATGAGGTTAAGGGGGATTTTAGTGCATAGGCATTACTAGAGGAATAATCCTCTAGATATTTATTTTTTTGTCTTTTTCTCTTTTTTAGATTTAGACTTTTTCTTTTTACTGTCTGATTTTGTTTTAGACTTAGTTTTTTTTGTTTTCTTCTCAGCTTTAGTTTTTGTATCTTTTTTTGTAGAAGTCTTCTTTTTAGATGTTTTTTTCTTAGTACTCTTTTTTACTTTTTTTACATCTGCACTTGACTTTACATTGTTCTTCACATTTGCAGCCGTTTGTTCACCTATACCTTCAACACGCTGTAAGTCTTCAAATGATTTAAACTTACCTTTTCTACGCTCTTTAATGATGGCTGCTGCTTTTACATCACCAATACCATTGATTTCCATTAGCTCTGCCTTTGAAGCAGAATTCACTTGACTTAAACTCAGACCAAATAGTGTTGTTGTCGCAAACACTAAAAAACTTGCAATAATTTTTTTTAACATTCTTTTCCCCTATGGAATAATTTTTTCTAATTATAGTTGTCTATAACAGAAATGATTATAACAAATCTTTTCTTGTAAATTCAGGAACAATTTTTTGTAATGCTTCTACTTTATCTTTACTCTTGAGCAATGTATCTATATCTACATTTAATTCTTCTATATCATATTCTGTTGGATTAGCTATAAATATAGAACTATATTTTGTCTTATGTTCACTCTCGTCAAGTAAAAGCTCCTCATAAAGTTTTTCACCTGGTCGTAATCCAGTAAAGATAACTTCTATTTCATCTTCTTTCCCATAAAGGCGTATCATTTGAGTAGCTAAATCAACTATCTTAATAGGTTCTCCCATATCCAATATAAATAATTCTCCACCTTTTGCAATACTAGCAGTTTGCAGTACTAGCTGGCAAGCTTCAGGTATGAGCATAAAGTAACGTGTAATCTCAGGGTGTGTCACTGTTACAGGTCCTCCAGATTCTATCTGTTCTTTAAATTTAGGAATCACTGAACCACTAGAACCTAAAACATTACCAAAACGCACAGCCACAATCTCTGTATTTTTTGCATCAACATTACTTGCATATAACTCAGTTACACGTTTTGTGGCACCCATGACATTAGTAGGGCGAACTGCTTTATCAGTAGAAATCACTACAACTTTTTCTACAGTATATTTAATACTTATATCCATTACATTTTTTGAACCATAAACATTATTATATACAGCCGTTTCTTGATTCTCCTCACAGACCGGAACATGCTTATATGCTGCTGCGTGGATTACAATATCTGGATGAACCTCTTCAAATACCTTTTCAAGAAGTAGTTTATTTGTAATATTGAGAAGTTTTAATTTGGCTTGTGGTAAAAATTCTCCAATTTGGTAAAGGTTATACTCACTATGATCTATTAATGTTAAAGAAGAAGCACCAAATATTTCACACTGTTTAGAAATTTCTGAGCCTATACTCCCTCCAGCACCAGTAATAAGTACTTTTTTTCCTGTAATAAATGACTCAATAGTTTCTAAATCTAAATCCTTAGGGTGTCTTGCCAATAAATCTTCAATGGACAAATCTTCAAGTTTTTCATTATTATTCCCAAGAAGTTTTACCTGTTTAATGTCCGTAATACCTCTAGAGTTTAAAATATCAACCACAAATTTTAACTCTTTTGGTGCTAGTTTTTTAACAAATATGGCAGATGTAATTTTTTTACTTCGAATCACTTCATCTAAGTTTTCTCTTGCATATACTTTGATGTTGTGTATGTAGGTATTCATACTACTTTCATCATTTTTAAGTGAGATAATTGCTGTTGGATAATAAGAGATATCTCCTCGCATAGCACTTTGTATAATTGTTCCAGTATTACTATTAACGCCAACAAGCAATGTAGGTCGTATATGAGATTGGCTTCTCTCTAAGATAAAGCGTTTACTCGCTCTCAATGCACCTATAAAACTTAAAGATAAAAAGAAGTCAATAATAATTATACTTCGTGCAAAAGGTGCAAAATAATCAGTAAACAATAAATAGGTTAGCACAAAAATACCATACGCTAAAATATGTGATAAAACTATATTTTTTGCATCTACAAAAGAAAAAAATCTCCAAATAATAAAATAATTTCTAAAAAGATACAATGCCATAAGTTTGAATAATGTTAATACACTATAAACATTCCAAAAATGTGTTAGAAACATCTCTGGTATGTGAAAATTAAAACGTAACAGATAGGCTAAATAAAGTGTTATTAAAGACAATACACTATCAACAAAAACAAAAAATAGTAATCGTTTTGTAGATGTTGGTTTTAAAAGTGTACCCATTACAATGCTACTTTAATCAGCATACAAATACGTTCTACATCATCATTAGACATACGAGAACCACTAGGTAAACAAATACCTTTAGCAAAAAGTGCTTGGCTTGTACCATTTTCAATCACCAAAGCATCTTCAAATAAAGGCTGCATATGCATAGGTTTCCAGAGAGGTCGACTTTCGATATTTTCTTTTTCTAGTAAGTCTATAATTTTTTGAGGATTGGTTTTACTAAAAGTAAGTGTCGTTAACCAACGAGACCCTCTACTGTCCTGTATCTCTGGCATAAATTGTATTTCATCTATCTGACACAAATTTTTCTGATAGAGTTCAAAAATCTCTCTTCGTCTATTGACTCTTGACTCTAGTACTTCCATTTGAGCAACGCCAATAGCTGCTAAAATATTGGACATTCTATAGTTATATCCAAATTCTTTATGTTCATAATGTAAATAATCTTCTTTTGCTTGTGTTGCCAAAAACTTTGCTTTTTCTATCCATTCCTTGTTTTCACTCACAAGCATGCCTCCACCCGAAGTAGTGAGTATCTTATTCCCATTAAAACTATAAACTGCCATATCCCCAAATATACCACTCTGTTGTCCATGATAAGAGGCACCTAATGACTCAGCGGCATCCTCAATTAGATAGATACCCTCTTCCCTACAAATAGCTATTATCTCATCTAATTTACACATTTGTCCATAAAGGTGTGTCACAATAAGTGCTTTAGGTTTTTGAGGTGCTTTTTGTATAGCTTCTTTCAATAATACTGGTGAGATATTCCAACTCTCATCACTATCAACAAATATTGGTTGTGCATTTTGGTAGAGTATTGCTGATACTGACCCTATAAATGTAAAAGTTGACGCAAGAACATAATCTCCTTCTTCTATGCCTAATACACGTAATGCTAAATGTAGTCCTGCTGTTGCAGAACTTAATGCTAGCGCATTTGTAGTTCCTGTATATGTTTCAATACTCTTTTCAAAACGATTCACAAATGCACCAAGTGGTGCAATATAGTTACTCTCAAATACTTCAGAAATATACTGCTGTTCTTTTCCACTCATATGAGGAGGTGAAAGAAAAATTCTCTCCATAATAATTATCCTAAAATTGTTTTGATAATATATATTATATCTTGTTTCAAAGACCATTCTTGTATATATTTTTTATTAATAGCTATCTTATCTGGCCATATTATCTCTTTGTTATATCTATCAGGATCTTTTTGCATAGATAATAGTGTCTCCTCATCTTTATATTTTAAAGATGCAGGACCTGTAATTCCAGGATATATAGTTAATATAATTCTATCTTCACCTTTAAGTTTATCTGCAAATCCAGCAACATCTGGACGAGGACCAACAAAACTCATAGTTCCAAAAAGAACATTAAATAATTGTGGTAACTCATCTATTTTAGTTTTTCGAAAAAAAGCACCACTTTTAGTAATACGGATATCCCCTCTCTTTGTTATTGTAGTGTCCATCCCTTTAACTTCTTTCATCGTTTTTATTTTAAAAACTAGGAAAGGTTTGCCACTCTTTCCTATGCGCTTCTGCATAAATAAACCATTACTCTTTGTTTCAAAGGATGCAATAATCCATGCTAATAAAATTACCCACCATGTTAAGATGATACCCAACATGGATAATAGAATATCTAAAAGACGTTTTTTTATTTTCTCTATAGTACTTAGCATTACTTTTTAAATTTATAAATTTTACTATAAGGGGAAGAAATTACTAACTCAAAAAGATTTTTATCATATTTTTCAAGCATAAACATCTGGACATAAGTTGAATTAAATGTTTTTAAATCCATTATAATAAATTGACCATAGCTTTTCATATATACAATAGCATATTCTCCATCTGTATGATACAGTTTAGATTGTAAATTTGTTTTACCTACTTTTGTATTTTGAGTAGCAATAAAATACTTTATAGTTTTTTTTTGCTTACCTATTGTAACTTCTCCTTTACGAGAATTAAAGACTATACCATTTCTTAATGTAACTATTCCATTATTATTAGTCAAAGGTGAGGAAGGATAAAATACAATATTTCGTTCTTTTTCACCTGTTGTTAAATCCAAATTACCAAATACAGCTACTGTAGGAAAAATATTGAGCATCTTATAAGGAAGATATAGATAAATATCTCTTGTTTTCTTGGGAAGTGCATAAGTACCATTTTCTAATTCAGCCAAAAGAAGATTTGGATCTTCTTGATTTTTCTCTCCATTTTTAAACAAAGTATCCATTACAATAGAGTAATTAGAATCTACATAGGTTTCTACAGCTAAACGACTTAGGTTCACTGCCAATTCTGGAGAAGTTGTTTGCATAATTTTAGAGATAATAAAGTTATCATTATTATGCTTACCTCCGTCTATCAATGTAGATGTATCTGAATAATACCATACCGGATACCCGTAATCCCACCAAGTCAAAGTATAATCTTTTGCATTGGCAATTTTATTGAGTTTCACTAAATCTTCCACTTCTGCTTTATTGAGAACTGTAGGTACTTTATAACTTATTATATGTATAATATTAGGATAAATCATTACAATAGTTGCAAGTATTACAAAAATATATTTCAATCTTTTATCCCTAAAAAAATCACTTACAACAAAAAAGAGATATATAGCACTTAGTGCAGCAATAGGTACAGCATAAACTGTAAATCTAAGTCCTCCAAAAAGAGCAAAAACACCTATCCCCACCAAGGGAAGAGCCAGAACAAATGCTCTATGTCTGATAACCAGTACAATATACCCAACCAGTGATAGCAATACACCTAATTGGGAGCCAGAAATACGATTTGCAAAAGTGGAAAAAGGAATTTGCCCGGCCTCTCTAACCGTTTGATTTACAGCATAAAAGTGTAGTCCATTCTCTTGTGTAGTTGCAATTGTATAACTTAATATCTTACCAATAATCAAAGCAAAAACATTTCCAAAAAATATAAATAATAAAAATACAACCCCCGCAACAATTATTAATTCTTTCTCTTTTAATTTATCTGTTTTTAGGAAGACGTAAATCAGTATCAAAAATATTAAATGAACTATATAACTGTATGGGTTAGATATACCTAAAAAACCTAAAGGCATCAATGCAATAAAAATCACAATAAGTGATTCGTATGTCATCTTCTCTTTTCTATGATACCAAATCATATATAGTGCATACATAATACCCATAGCATAGATAATTGCCTGCCCTTGATCATATAAAAAAGGATATAGAATAATTGTGATTCCTGCATAAAGTGCAGAACGTAGATTAAAATCAATAGTACTTTTTATCAAGAAAAAAAGTATAAACATAGGTGCCATAGCAGAGAACATATCAGTATCATAGTACCCTGTCATTGTACGATTATAATAACTCCAAGCAATACTACCTAAAAGTGCAGCAAAAAAGCCCCATAGTGTTTCCCCATACAATCTAGTTATAAGAATAATGGGGACAACTACTAAACTTGAGATGACTGCTGGCATATACAAGATAATTGTTTCTAATGAAAAAGGCATAATTTTAGCAAATAATGTTGTGAAAAAGATCACACCATAATCCCAAATACCAAAAACCCTTGGATTATCTATATGTAATCCACTCAAGGCTTCTTGTGCACCTGATGCAAAGAAATATCCATCATTAGTATTTATCATTAACTGGCCATTCCAATAAAAATCCAGATTATCTTTAAATTGCCAAACCCATATCATGCGTATAGCAAAAGAAAAAAAATAGGCTATTGCCATGAGTCCAATCATCTGCTTAGTTGTTACTTGATTTATCTTCATCTCAATCTCTTATATAAAAATATTTTTATCTTAGGTGGTGCAATATTAACAAAAACTATTGCCAATGCATATAAATATGAACTAATATTATACCCTAAAGTTTGAATAACAAGCACTCTATCTTTAAAGTCACTCCATACTTTTTTAAGACCTCCCCTACGTGAAAAAAAATCATTACTTACACGTACATTAACTAAAACCTTATCTAAATTTTCAAATTGACATCCCTGTTTAAATCCATCCATCCATAAAAGGGTATCTTCATTGGAGAGAGTATCTATTCGATAGAGCCCTGCTTTTTTAAAATAATTTTTTCGGAAAAAGGCAGTAACATGAGCTAAGGGTACTCGTTTAGAAAAAAAATTATACATTTCCTCATGCTTTAATGGGTATGCAACTATTTTCTCATAATCAATATCATTTCCAAATTCTTTAATATATCCACCAACCACATCAATATGTTTATGCTCTTCCATAAATATATACTGATCTTCCAATCTACTCTTGTAAGAGATGTCATCTGCATCCATACGAGCAATATATTCATAGCGAAGAAGAACTATAGTCAATAATTCATTTAAACTATATGCTAAGCCCTTATTTTCATTTCGTTTACCTAGATAAATTATTTTATTTTTATATAGTTCATCCCCTAAATAATCATTTAACTCATCTGATAGTAGTCCATCTTGTTGAATAAAAATATCTGCTTTTGTTGTTTGACTATATAAACTCTCTAAAGCTTCTTTTAAATAAGATAATTTATCATTTTTATAGACTGACATAATAATTGCTACATTACAGATATTATTTCCTTTTGAATGTATAAATACAAATTATTTAAATTATTTTTAACAATTATCACTGAATTTGTTCCTAACATATATATTTCTAAATCCTTTTTTATCGTTTTACTATTTAAAAAATTATAAATATAACAATTCCTATGATAAAGCGTAAAATTTTCGATAATACTACTTGTATACATTATAGGATAAGCTACTTCAGAGGGAATTGTAGCAGATACAAAGTACTTTTTCTCTATGTCATAATCAAAATAATCTTTAGGATGCTTTTGAATATAACAATTTGTAGGTTGAATAATCTTAAAAAATTCATTGATACCTTCTTGCATCAAAAGTGCTGGTTGTGTATAAATTACAATAGGAAAATAACGTGTAGAATTTTTCTCAAAAAAATCTTTTTTATACTCATTTATCTCAATTTTTCCAAAATATCCATTGTTTTTCATCATTTCTTCATAACGAGTAGAATAAAGTAGTAATGTATTTTTAATCTTTGGTAATCCTATGTATCCAATATGTTGAGCATAAATCACTCCATGTTGAACTTCAAAAGAATTTAATCTATTAATAAATTTTTCCCCAATTGGAATTACTGAACCTGTATAAATTTTATCATTTTTTGAAGAAAGTACTAAAGATAAGAATTTTAAAAATAATGCATCACCCATTGCAACTTGAATGTACTTATGTATCTCTTGCGTACATCCAATTTTATTTAAATAATTAACAGTTTTATGATATCTTTTTTTAAAAATTCTAAATGCTACTTTTCGACTAACAAAACGTAAAAGATTAAAAAAATCACTAGATATATAATCTTCTTTATCATAAAATTTTTCTTGTTCAGGATTTAAAAAAAGTATTTTTTTATTATTTTTTTCTATATTGTATATCTCTAAAAGTTCAGCTCTCTCCATTAAAAAAAATACTTTATCATAGTTTTTTTGTTGAAATAAAAACATTATTGTCTGAAAAAAACTTTTTAACATATTTATTATAGAGGGTACCTTTACTTTTCTATCAACGAGCATCCCCGTACTCACTAATGATTCACGACAATGAATCCATAAAGGATATTCTAAAAATTTTATATCCCATACATTATTTTTATTTTCAAAATTCACTAATTCTTCAAAAGTCATTTTACATTTCATTTATATATTCTTTTCTTTTAAAATATTCATTATTTTTTTATTGGCACCCATAGGAAATATTTCTTGACACTTTAAATATTGTTTCTTTGCTAACTTTGTTAAATACTCATTACTCATATATTTTTCTATTTTAGAAATTTTATTTAATCTTTTATAAAGCTCTAAATTTAATAAATCATGTGTTAATAAATTTTCATCATCTACATAGTGCATTGGTAATTGTTCTTTATATTCTTCAATATTCTTATAAGGTGAGAATTCAAAAACAGGTACCCCTCTACTTAAGAGAAAAAGGGGTGCGGTAGAAAAAAGTGTATAACATGCACTATACGTATCTTTAATATCATTTAAACTTCCCTCTAATTCCTCTATTTTTGAGTATCTTGATTGAATATCTCTCCATTCATTAAGCTTTCTATCTCTAGGATGATGCTTAATTTTTATCTCATATCCAAGTTGATTTAGCTTCTGTAACAATGTATCAAAAATACTAAAAGCATCCACATAGGTAAAACCAAAAGTCATTCCACAATCTCTAGTTATAATCAAAACTCTTTTTACATTAGTTGAAAAAAGTGTCTTTTTTTTATAATTATTATCAAATGCAGGAACTCCAGTGACTATAAAAATATCTTTATATATCTTAGATTTTTTTACAATATTAGACAAATCAGAATTTTCAAACCATAAATCAGCTTTTACTTCTTTTAGAGGCTCCCTTGGACAAGATGGATGACTTCTTTGCAATCCAACGGCATGAGGGAAAACAATAATTTTTGCATTTTCGTTCATACGTATATAGTGAATTAAAGAAAAACTATTCTTCAAATTATAATCTCTAAAAATATAATTAAATGTTGTTTTATTCCCAGACAAAATAGTGGCCACAAATATTCTAAATAAATCAAAAAGTTTTCTCATAAATAAAAATAATGCGTATGAAAAAAGTTTAATCCGTCCTAATACTCTATTTAGGAAATCATCTAACGTAAAAAGATAAAAATCTTTTTTTGAATTACTATTAATTAAAAAAATATTTTCAGATAAGAGCCCATACTTTCTTAAAATATCTATTTTTTCTTGATATGTCTTTCCTGGTCCATTCAAATAAATATAAAAATTAAATTCTTTTCCCTCTTCTGATTTAATAAAAGGAGCAATCCAATCTAACTCACCCAATGAGTCATTAATATAAATCAAAATATTTTTCATCTCTCTATTTTTTCCTTATTCATATAATAAAAATATCCTATATATTTTACAAAAATTGACCACATAAATGTAAACATAACCAATAGTGAAACTCTATATAATGCCGTAAACTCCATATAGCTTGTATAAAAAAACCATGAGAGCAATAAAAAAACTATTAATACAGATAAATTTGCCCCAGCAATATATTTATCTCGCCTAGATGCATATAAGTAGGTACCAGGGTGACTACCTATAAGTATCAAAGATGCTGTTATTAAAATTACATAAAATGCATCATAATACTCAAGATAGATACTTTTTCCAATCCATGTAGCAATATAAGGCATAAAAAAATATAATCCTAAGGTCATTAAAAAAATAGAAAAACTTAACTCTTTCAAAAAAATATTCATTAGATATCTAAAAGTAAAAAAATCTTTTTTTTGATAAGCAGTAATAATTTTAGGTGTAGAAAAAACTATAACACCTGCATGAATAAAAGCTGTTGCACCAACTGTTAAACTACTATAAAATACATACACCCCTACTATATCTATATTGGACATTTGTTCTAACAAAAATTTATCTCCTGTAGAAATTAATTGAAAAGAGAGTGTTCCCAATATAAATAGTATTCCTACTTTATATCCTTTTATAATCCAAGAATAAGAAGGTGTTATTAGAGCCCAATTTTTAATAGATTTTTTTATAACCCATATTCCATAGAGAATGGAGCAAATACCTCCTATAACCCATGCATACAAAACAGTTTCTAAATTTTTATAACCCTCTACATAAATTAACAATGGCAACATAAAGATAATCCAGATACCAGAACGTAAAAAAAGTACAAAACTTGCTGAAAGTTGTTTTTGCATTGTGTTAAGTAATCTATTTTGTTCAATAGATATATGCTCAATAACAAATAGAATCAAGAACCATACAAAATATTGTTTAGGTAAAAAATCATA
>Ga0256826_1001698_pt1 | contig 13652 bp, 15 predicted proteins | sample CV79metaG_FD_185975 | JGI IMG/M metagenome (GOLD analysis project Ga0256826, IMG submission 185975) | Hydrothermal vent microbial communities from East Pacific Rise, Pacific Ocean - CV79 | ecosystem: Environmental > Aquatic > Marine > Hydrothermal vents | place: Pacific Ocean: East Pacific Rise...
ACTGGGTGGTTAAGCTTAACTGGGGACACGGCTCCACTTTTAGTTCAGTGCAGAGCACTGAGCCAAAAAGTTGAGACATGTCCCCGTGCCTTTACGTAAAAACTGAGTTATTAAGGATAGCAATGAATTTTTATGATCATAATTCACTTGAATTACTAGCAATCCTTGCCTTTGGTTTTTTTGGAAGCTTAGGTCACTGTATTGGAATGTGTGGTGGTTTTATAGTTTCATACACTACTGCTAAAATGGACCCAAAATCTTCAAAACCTTCTCAAGCCCTTGGTCACGGTTTTTACAATGTAGGTCGAATTACTTCATACACTATAATGGGTGCTCTTTTTGGATACTTTGGTTCTTTGTGGGATGCAACGCCGATGATGCGTATGATTATGTTCTCTTTTGCAGGGATAATGATGATTCTTATGGGGCTTTCTCTTTCGGGTCGTCTTAAATTTTTAACTTACCTTGAAATTCCTATTACTAAGATGGCATGGTTTAAAAAGATATTCTTTTCTCAGATGAATTCTAAATCTAAACTTAGTTTTTACACCTTGGGTGTTTTGAATGGTTTCTTCCCTTGTGGCTTAGTTTATACCATGCTCGTAACAGCAATCGCAACGAAATCTGTTCTTTTAGGTGCAACGGTTATGTTTCTTTTTGGACTTTCTACTATACCAACACTATTCTCTTTAGGCTTTTTAGTAGGCTTTATCTCTCAAAACCGTTTTCGTCATATTATGATTGAAATATCATCTATTATTATAGTTATGTATGGGGGATATACGCTGTACAAGGCGTATGCGAACTATGACATCTATTTACATCCAATTGAAAACTCAGGTATGAAATGTGGCACAGGTAAATGTGGTGCTGGAAAATGTGGGATGTAATTGAGCCCTCTGCACAAACCTGATGTTCTCAGAGAGTTTTACAGAAGTGAGATTAGGTAAAACTTTTCTTGAGTTATAGCAATAGCTACGGGGATAGAAAATTTTAGTTAAGATTGCTTCTGTAAAGCTCTCCCGCAGGGTAAAAAGTGAAACACACTATTACTTCGTTAAAAGCACTTGAAGCTATTAATAGCTTCTGCGTACTTCCACCTTATACTAGTATATTTCTCTTCTTACTGAGAACATCAGGTTTGTGCAGAGGGTTCAAGTGTTTCTTAAATCAATCTAAATAATTACAATTATATCACTTCTGCTTTAAATGTTTAAATTTTAAGCTTTGCAAATAACTTTTTATGTTAACATACAGATGATTTTAGGCTATCTTAATTTTTTGTCAGAATTTGTCAAAGTTCTGATGAATGTTTGAAAAGCTCTTGGTAAAGAGTTAAGCTAGCCTAGTTTTAATTATATAAGGGAGGCTTTTAATGGAGAATCGTCCGTTAGAGTATGATTATACTGTTGCGAAGATGTTTATGTTATCTACTATCGTCCTTGGTATTATTGGTATGTTGGTTGGTGTTATTTTAGCATTTGAACTTGCATTTCCATCTGTAAATACTATTTTGGGATCTGGTGTAGCTGAATACACAAACTTCTCTCGTTTACGTCCACTGCATACTGATGCAGTAATTTTTGGGTTTACATTAAGTGGAATCTGGGCTACATGGTATTATGTAGGTCAGCGTGTACTTAAGGTTTCTATGGCTGAGTCGAAATTCTTGATGGCAGTTGGTAAAATTCACTTTTACCTTTACCTTGTTGGTGTAGCAGCGGTTGTTGTTTCACTTTTAATGGGTATTACAACGTCTAAAGAATATGCTGAATTCGAATGGCCAATTGATATCGCTATCGTTATCGTTTGGGTACTTTGGGGTGTTAGCATCTTTGGTCTTATCGGTATCCGTCGCGAGAAGGCACTTTACATCTCGATTTGGTATTACATTGCTACATTCCTTGGAATAGCTATGCTTTACCTTTTCAACAACATGGAAGTGCCTACGTATTTCTTTGCTGATGGTGCTGGAGAAGCTGGAATTGGTGCATGGTACCACTCTGTTTCTATGTACGCTGGTACAAATGACGCTTTAGTTCAATGGTGGTATGGTCACAATGCAGTTGCATTTGGATTTACTGTGCCTATCGTTGCAATGTCTTACTACTTCTTACCAAAAGAGTCTGGTCAAGCAGTTTATTCTTATAAACTATCTTTACTTTCTTTTTGGTCTTTAATGTTCGTATACCTTTGGGCTGGTGGTCACCACCTTTTATTCTCAACGGTACCTGACTGGATGCAAACAATGGGATCTGTTTTCTCAATTGTTCTGATTCTTCCATCTTGGGGTTCTGCTATTAATATGCTACTTACAATGAAGGGTGAGTGGAAACAAGTTGCTGAGTCTCCATTGATTAAGTTCATGATTCTTGCTTCAACTTTCTACATGTTCTCAACACTTGAAGGTCCAATTCAAGCAATTAAATCTGTAAATGCAATTGCGCACTTTACTGACTGGATTGTTGGTCACGTTCATGATGGTGTTCTTGGATGGGTTGTGTTCATGATTATGGCATCACTTTTCCACATGGCTCCTCGTGTATTCAAACGTGAGATTTATTCTAAATCTCTTATGAATACTCAGTTCTGGATTCAAACTCTTGGTGTAATTCTTTACTTCACTTCTATGTGGATTGCAGGTATTACTCAAGGTATGATGTGGAGAGCACACGATGCATTTGGTAACTTAACGTACTCATTTGTTGATACTGTTGCTGCACTTCACCCTTACTTCGTTATTCGTGGTGTTGGTGGAGCTCTATACTTAGTTGGTTTCTTAATGTTCGCATACAATATGTACAAAACTTGGACGGTAGGTCGTCTAGTTGAAGAACGCGAATTAACAAATGCTACGCCTATGGCAGCGTAAGGAAAGGGAGATAATATGTTTCATTGGTTAGAAAAAAACCCATTCTTTTTTGCGGTTGCCTTATTTGTAGTAATCGCGTTTGCAGGTCTTATTGAGATCCTGCCAAACTTCGCTCAGCAGTCTCAACCAACAGTAGGTACGAAACCGTACTCTACTCTTGAGCTTACTGGTCGTCACGTTTACATTAAAAATTCATGTAATGCATGTCACTCACAGTTAATTCGTCCATTTAAGTCTGAAACAGACCGTTATGGTGCGTATTCTAAAAGTGGTGAATATGCTTATGATCGTCCATTCCTATGGGGTTCTAAGCGTACTGGTCCAGACTTAATGCGTGTAGGTAACTACCGTACAACTGACTGGCACGAAAATCATATGATGGATCCTATCGGTACAGTTCCTGGTTCAGTTATGCCAGCGTATACATGGATGTTTACTAACTTAGCAGATGTTGATACAGCGTATGCTGAGCAGTTAGCTATCAAATCAGTGTTCAAGGTTCCTTATTCTATGGGTGATGAGAAAATTCTTATTCCTATGCAAGACGGTACGTCTGAAACAGTTGAAATTGCAACTACACTAGCAGGCGCTAACGCAGCTGCTCTTGAAGAAGCAAAAGCAATTACTGCTGATATGAAAAACCAAGATGTAAAAGATATGGTTGCTTCAGGGAAAATTCCTGAAATCGTAGCTTTAATTGCATATTTAAACAGTCTTAAGTAGGGTTAAGCATGGATATCTCAACTCTTCAAGCTTACGGTTATTTCTTTTTAATTGCGGTTTTATCGGTGGGTCTGTACGCGTATATTTACCACCTTTATACCGCGAAGAAAAAGGGAACGAGAGACTACGAAAAGTACAGTGATATCGCTTTACATGATGAAATTACCGATATACCGGTAGATGATGGTTCTGAAAATCAAGCAGAACCAGATAATAAGGAGCATAAATGAATAAGATTTATTTAGCAGCTATCGTTACTACACTTGCAATGTTAGGTTTTACTTACATGGCAATGGATATTAAGGGTGGTCTAAATGATGATATCGTTAATCAGCTTGCTATTCTTGGTGCTGTAGTACTAGTAATAGCTACTGTATTTGTCGTAACAAAATACGTTCGTCAAATGCAAACTGATACAGCAAGTGGTGAACTTGCAGACGAGAACTGGGACGGAATTGGTGAGTATAAAAATGAGATGCCATTTGGTTGGTCAGTAATATTTTTACTTACAATGGTTTGGGGAATGTGGTACTGGTTATTTGGTTATCCAATAGCAGGGTACTCTCAAGTTGGTGAATGGAATGAAGAAGTAGCAGCAAAAAATGCAACCATTGCAGAACGTGCAGCGAAACTTACTCCAAATGAAAGATTACACCTAGGTAAGGCTGTATTTAATGTACAGTGTGCACCATGTCACGGTTCAAATGGTAAGGGTCAAGAGAATTACCAAACTGGTGATCTTCGTGCTGAAAACCTTAATAAACGTGCACTGTCTAAGAAGTATGTTGAGAATGTAATCCGTAATGGTTCTACTCAACTTGGTTATGGTGGCGGTATGCCTCCAATGATGCTTCAAGATGATGCTGATATTGATGCAGTTGCTACGTACATTGAAGGCGGTATGACGGGTGAACAACCTGCTCAGTACGCTGTATGTGGTAGTTGTCATGGTATGGATGGAAAAGGTATGGATTTTGTTGCACCATCTTTAGTTTCTTATAATGTTGATTTAGTGAAAACTTTATTAACTTCTGGAACAAAAAAAGGTGAGATTGGTACAATGCCTCGTGAGGCTAAAGTACTTACACCACTACAAATTGAACTAGTTGCTGCTTTTGTTGCAAACGGTCCAGCTACAGAATTAGAAGAGTAGGGAGAAGATTATGGAAAATAGAAGTATATTCTCACTACACGGAATTACAGGTATGTTAATTGCAACAGGTTTACTGATTTCAATCTTGATTGGTTTAACTATCTGGGCAATTAATGTTCAACAAGCGAATGCTGGAACGTATTATCAGATTGAAAATGCTAAAAATCTTCACTCTTGTACTCAGTTTACAGTTAATTCAGATAATTCAGCAGAGTTCTCAGGATCAATGGCTGAATGTCTAGCAGAAAACGGTAAGCACAGAAAACTTACTGTTGTTAAATAAGGAGTCTGATTATGAATAGAATTCTTACAATCGGTGTATTTATTATGGCAATGTATACTTTATATGCTGTAACACTTGGTGGGCACCTATATATTGGTTAATCAACTAAGACTACTGTTTAAGGGGCTTTTGCTCCTTATTCTTTCACAAACACTCTCTGCAAACTATTTATATAATGATGGGCTATATAACTTAGCTTCATTCTCACAAACTGACCAGGCAAAACTTCAAAAAGATTATTTTGAGAAGGTTGAAGCTATTGGAACAGAACTCAAAGCCAAGACAGGTATATCTTTGTACCTTTTAACCGCAATGAAGTTAGAAAATAACATAAGCATTGAACAGTATGGACAAGATTTCATAAAAGATAAACCTAAAAGCATTGTTTTGGCTTTTTCACTTTTAGATGTTCAAGTTGATATTCAAGCTAATGAAGAGTCGTTATATAAATACTTTGTAAAAGATGATGTTTTAGCGATGTCCCAGATGGGAGGAGGAAGTATCATTCCTCTTTTGCCGACACGTAAAAAACATATGAGTAACCCAAAATATACGGTTGCGGCATTACTTAATGGTTATGGCGATATTGCTGACCAAGTAGCACAATCACATGAGGTAACTTTAACTTCGTGGGACAATACAACTAACGCACCTGTCATTCGAATTATTGAAGGTATTATTTTACTTACAATCTTATACGGCTTATTCTCTTTCTATAAAGCAAGAAAAAGACGTTTAGCAAAGGAAAAAGAGTAATGAAAAATGGAAAACAATGGCCAATTGGCATTACGGCAGCAATTCTTGCTGTAGTTGTAGCGTGTGGAGTAACAATTTTCATTGTTGCTAAGCATGCTCCTGTTGAAGAGTCAAACTTATATATGCAAGGCTATCACGATACAGATGCTAACTATAATGACATTATTAAAGCTAAAAATAGTTTTGATAAACTTTATACTATCTCATTTGGCACAGCTCAAATTAGTGAACAATCAACAATTTTAGATTACAGTGTAAAAACCTTAGAGGGTGAAATTGTAGATAATGCTAAGTTTAAAGTTGTTCTAACACTTCCTTACACTTCTAAAGAAGATATCCTTGTTGAAAATGCAAATTTTAATGGTAGTTCGTATACTTTTGGAGCGGTCGACCTTCCTCATCCGGGTAGATGGAACATCATGGCAAAAGTTTCTGTAGGAAATGAATACCGTTTTTATAATCTTCATGCCGATACAAGACAGCCTAATACTTTCGAATACTAAAAAAAATGTAGTATAATTATCTAAAATATTTTAGGTACTTATGCTTACAATCCTTCCCACCTCTAGAGCAATACGCTCGGCTATTTTAAAAGATCAAAATCAAGATAAATTTTTACCAAGTTACATTACTATGTCTGAGTTTTTACAACGGATTTTAGTTGTTGATGATTACCAAAGAGTGGATGATGATACGCGAACACTTACTCTTTTAGAAGCTTCAGATTTTAAGAACTTTTCGACCTTACAAATCGAGCGAAACTTTTTTACTTTTACTCAAAACTCTTCTTACATTTTTCGTTTTTTTGAAGAGTTGAGTGGTGAACTTGTAGACATACATGAACTCTCTCTTGCCGATACTTATGGGGATTATGAAGAACATATTGAAATTCTTCAAGAACTTTACCTGCGTTACGAAAAACTTTGTTCAGAAAAGAAAATTTTAGACCCTATCTTTTTACCAAAGATGTACAGACTAAATGAGCACTACATTAAAAACCAAGAAGAAATTTTACTTGTAGTGGAAGGGTACTTAACCAACTTTGAGTTAGAAGTATTAAGTAAATGTGCTGAACTCGTACCTTTAAAGCTTCGTTTTTATGCCAACCAATTTAACCTAAAAATGCAAGAGAAATTAAAAGCCTTAGGTATTGAAGTTATTGCCAATAAAAACCAGGTTATAAACTTCAGTGCCAAAAGCATTGAAGCCTCAGGAAGTGTAAAATCAAATGCTATTGTTCAATGCGAAAGCTTTTCTCAAAGACTTCTGCAAGCAGCATTTATCAAGCAAAAGGTAAATGAGTTTATAACTAAGGGAATAGACCCTGAAAAGATTGCTATCATCTTACCTGATGAAAGTTTTGCAGAACACTTAAAACGTTTTGATGAGAAATGGAACTTTAACTTCGCTATGGGGGAAAGTCTAAAAAGTAGTACCTTTATGCTTTCACTCAGTGCGGTGACTCAGTACCTAGATAACAAAACAGTGCAAAACAGAAGTCGTCTTAACCGTGTAGGAGTTGAATTGCTAGATGCTTTTTCTAAGGTCTACAAAAAAGATATTGAAGGGGTTGATTTTCTTGCGTCTTTGGAGCCTTTTATAGCAGTAGAAAGCAATAAAACAATTTTAAAAATCATAGATGAAGAACTTTTCTATTTTGAGAAACTCTTACCGATTTTAAAAGGAAGCTCTTTTAAGTCAGCTCTTCATCTATTTATGAACCGTGTGAAAAATAGAACCCTTGATGATGTTCGAGGTGGAAAGATTACGGTTATGGGTGTACTTGAAACGCGTAATGTAAGTTTTGATGGGGTGATTGTTGTTGACTTTAACGAGGGGACAGTTCCACGTAAAAGTGAAAAAGACCTGTTCTTAAACTCAGCAACACGAATCAAAGCAGGACTGCCTGGAGCAAGTGACAGAGAAGCCCTACAAAAGCTTTATTACAATAACTTGTTCTTACGTGCCAAAGAGGTTGCCATCTCTTATGTGAGTTCAGCAGACGCCGTACCTTCTCGTTTTTTAATGCAGTTAGGAATTGAAAATAAGCAAAAGTTTGATGAGCTAGATTACTCACAAATCCTTTTTAAAAATCATGCCCAAGAAGAACGTAAAGATGAGAAGATTGAAGAAGATTACGACTTCACGTCACGCACACTTTCAGCAACAGGGCTTAAGAGTTTTCTGACGTGTAAGCGTAAGTATTACTATCATTACATTCAAGGTCTTAAAGAACATGAGATAGAACAAGACCTTCCTAAAGAACATGAAATTGGAAATGCTTTACATGATGCACTAAGAGATGTGTATGAGAAGAAGAGTCGTTTTACAGACAAACAAGAACTTACTAAAGAGATAGCCTTTGCCTTAGAAGCTAACTCTGCCGATAATGTCTTAAATAAGTATCAACATAAGCTTTGGATGCAACAGCTTGAGCCTTTCATTGACAATGAGTTAGAACGTTTTAAAGACTCTGAAGTGAAGGCATGTGAACTTGAACTGAGCAAAGAGATTAATGGCATAAGAATTGGTGGAAAGATAGATAGAGTAGATAGTACCTTAGAGGGTTTAGAAGTACTTGATTATAAGTCAGGTTCTTTTCCTAAATACACAGTACGTACAGTTGAAAAAGCCACCGACTTTCAGTTAGAGTTTTACTACCTTTTAGCTCAGAATGAGGGTGACGTAAAGGCTTGTGGTTATTACGACTTGAAAACTGGGCGTATAGTAAATGAAGACTTGCTAGAGACAAAACTTGAACTTCTGAATGAACATCTCGATACCTTACGTGAAACAAAACGTTTTGATTTTGAAAAAACAGAGGTCTTAAAAGATTGTCTTTTCTGCCCTTATGTGTACTTATGTGGAAGGAATAAATAATGTTTGTTGACTTTCATGCTTACGAAGCAAGTGCCGGTTCAGGAAAAACCTTTTCTTTGGTAGTGCGTTATCTCTCTTTACTTTTTGCAGGAGAAAAAGCCGATAAAATCTTAGCACTGACCTTTACTAACAAGGCTGCAAATGAGATGCAAGAGCGTATTGTAAACACCTTAATAGACTTAGAAAACAAGGGTGAACTTGATGAGATAGCTAAGGTTCTTGAGGTTTCAAAAGAAGAGGTTCTGTTAAAAAGAGAAGAAGTCTTAAAGACACTTTTAAATACGGACACGAAGGTGATGACCTTAGATAAGTTCTTTGCCAAAATTCTTAGAAAGTTTTCTCTTCATGCTGGGCTTATGCCAAACTTTTCAACTTTTGAATCTCAACATGAACTCAAAGTCATGGCACGATTTTTAACCCTAGTCAATGTACAAGGTAAAGAAAAGACATTGATTTCATTGTCGATGTTAGCCTCAAAACGTCTTTCAGGGATTTTCTCTTTACTGAATGAACTGTATTCTAAAAAGAATGAGATGAATGCTTTGACATTTAAGAGTGAAGCGTTTAATGTTCATGAGACTAATGTCATGAAGAGTTTCACAGAGCTTCGTGACTTACTCTTCTCAACTGAGATTGGGAAACGTGGTCGTGGAACGATGGATTTTGACAGCATCGATGAGCTAATGACAAAGGCATGGATTGAGAAAGATTCTTTAGAGTACTGGGATTATAAGAAGTTTTTTCAACCTCGAATGGATGAGCTTTTATTTGAGATTAAAGAGCATCTGTTTTATTACATGAAGTCTAAAGAAGCCCATTTCTTTCATGAACTATTTTCTCTTTTAGATACTTACATTGAAGCTAAAATGATGGTAGCTAAAGAAGATGAAGAACTCTCTTTTGATGACATTACGTATCTTGTTTTTTACCTTCTGAAAGAACGTGTTGATTCGGAGTTTTTGTACTTCCGTCTTGATGCAAGAATTAACCACATGTTACTTGATGAGTTTCAAGATACATCAACCGTACAGTTTGAAATTTTACGTCCTTTAATTGAAGAGATGCTTTCAGGAAAAGGTTCAAAAGAACGTTCTTCACTTTTTCTTGTTGGGGATGTTAAGCAGTCGATTTATCGTTTTCGTGGTGGAAAAAAAGAGCTTTTTTATGCTGTTACTGAACACTTTGATGTTCAAGTAGACCAGCTTGAAACGAACTACCGAAGTGAAAAAGAGGTAGTAGAATTTGTAAACAGAACCTTCTTAGACAAGATTAAAGCTTATGCTCCTCAAAAAGTAAAAGAGGGTGCAACGCAAGGTTATGTTGAAGTCATTAATTCAGAAGAGACCTTAGAAACTATGCTTGAAATTGTTAAGAAGTTAATTGACTTAGGTGCTGACTTAAATGAGATTGCTATCTTAACGGCGACCAATGCTAATGGTGCTTCGGTTCAAGAGTTGCTAAAGGCTGAAAACATTGATGTAGTGACAGAGACAAGTTCAAAACTCATTAATCAAAAAAATATTCAAGCCTTAATTGAGTACTTGAAATACTCGTACTTTCATAAAGAGATTTACGCACGAAATTTCTTTGCGCTTATTGGACAAGTTCCAACGCGGCTTTATGGCTGTGATGTTGATTCAAGTGACTTAGTGTATGAGTTAAAAAAAGTCATTAAGAAGTACAAGCTTTATGATGGTGATATGAATATCTTAAGCTTTTTAGACAAGCTTTCAAACTACAAAGATATTGAAGCCTTTTTGTATGAATATGAACGCCTTGATGCGAGTTCGGCGCAAAAAGAGTTAAATGGGGTACGTGTGTTAACGGTACATAAGTCTAAGGGTTTAGAGTATGAGCATGTACTTGTTCTTGACCGACTGAACAAGGCAAGTGCGGACAAGAGTCCTATCATTTATGAGTATGATGGCATTCATTTAGAAAATATTTATTTGCGAATGAGTAAACGTGCTTCTTTAGATGAAGCCTATAACCTTGCCTTAGAAAAAGAGAAAAAACTCTCAAAAGAAGATGAACTTAATGCTCTGTATGTTGCTTTTACTCGTGCGCAAGAGTCACTGTTTATCATTGCTAAACACAAAGACTCTAAGTTCGAGGACTTAGACCTTAGTGAAGACTCTTATGGAAGTTTAGAGTTAAAAACGAAGAGTGTAAAAGAAGTTGTTAAGTACGAGAAGATGGATTTTGAAGATAAGTATTATGGAACCCAAGATGACCTGCTTGCCTTAGCGGAGAGTGATGAGTTAGACCATAAGGCGATTCAATTTGGTCTTGCACTGCATTATACTTTGGAGATGATGGGAAGTTTTGATTTAGATGCCATTGATGAAGCGCTTAATATTACAAAAAACCGTTTTGGCGCGGTACTAGAAGAGACTGAATTTAGCGATATTAAAACTAGAATTACTCATCTTGTAAACAGCACTGCATTTCAAAGCTTATGTGAGGGGAAAATCTATAAAGAAAAAGCCATCTCTTATGAGCAAAAGTTACGTTACGTTGACCTTTTGATTGAAAAAGAAGAAGAGTGGGTAGTGGTAGATTACAAGTCAGCCATGAGTCATACGAGTTCACATTTGAAACAGGTAAGTTTTTATAAAAAAGCAGTGCATGAGATTACGGGTAAGGTAGTTAAGGGTTATATTGCTTATCTTTTAGAAGATGAAGTGAAACTAGTAGAAGTTTAATACTGTGTCCTTAATAAACGATATTGAATATGTTATAATATTCTTATGAATAAAGAAAAAATATTACTATATCTTGCGGATGTAAAAAGCCAATATAAGCGTGAAGGCTTTTTAATTAAAGCACTTTTTGGGTCTTATTCTCGCGATGAAGAAAATGCTACTAGTGATGTTGATATTTTAGTTGAAGCGACTCCTGAGTTTGCGAATAAGTATGGTTTTGGAGCAATTCAAAGAATACATGAAATTCAAAATGAACTGTCTCAAGCATTAGGTGTGCCCGTTGACTTAGCGGATAGTACGGGTATGAGTAAAACAGGTAAAAAGTTTATTATAGACAGAGCTATTTATGTCTAAAGAATCTATTAGTAAGGTCTACCTTATTTTAGAAAAAATTGACTATATAGAACAGATTATTAAAAATAAGGGAAGTATTACATTAGCCCTTGAAGATTCGGTTACTACACGTCCCGCTATCTTAATGCATCTTACCGCAATTGCTGAACAGTTTAACAAGTTAAAGCAAGAACATGCTGACAATATTCTGAGTGCGTATGACGACTCGGATGTGAAAGGTATGTATGATGTTAGAACATACATTGCCCATGATTATGAAGGTGTTAACCTTGCTATTGTTGAATGGATAATCAGAAATGGTTTACCTAAGTTTAAAGAACAGAGTAATTTTATAATTTCTCAAAACTAATCAATCATTATATTCGACACCTTTTCTCTAGATTCTTGTGAAAATTTAAAATCGTAATTATATCACCATTACTTAAAGATAGAAAAATAAAAAGTATTTAAAAAAATATTTTATAGTTAGAAGTTTTGAAATAATTAATATATAATTACATTAATTTAATTTTATAGGTGAGTTTGATGAAAAATTTCATAGTTTTATTCCTGTCTACTTTTATTGTCTTCGTTAGTGGATGTTCAATGTTAAATCCTGGGTACACAGATGTTAAACCCGATATAAGTGAGCTAAAAGAAGGTGTAAGTACATTTTCTGAAGTCAATAAGATACTTGGAAATCCTGCAAGTGTTGCATATAGCTATAAAGATAGAGTTCAGTTTTATCTCTATAAAACTCCATTATCAAAAGTAGATAAAACATTAATGATGAAAGGGTCTTATTCAAGGGGATGTATTAATTGTGGAAAAATATATGTAAAGTATATTGATACAAAAAAATCAAATTCAAAAGAATCTGTGCTCTACAGTATTCGTGTAGTTGACCCTGAATTGAGAAGTTTATATCGAAAAGGCTTACAAGGCGTCAATAAAGGTGAATTCTCAAAAAGTTTTAAATATATACAAAAAGCAGCGATGGCTAATTATGTAGAAGCTGAATGTACATTAGGACTTATGTATATGAACGGAGATGGGACTAAAAAAGATTTGGAAAAGTCATTTTACTGGTTGCACAAATCAGCTAGAGCAGGCTATCCTAGAGCCGTGTATGACTTAGGTGCTATGTTTAATAATGGTGAGTACGTACAAAAAGATAGAGATAGAGCAAAAAGTTTATATATATTATCCGCCAACAAAGGTTATGACTTAGCAATAAGTGAATTAATAAAAATGTATAAAGAAGAGAAAAATAGTCAAAAAGTGAAAGAGTGGAGTGAAAAATTAAAAGTTAAGGAATAAAATGTTTTCAAAAAGTGTATTAAGTGTTGTATTAATTATATCAATGTACGGATGTGCTGCTAAGAGTAATCACAGTCTAAATAATGCAGAAGTATTAAATCGAAGTTTAAGTTGTTTGGGTGCAGATACGTTAATTATAACGACGCCTTCAAGAGGTTTAATCGGTGATAGTATGGCGATATCATCAGCAAAGAGTTTAGGTAGTGATGGTGGCTTTTATGATGATTTTCAAAAAAATATAGATTTAGGAATTAAAAATATTGCTGTTTATTCGAGTAGTAGTGAAAAAGTCAGTGTATATTTATTAAATACTTTATCTAAGTATGAAGATAAAGAATTAAAAGGAATCAATATATGTTATATAGGTGATGCGAAATATTCAGAAAAAATAGAAAAAGAAGTTATTAGAACAGGAGCTGATTTTAAGTACAAAATTCCAATTGAAAGTAATAAATAAAGTTGTATTAAAGTGTAGCTGAAGCTACACTTTTAAGTATAAAAGCTTATTTGCTTCCACATTTTTCAGCGCCACATTTAGAAGCTTTTTTATCAGAACCGCATTTTTCAGCTTTTTCTGTTTTAGACCCACATTTTTCTGAACCACATTTTCCTGCATGGTCTGTATTT
>Ga0256826_1001699_pt1 | contig 13649 bp, 17 predicted proteins | sample CV79metaG_FD_185975 | JGI IMG/M metagenome (GOLD analysis project Ga0256826, IMG submission 185975) | Hydrothermal vent microbial communities from East Pacific Rise, Pacific Ocean - CV79 | ecosystem: Environmental > Aquatic > Marine > Hydrothermal vents | place: Pacific Ocean: East Pacific Rise...
ACAACACTACAGGTGGACGTGTTTCACTTGCTGAAGGTCAAAGAGTAACTTTCGAAATCGGTGAAGGTCAAAAAGGCCCTCAAGCTGAGAACGTAACTCCACTTTAATTAGTGACTAAACCCCTATCTTTGGGGTTTAACTTCATTCAAAAACTCTTCATATACAACATTTATACAACAAACTCCTAAAATAAATCTCTATTTATACATTAAAATACTATTTTCAATCAAAATATAAATCTACTAATAAATTATTTATTAACTAAAACTATATTGATATTAAAATTTAAGTAATGAGGTATTTATAAAGACAAAAGAATTGAGATTTTATTATGCGGCATCTTGAAAAGCTAAGTAATTTGCTATCTCTAAAATTGGAAAAATATATCTTGCTTTTTGTGAATTGCCTATTCTTCTATATTTAATAGGTAAGGTATTATTTGTTATAAGTGTATCCAGAGAAGTTAGGGAAATTTCCAATACTGCTGCAACTTCTTTTCTTGTTAATTGCGTTTTATCATATTTTTTATATAATAAATCAATATAAATTTCAGTATTAGTCATATCCCCTCCTCTCTTTAAATTTTCTTACAGTATCTTAGTTGTTATATGTACTTTTTTCAGATAAAAAATATATTATTTCATCTACCAACTCTCCATCAGTCAAATTGACATCTTCTATAGTTGATACAAATTCATCGATTATAGATTCAACTTTATCCTCAGTAAAGACATCATTAAAATGAGTATCAACTATGAAATGCATATATTCAAGTATTTTTAGACAAAACTTACCATTCTCATCCAAGTTATTTAAAGTATGCATAGCTACTACACCTTCAATATAAAAATCCAATTTTTCAAATAACTCAGTCCCAGTAGTTGATTCTTCAATAATTATTTTAAAATCTTCTTCCATTTCATCAAGTTTTTCTGTGCCCATCTCTACTATTGTCTTTATATGTACTTCATAAAGTCTTCCAAAGAGTAGAGCTGATAGTTCGTCTTTTGTGAGTGTATTGTTAAATGCTGCCATAATTATTTCCTTATAAGCATTGATTCAAAACCTACCTTTCAGTAGATAGTTGTTCTTTGAATGCTCCACAACCAATTTGTAAAGCTTAAATCCAAATCATAAAAAGAGTATATTCACACAGTACGATTTATAAATCGTAGATATCTTTTTTTATAAACTTTTAAGTATTTTGCAACTGTTTTATGACATAAACCTTTATCCAATATCTCTTTTGAAACCTCTACAATATGTCTGATAGAAAAATTTGGACTTACTTCTGTCTTGGCAATATGTCGAATAACTTCTTTGAGTTTATTCTTTGCAATTCTTGCTCTTCCTTTTGCAGCATATACAGTTAGTTCTCTTCTCTTATCTAATGTCATAGCTCTTTTGGTGATTCCAGATTTATATCCGCCATAAGATTTCTTTTGTCGTATGATTCTTTCAAACATTGGAGACTCTTTATATTCATCAAGCATCTCTTGAAACATTCCAATTTCAAATATGTTTCCGCTTAGATAAAAAGTGTTCTCTAAAAAATTACTATACGTTTTTGTTTCGTTGTACTTATCAATAGTTACATCCCAGTGTGCTTCTAAACTATGAGTTAATGCAGTTCTTACATCTTTAAAATAAATATACTTGTCTAAGAGGTCTATATCAAGAGTTGTTGGTGGATTGGGGAAAAGGTATCCAACAAGGATAATTTCCTCTTGTATAGCTATTAGTGTTGGTTCTAAGCCTATTTCTACTTCGATATACTCTCTTGTGTATGTGATGTTTTCATTATCAGAGAGATGAGATTTAATACCGAACTCTAAGATTATCCATCCAACTCTCTTAGTTGAGTTAAAATTAAAAGTTTTACAATCACTTGTATAGTTAGGTGTTGTAGCATGTAAAAGTGCTTCAAGGTATTCATATTGAACTTCTACCTTATTTCTTTGATCTGTATCTACCTCGTTAACAGTAAACAGATTTTTTACTTCCTTGCAGTTGAAAACTTCCTCTCCAAGAAGCGATATATTAATAATGGAATTAAAAAAGTTTATGGTGCTTCTCTTGGATCTTAATTTTTCTGACTGTTCTCTTAGTGATATTTTTTTATCTGTCTTTTCCATTTTGTTTGTTCTCCTATAAACATAGGTTTTAAGTGGATTTTTTTTAATTTCATTTACTATTGTTATTTTGATGGGGAATGATGGATACTGTTCCATGTTTTTCTTATTTTCTGTTAGTGATGGCTCATGATAGATACTGTTATTCTTCAAAACATTTATACATCTATAAATACTTATTAAATACATTTATGTATTTATATATATTGTTATAAGAACTCTATCTATCATAAGCCATCATCTATAAAAAGTAGATCCGATGATAAGAATAAATAGATGAAATAAAATTTGTTTATTCTACTTCCATCTATCTATTTGTATATTTTGTACTTTTCTTATTTTCTCTTTTTTATTTCTCTCTTAAATATAAACAAGTAAATATATACATAAGCATATACAGGCATATTATCTGGACTGTTTATTTCCTAATGCTTACACTTAAAATTATTCTTACATCTGGATAGTAGATCTAACGATATAAATAAATAGATGAAATGAAATTTGTTTATGGTGTTCCACACCGATGTATATAGAATGGTTTTACATACTTCTTTTTTTAATTGACGACTTCAAATTTTAAGATCTTTGTTTTATGAACTTTTGTAGCTTAAAATAAGATGTAAACAAAAGGAAGTTAACAGATGAAAATAAGTACCTGTAAAAATGAGAAAAGTAGATATTCAAAAGATTGGTCCATAAAAAATATAGAAGATGAACAAGGACTAATAGAGATAGTAAAGAGTGAAGCATACTCAAATGCATATTTTAAAGATGGTAAACGCTCACAAGCAAATATTATCGGTTATCACCAACTTCTTATATTAGATATAGACAATGATGAAGCTCATTTTAGAATTGAAGACTGTAAAAATCTATTTAAAGAAAAAGGTATAAAGTCGCTCATAGTACCAAGTAAAAGTCATTTAAAAAGTAAAAATGGAATAATAAAAGAGAGGTATAGAGTCTTTTGTTATTTGGATCAAGTAATCCCAGCAGGCATTTCAAAAGAGCAATATAAAGAGATGATGAAATTAATTGTAGAAGATCTAGATATGCTTGAACATGTAGACAATAAAGCTTTATTTGACAGAGCAAGGCTTTACTACCCTACCCATAATTTAGAAGAATATTTTATCGAAAGAACTGATGGAACAGATATTGAACTTAAAAAATATATAGATAAATCAGCACAGATAATTACTGATGCATGTAAAAATAAAACTGTTAAAAAAATAGAAAAAGAAGAAGCCTCGACAACTGCATCAACAGCTTATATTCCTTCAACTATCAGATACATTATCAATAAAGATATATACGATTATGATATCACTGCTATCAGTGAAGAGATTGATTTTGAAGAACTGATACATGACTTAGAAGGTGTATGTTCATCTGAGAACAACAATAAGGGAACAAAACTTAAAACTGAGCTAAGTAATACATATCAACTCTTCACTGAGACTATGGTTCTTCATGATTTTAAAAATGAGGTTAGTTACAACTTGATAAGTTATATTATGCATAGAAAAGAATCTAAGAGAGTTGAAGTCCTTAATACCATTAAAAATTATGTAGACATTGAAGATTATAGAACTATCTCTCACCACTGGCAAAATGCTATAAGAAGTGCTCTATCCACTGCTAAAAATATTAATGAGTTAAAAAAGCAACTTATTTCAAGTTTAAATTTTCAAGCAATCAATATTCATCGAGATAAAGAGGATATTCTCTACATTGCCGGAAAGAAGTATCATATCTCAGATTTTATGTTACCTTCTTACAAGAATAAGCAGGATATTATCAAGCAATTTCAGAAGAACAGAAAAAAGTAATAAAATAAAAAAAGAAGCAAACCATACCTTACACAGTAGCGGTAGCATAATATTTGGTTCTTACATTTAAATATAGTATAATATTAACTATGAAATTAACTACTTAATTAAAAAGGAAATAGAATGGTTAAATATGCACAAAATGAACTTTTTTCAATAACAGATTTTACAAAACAGATAGGGAGTGTTGTTAATAGCATTAAAGAGCACTCTCTTGAAAAGATTGGTATATTAAAAAACAATAAACTTGAAGCAGTTGTTATCTCTACTGATGAGTATGAACGTCTTAAAGCTTTTGAAGAACAAGTAGAGTTAGCTGAACATACTGAAATCTATAATATGATTGAAGAAAGAAAAGAGATACCCTTGTCAGAGTATGTATCAGAAGATGATATGGCTAAAAAATTTGGTATAAACCTAAAAGAGCTCTAATCTATGTATAAAATTATTTATCATCCTCTTATAGAAGAGGATCTAAAAAAAATAAACAACTCTGTTCAGATAGAAATCTTTAAAAAAATAGAAAAAATTAAACACTCACCGGAACTTGGTCCATTACTTGGTAATAAAAACAATATGAATCTTTCTGGACTGAGAAAAGTATATGTTGCAAAAAAACAAGTTAGAATTGTTTATGAAATTGTTAATAATATTTTAGTTGTAAAAGTCATTGCTATTGGGAAAAGAGAAGGTATGGAAGTTTATAAAGAGGCAGAGAAACGAAGATAAACTTTATAAATATGTGCCTATAATAAGGCACATAAAGTAATTATTTTAATAACTTTTAAATCCATTGAAATTTAAATGAAGATATACCAGATTTAGTTGGTATATCTTTAAGCATAAATTTCAATCACTAAAATTTAAAAAGTTGTTGAGTGGTATCAAATGTACCAAGTATTAAAAATTACACCTATGGAGGTCTAAGCCTCCTTTTTATCTGATTAAACATTTAATACAGACCTAAACTGGTTCAATCAGAACAGCCATTCCTATTTTAGTGACCTTAAAATATTTATAGATATAATTTTTCATATATAGGTGTTCTTTATTAATCAAATCATATGATTTTTTATCCTGTTGTAGGAGGATAGAATCTTGATTTTCCTCTCTTAGAAGAATTAGCTCTACTAACTTCATTATATTAGTCATTGTCAAATACTTACTGTTGTATATCTTACTAAGACTATTAATCATCTCTATATTATTTGTATAAGTAAAATCTTGAATAGTATTTTTAATATATTTCAAAAATATTTCGTCTTTAATTTTAATTTTTACTTGTGCCATGAGCAATGTCCTTTTTCTGTATTTCCCTTATAGAGAAATAGTTTTCCGTACTTTGAGTACACCTTACTTTCCTTGCATAAACACAAATCAATAGTGTTATGTCTCTTTACCTCCTCTTGTAAATCCTGGTACCCAAATTCTTTTATAAGAAGGATTACTTCTTGGACCATAAGGTTGATTCTTCCAAAATCCATTTACCGGATGCTCTTTATTTTTGTGTTTGGATTGAGAAGTTGTTGATGATAAATTCCAAGTCTTACCAAATTTATATTCAGTATCGGTTAAGAAGTCATGTACTATAAATCTGTCAAATCCAATATCAAAAGTGACAATGAGATCAAACAAATCATTAATATCTGCCAACATCGTGAGTTGTGTTTTATCTTGATGTACATATTGACATATCAACTTATAGAAAAAATCTAACCTTATAATAGATAATCTCTTTGTTGAATACTGTCCTGTATTACTTACACAGTTTATTAGTACACTAAGAACCTCTGCTATCAGTAAAAAACTATTTTTTTCAATTAATGTCTTATTACCGTTATTATCCCTGTGTATTGTAGGAATTTTAGAAATTCTAAAAATTTTATCTACAAGTATCTTTTTAACACCTAGTCTTTTTGCTACATTTTTTGTGTTTAAGTACAAGCTACACATTTGAAACTCTTTTCATATATTGTTGAGATATTTTAAATTGCATATAGCCTTCATCCTCACATACTGGAAACATACACTCTATATCTTCTCTGAAGCTTTCTATTAAGCTCAATGTATCTTTACCTTGAATATCAATTTCTTTATCATTAAACGATAGAGAACAGACATCTTTGAAAGATATTTCAGTTACAAACTCTGGTCTCTCCGTACACAATTTAATGTTTATATAGTTATTTTGTTCAAGTACTTTTTTAACTATTAAGATAAAATTATCATTCAAGTCTTCTAAATAAGATTCTGTAATCTCAACAAACTTTTGATTGCTATATTTTGGTTTTGTTTCAAACCCTAAGATACTGCTAGTATCATCCATTAATAAATACATATAAACCCTTCTAAAATAAAATATTCAAATAAGCTCAGTAGTGGTTAGAGTTTTACAACTCTTTACACTGTCTAAACTTGTTCGATTATGTATACTAATACATCAGTACGATTAATTAATCGTACTGATAATATTCATAATAAAAAAAAGAATATAAACCATTCTTTTCACAATTGCGGAAGCAGTTATTAAATATCATGGAGAGATTTAAAGCTGCACTAGGCAGCTCTAAAATCATTTTTAATAGATAAATATTTTTGTTCACTTATCAGAGGAGCTTTGTCATAAATCTTTTTTAAGCTAGGGGATAAGTGATCTCTTTTGTAAGAATTGATAGTATCTTCAAATTTTAAGAGTTCCATTTTTGTTTGAATACCATAATCTTTAAGACCAAACGGTGGATTAGCAATAGGTATGTCAAACTTAACACCATTAAAAGGATCAGCAAGTAGGGAGTTACCTATAAATATATGTGTATCATTTAAATTTATCAAGCTGTATAATGATTGAGTAAATACGGCATACTCTTCATATAAATCCATACCCAAAATTTTAATAGTCTTTGCTGGATATTTTTCTCTTAACTCAATAAATATAGGATAAAACAATCTACCTATCCCACAAGTTGGGTCATAAATTTTAATCGTATCTTTTGCCCCAATTGTAGTATTACCATCCAATACTATTTTGGAAATCAGACTTGCTAAATCCATAGGAGTAAAATGGTCTTGAAGCTTTTTATTTGTAGCTTTCAAACCTTCAAATATATCCATAAGGCTTAAAATATCAATATCAATATTTAAAAACTCTTGGAAGATTCTCTCTACACCATTTTTATTTTTTTTAAACTCTTTTTTGAGTGTTTGTAAGCCTAATATATTCCAATTGGTCAATACATTTTTGTGAAAAGAATCAGATACACTTTTCCAAACATCAAGCTCATAATCAACAGACTCTAAGAATCCTTGAAAAGCTACGTTTTGCATATAATTAGAGTTCTCCCTAGCTAATACATCTAACTTGAGATATTTATACATATCTTTTTCTTTAACACCTTTATGAATTAATTCATTCTTAAATGTATGTAGTAGAAAGTATCCTATAAATACAAAAGCCGTTAAATCTTTTGTATTTGCCTCAGTTTTAATTGTTGTTATTAATTTTGCAATATTTTTTTGCATAGAAATCCTTTTATTTATTTGTAAATTTTATTAGATATATGTAAAAATTTTATGGTGGTTTGAGTACAATATAAAATATCATTTACCCTACTTTGGTAAGTACAATACCACTATCAAGTAGAGCTTTTTTATAAGCTCTATGCTCTTGTTGTTCAATAGTATTAGCTTCTTTATTGTAATACTGTTTCCAACCACCTTTTACTTTTCTGCATTCTTTATTTGCAGCAAGTTGTTCCGGAGAAACGATAAAGCTAATGGTTCTTCTGCTTACATCAAATAAAGTTGCTAACTCTCTTTGTGAGAATAAACCTTCTTCATAAACTTCAAAGATTTCTTTTTTATCATCTTTTGTAAGTTTCACCCTTCTATCAAGGTTCTCATTATTAATAATATATTTGTCAACTATTCCTGGCATTTTTTCTCCTTAATTAAGAATCAAGCAACATGCTTGATATATGTGTCATTAGTAATATTTTCTAATTTATATTTTTGACTAGTAGAATTACTTGAAGGTGTTAACTTAGTCATACAAATCTCAATAGCTTTGGTTCTATCTTCTGAGTTATTCGAGTATGTTCTTTCATTCTTCTTATAGCTATAACCCTGTTTAGAGGCAAACTTTTCAAGTAATGGATTATGATTGTTGTAATAGATGAAATCAGTATCTAGGTTTTTAAGTTTTAAGAGCAGTTCTTTATGATTAAAGTCTATCCCGTATGTAAAACAACAACTATTTTCTGATTCCACTTCTGAATATTCAATATAGGGTGGGTCTATGAGGAGAAGAACATCACTATCATTTTTATATCTTTTGAATAGTGTTTGATACTGCACAGATTTAAAACTGATTTTAGTACTTGTGAGCAGTTTATGGTAGATTGCAACTTTATTTATAAGAAAATCTATATTAATGATTTTATACGAAGTCTCAAAAAAGCAAGTTTGAGTACCCATATCATAGTCAACCATAGCACCAGTAGTTTTATGCATAAGAAATAAAAACAGTGCTGCTCGTCTTGGACTCATTTTCTTTTTCAGTTCAAGTTTTTTAAACTCTTGTTCTATTTTAGTATGTAATGCACGGGCTTGTTTTCTAGTAGTAGGTGCAAATTTTCCATATTGTTTGTAGTAATCAATAGAGATAGAAGCTAATTGACGCTGAACTTGCTTAGGTTTTCTCTGAATTTGTCTATAAACATTAATAATAGACTTGTTAATGTCGTTAATTACAACTTCTTCAACATTGTTTGCTAGTAATATAGGAAGTACATTGTATGTAGCACCTAATCCACCTGTAAAACTATCAATGAATTTTGTATATTTATTCTTTTTAAATGCTTTGCTTACTAATGATTGCATAGCTGTTTTATTAACACCTTGTTTTCCACCAGCATATGGAAATAGAACAAGCTTTTTAGTGTCACTATTATCAGAAAAACTATCATAATTGACAATATCAAGATCTCTTCCTTTGAGAAAAGTTTCTAATTCCGGCTCATTCATTTTTTCAAGAGAATCAAAAAGGTCTTTGTCTTTTGAGTAGTTAATAAGTGCTTGATTTATATACATATTTTTTGAGACAAAAGGTTTGTTAACAGTTTCAATAATAATTTTTGAGGTTCTATCTATTGCTTGTTTCTGTATCTTTTTAAAGCCTTGTTCAATTAGGTTTACTGAAACATTGTTATTTGTCTTTAAAGTTTGTAAAAGGCTTATAGTTTGTGTTGCTTTAGTATTATTAACTAGTTTTTGTACTTTTGTAGATATTTTCTTTACCGGTTTAGCTGGAGGTATAATATTTAATAGTAAGTTTTTTAACAGCTCTTCCAAAACAGATACGGTTATGGAGTTACCAATTTGTTTCTTCTTCTGGGCATTTGAAACTGGAAATTTAAAGTTAGTTGGGAAACCTTGGATAGCTGCCATTTCTTCAAGTGTTAAATATCTGAAAAGTTTATTTTTAGTATCAAAAAATTTTGTCTTAGCAGAAGATGCAACAATACATGGAGCAATACCCTTTGTAGAACATATTCGTTTATCAGATGCATATTTTATATGGGGGAGTTCATATGGTTTTACAATATCAGTTTTTCTTTTTGTAATAAAAGGAACTCTTTTTGTAGCATCAAAGGTATGAGCTGAATAATCCACACCTGTTTTTATGTAAGAGTTGACAGATCTAATAGGTCCATTAATTTCGGGGAATTTATATCCATTTTTTATATCGTTTCTAAAAGCGATGAGAAAAAGACGTTCTCTATTTTGAGCAGAATCAAAGTGTTTAGAGTTTAATACTTGGTGATAAATTTTGTAATCAAGTTCTTCAAATGCAGCTTTAATTACTTCAAAAGTTTTACCTTTATCATGATTAACCATGCCTTTGACATTTTCAAAGATAATATACTTAGGTTTAGTCTCTTTTACAATTTTAAGAGCATCAAAAGTTAAAGTACCTCTTGTATCATTGAAACCAGCTCTTTGCCCTTGCATACTGAAGGTGGTACAGGGTAGAGACAGCATCAGTAAGTCAACATAAGGCATTTTTAAAGAATCTAGCTGAGTTAAATCCTTATACATATGTTCTACAGTATGATTTGCTTCATATGTTTGACGAGCAAACTTATCTATCTCTACCATATACTTATTTATATGTGCTATACCTATATTCTTTAATGCTTGTTCAAATGCACCAATGCCACTACATATTGAGCCACAAGTGAGTATATTAGACTCACCTACACTATCAACAGACTTGTTCTTGTCTGAAGATAAACCTTTTGTTGAATTTGGGTTAGTTTTTTTGATAAGATTTTTCATCCGATCTCCTTTTGTTGTTGATAAAAAGGTTATGACACTCATATCTGACTCATAAGTCGTATATGAAAAAATAAGCCAGAAAATAATTTAAAAAAAGAAGCTCTATATGAAGAAAAAAAAGTTTAATAAGTCAGGTAAGAAAGATATTGAAGAGAACCTGGAAGTTTGCGGAAGTGATGCAGTCTATTATCAGGAATTAGAAAGAATATGTACAGAATATTCTGAAGATGATGAAAAAAAAATAGAAAAATATGTACAGACACTCTTAAAAGAATCTGATGAGAATAAAGAACCATATAGAGCAGGTATTCAAAATGTAAATTTTGCAATAGTTGCTGTATTAGATAGGCTAATTAACGAAAGTAATCATCCAGTAAAAACAGTAGATATTTATAATATTAATACAGAGCATATTCATAAGATAGTTGAAGGTCACATACAGTTTTTAAAAACAATTAATGCAAAAAAAAGACAAAAACTGCAAAAAGAACTAAAAGATTTAGAAACCGAAGACTCTCAAAAGCACAAAAAGAAGATTAAGTCTTTATCTACACATATAGAAAGATTGAAAGACAATAAAAAGAAGATAAAAGTTTCTGTATTCGCTAACGATGGGTCATTGCATACACCTAAACGAGATGCAATAGAAAAAGCATTGAAGTTTTTATCTGTATATAATGTTATAAAACATGTTTCTCCAAATGCTTATATACTAAATATGAAACATTGGTTTAATTATCAACGATATTCATTTAATAATAAAAACCTATTATTAGACCTATTACCTTTACTCGCTGCCTTCTTAAAATATAATGCACCTAACAGAGTTGATAATTTTTTACACCATATAGATAAGATTGTAGGCTTTACTTTAAAAGCACCAAAAAACCATGCCACTTTTGCTAATGTAGAAAACTATATTATTAAGGTACTTACAGAAGATATTCCTACCCTTACGTTTAAACTTAATAAAACGAACAGTGCTCTTGATGATAAAATAGATTTTAAAGATGTTGGCAAATTACAAATCATATTTGAGAAAGATGGATTGAAGTATTTAAAATTTGAAGAAAATGGGAAAAGCTATCAAGTATTAATTGAAGATATTGAGTTCTTAGAAGTTCCAGATATAACACCAAATTCTTTATTTTGGAAAGACACCAAATGTTTTGTGATTTTTAACGATATGTACGAGCATAACCATGAAGATTATAAAAATAGAAAACAAAAGAAGATAAGTGAGGGGAGTACTCATTATTATAAAGAGGACATAGAGGTAATCTTTGAAGCTAATAGTAATATGATAGATTTTTTTGATTTAAATATTCTAAAGAGTACCGTTATTTATAAGGAAGAAGTAGAAAAAAGAAGTTTTATTATAAAGATGATAGATGATATAGGCGACATTATGGATGTCAAGTACCAAAATAAGATTTATATTACTGGAAAAGGCTCTAAAGACGATATATTGAGCTATGCTCAACGAAGCGGAACAGATATTAAGTTGCTGTATCCCAAATATTTGATTAAAGAATTAAAAAAAATAATACGAGAATGTGAGTTAATGTATGAATAACACTAAAAATTTAGTATTCTAAGGAATCTCAAAAATTATTGCTTCTTGTTGCTTAAAATACCATCTAAGCAAGGATGATATAATGAACACAACTATACAAAGTGAATACATACACAACCATAGTCACAATAAGGCATACATAGCAAAACTCTCAATTGACAAAAATAGCAATAAATTTAATAGATCGTTTTTATCAAAAAATACGTTCAAAAGAAAAGCATATAATTTTTACTTTACATGGGACATTCTAAAAGGTGGAGTTTATGAGAAAAAAGAGAAGCATCATTATCAATGTGAAATAACTTACTATATTGCTGTAAATTATAATGGAGATATTATTAAGTTAAAGGATAGAAAAGTTGCACTTGCTCTTCTAAAACAAGGTATTAGAAGTTGGGGAAGGAATTCCCCTTTGAGAATAAAGATGAATAATCTTAGATCTATAAAGTCTTAGGCTGCTATATCCAAGACTTTAATACCATACTCTCTAAGTTCGCCATTTGGTGAAATGTAACGATATAAAGTGGGTCTTGTAATCCCAAGTTCTTTGCATAGTTCACTAACACTTGAATCTCTATTTTGCATTGCAACCTGAGCAAGCCTTACTTGTGACTTTGTAAGTTGGAATTTACGACCTCCAACACGACCACGAGCACGAGCAGATTTCAATCCGGCAACAGTGCGTTCACGGATGAGTGAACGCTCATATTCTGCTAATGCTCCAAAGATTGAAAAAATCATTTTGCCAGCAGAAGAGGTGGTATCAATGTTCACACCAGATCCTGATATTACTTTAAAGCCAATTCCTCTTGAAGTTAGATTATCTACAGTCTCAATTAAATGTTTGAGATTACGCCCGAGTCGATCTAGTCGCCATACAACTAATACATCCTTTGCTCTTAATGCTTTTAGACATGACTCCAACCCTGGTCTGTCATTTTTTGAGCCCGACATTTTATCTGTATAGATATTTTCTTTATCAACTCCAGATTCAATCAAAGCATCTGTCTGTAAATCAAAAACCTGACTATCATCAGATTTGGAAACTCTTGCATATCCTATAAACATTTTAATCCTTTGAAATTGAGTGTTTCGCAAACATTCGATTAAGAGACATATCAATCAGACATCGAATATAAGGCTTTCTATGTAACTTATTCCGTTTCATAATCATGTTATCGGTAACACTCTAAAATTTAGTTTAATTAACAACTTGTTCATTAAATACATTATTATTTAATATATTTTCATCTTTTAGCGGATTCTAACTTAAAATATAGATAAAAATAAAAAGGATTTGACATGTTAAAAAAGAATGACCCAAACAAGAAAAATAGAAGAAAAAACAAAAATAAGATGAAGTGTAAGAATAAACCAAAAATAAATAATAGTGATATATACGATGTGTCTACATATTTCGAAGAAGATTTAGCGTCATGTATATCTGATGAAACCAAACAAATATTTGCAAATCATATTCAAACAATTATTGATAGAAATACAAAAGAGTAACAACTTATTCTAATAACTCAATTGAACATGCTTATTCCTAAAAACCATATAGATATTTATATTGAAAAAAATACTTAAAATAAAGTATAAGCAATAAGGAAAAAAAGATGACAAAAAAACAGATAAAAATAGAAGATTGTAGGGAAGCACTCCATTTGGCCACCGCGAGCATTAACACTTGGCCAGCAGAAGCATCAACACTTGGCCACCGTGAGCGTCTCATAAGTAGCCACTATTTCTCTTGATGCTCCTATAAGGTAG
>Ga0256826_1001701_pt1 | contig 13642 bp, 14 predicted proteins | sample CV79metaG_FD_185975 | JGI IMG/M metagenome (GOLD analysis project Ga0256826, IMG submission 185975) | Hydrothermal vent microbial communities from East Pacific Rise, Pacific Ocean - CV79 | ecosystem: Environmental > Aquatic > Marine > Hydrothermal vents | place: Pacific Ocean: East Pacific Rise...
TGAGTTAGAAGAACTTGTAGAAGAAGATAGTGCTGATGAAGAAGTTTTAGAAGAAACACTTCTTGAACAAGAAGAATTGACTGAAGAAGTTAGCGATGAAGAAAAGATAGATGAGCTTTTAGAAGAAGAGGAAGAAGTAGACTTATCTGCTTTAAATGATGAAATACAAGAAGCTTTAGGTGAGTTAGATGAACAAGACTTACAGAGTGAGATAGAAGAAGATATTAGTGAACTAGAAGATGAATTTGCATCTTTAGATGAAACTGATTTAAAATTAGCCTTAGGCGAAGAAGTAGAAGTAAAAGAAGAGTCTTTTGAAGAAGACCTAGATGAAGAATCTAGTAAAGATGAAGAGTTAAGTGTAGGAAATAGTGAGTTTGCTTCACTAAATGAAGAAGCCTTAAATGAAGCTATAGGAAAAGAAGATATAGAATCAAGTGAGCATCCAGAACTTGAAGATGTAGACTCTTTTGTAGATGATGAAGAAACTTCTTCAAAACTTAGTGTAAATAGCATAGAAAGTTTAGAAGAACTTGTAGCTACACTTAAGCAAGATAATGTTAAAAAAGCCTTAGAAGGTTTAACAATGAATATACAAATTACTTTTAGTGAGAACTCTTAATGAATGGCGCAATATTAGTTTTATCAGGACCAAGTGGAGCAGGTAAAAGTTCTTTAATCAATAAAATTGCAGATAATATAGGCGATTTTTATTTTTCTATTTCAACTACCACTAGACCAATACGTTCCGGAGAAGAAGAGGGTGTTCATTATCATTTTGTAGATAAAAAAACTTTTAAACAAGATATAGAAGGTGAACATTTTTTAGAATATGCTCTTGTTCATGGAAATTATTATGGAACCTCAATTAAACCTGTAAAGAAGGCTTTAAAAGAAGGAAAAATAGTTATTTTCGATATAGATGTTCAAGGCCATGACGCAGTTCAAAATCGTCTTGGAGATATCACAACTTCTGTGTTTGTAACAACTCCTTCTCTTAAAGAATTAAAAAATAGACTAAGCGCTCGTGCAACTGATGAACAGTCTGTTATAGATGCTCGCATCGAAATGGCAACTAGAGAAGTTCAAAGGATTACAGAATATGATTATCTTGTGATTAATGATGACTTAGACACAGCTGCACAAGAATTGGTTTCAATAGCATGTGCATCGAGACTGAAAATGCCATCTATGCAAATTAGTGAGTTTATACATGAGTGGGAAGAAAATTCTTAGTAAAAATATTTCTTGATAGCTAATAAGTATTTATACAGCAAGAAAACGATAAAATTGCAACAATTATTCTAAAACCACATAAAGATTTAGATAAAAAATTTGTGTTATATATAAAGGAATTGCTATGGGTATGCCAAGCGGAATGGAATTAATGTTAATATTTGGAATTGTAGTACTACTTTTTGGTGCTAAAAAGATTCCTGACCTTGCAAAAGGTATTGGTAAGGGAATTAAAGATTTCAAAAAAGAGATGAAAGATGAAGAACCTACAACTGTAGCATCTGAAGAACCTAAAAAAGTTGAAAAAACAGAATCAACTGAAAACTCAGAAACACCTTCTGAAACTACAAAACAAGCTTAGTCTTGAAGCAGCGCGTCCTCGCACTGCTTAGCAGCAGCATCTCTCAAAATATTGTATTAGAAAAACCTCGTGATAAGTCTTTTGGACACTTTGCAACACCAATAGCCTTTGCTATGGCAAAAGAGCTTAGAAAATCACCTATGATAATAGCATCTGAACTTGTAGATATGTTCAAAGATGACTCTATGTTCGCTAATGTAGAAGCAGTTAAAGGTTATCTGAATTTTAAACTTAGTGAAGACTTTTTAGATGAATATGCATCTTGGGCTTTAGCTAATCCTTTAGACTTTGGTAAGGGCACAGTATCTGAAAATATCTTACTAGAATTTGTTTCAGCAAATCCTACTGGTCCTTTACATATAGGTCATGCACGTGGCGCGGTTTATGGAGATACTCTTCTTAGACTAGGTCGTCATCTTGGACATAATATTACAGCTGAGTATTATGTAAACGATGCTGGTAATCAGATAGCGCTACTTGGAACTTCTCTTATCTTAGAAGGTAAGGCAAATATTCTTAATGAAAAAGTAGAATATCCTGAAAACTATTATCGTGGAGAGTATCTTAGTGAACTTGCAAAGATTGCAGCAGATACTTATGGTAAAGATGTTTTTAATGATGAAGAAAAGATTAAAGAGGTAGCACTTTGGGCTAAGGATGAGGTAATGAAAATGATTATCTCAGACTTAGATGCTATAAACGTACACTTTGATACCTTTGTTTCAGAATCAGGTCTATATGAAGACTGGGATAGAGTTATGGATAAACTTACTGCAAATGGTGGAACAGAACTTATTGATGGCAAAACATGGCTAAAATCATCTCTTAAAGGTGATGAAAAAGATCGTGTTATTGTACGTGAAGATGGTCGTCCTACTTATCTGGCTGGTGATATTATTTATCATAACCAAAAGTTTGAACGTGATTATGATGAGTGTATAAATATCTGGGGAGCAGACCACCATGGTTATATGGCTAGAGTTCGTGCTTCTTTATCTTTCTTAGGACATGATGAAACAAAGCTTGATATTCAACTAGCTCAAATGGTTTCACTTCTTAAAGATGGTGAGCCATTTAAGATGAGTAAACGCGCGGGTACTGTTATTGGTATGAATGATGTAGTTGAAGAAATTGGTGCAGATGCTCTTCGTTTTATGTTTGCATCTAAGAAATCAGATACTCCTTTGGAGTTTGACTTAGTTGACCTACAAAAAACAGATAGCTCAAATCCTATTTTTTATATTAATTATGCTCATGCTCGTATACAAACTTTACTTTCTAAGTCTGAAAAAACATTAGAAGAAATTATGTCAGTAAATGTTAAAAATCTTGGTGAAGATGCAGATAACTTACTTTTTGAGGCTATGCTTTTAAATGAGGTTGTTGAAGATGCATTTACTTCACGTCAGGTTCAAAAACTTCCTGATTACTTGAAGTCATTAGCAAGTACTTATCATAAGTTCTATTATGACCATAAGGTTATTGGAACTGAAAATGAGGCTAAGATGCTGAAACTATTTTTAGTAGTTGCACTTTCTATTAAAACGGGGCTTTCTTTACTAGGAATTACTGCTAAGGATTCTATGTAAAGGAAATTTTCCTTTACATAGCTTTAATGAGAATATTATTAAATGGAGTTGGTCGTATTGGTAAGGCAATTCTTAGAATTGCTCAAGAAGATAAATCTCTAGATATTGTGGCTATTAATGAGCTAAATACAAATATTGATAATATTACTTATTCTATAAATTATGACTCAACTTATGGAAAACTACAAGATAAGTTTGAAGTAGTTGATGACCGCATAAAAAACTCACACTTTAATATCAAAATCTTAAATGAAAATAGTCTTGAAAAGATAAACTATGATGATTTAGGTATTGATATTGTTATAGATGCAAGCGGTGCTAAAGTTGATTGTGAAAGATTAAAGAAGCTTACTCCTAAGGCTTTTTTCTTAACTCATCCAAATAAAAATGCAGATATAAATGTAATTATAGGTGTAAATGATGAGAATTTAAACTTAGATACTCATAAAGTTATTTCAACAAGCTCATGTAATGCAACTGCACTTTTACCAGTACTAAAATTTATAGATACTAAATACAAAATAGTTTGTGCTGATATAGCTACAATTCATCCTCTTTTAAATCATCAAAAAGCCTTAGACGCACAATGTGTAGGAAGTAGTAATAGAGAGGTAGAATGTAATTTTGAGTTTGGAAGAAGTTCTACTCAAAATATAATTCCAAGTAAAACAACAACTATAGATGCTTGTTCTTTAGTTGAGGCTAAATTTAATCATAAGCTTATCGCATCTAATTCTTTTAGAGTACCAACTTCAATAGTAGGTGCAATAAATGTTTCTATTTTTATAGATAAAGAGACTACAAAAGAAGAACTAATTGAAGTATGTGAACAGATGCAGTCTAATCAAAAATATAATGTTATTTATAATAATTACGAAAGTTTAGTGTCAAGTGATTTTACGCAATGTAAACATACTTCCATAATAGATCATAGATTTACAAATGTAGTTCAAAAAAAGATGATTAAACTAGTCCTTTGGTATGACAATGAATGGGGATATGCTTCAAAGGTAGTTGATATTATAAAGAAGAACTTTTAATCTTCTCTATTGTTATTAAGTTCACCTAAGAACTCTTCCATATTGTATTTAGTTCTATATTCTGCTGTCATAATATGAATTAAAATATCACCTAAATCAGCTACTACCCACTCATCACTAACATCAGTACCTAAAAAAGTTTCTGCTGGTTTTAGCTCATTTTTTAAGTAGTTTAAAAGGGCTTCTGTATGTTTTGAGTTTAAAGAAGTCGCTATGATTACTTGGTCTACAAAATAATCTTTTCCTCTAAGGTCAAAAACTTCTATGTTTTCTGCTTTATTTTTATCTAATACATTAGATATTTTTTCTATTCTTTCTTGCATTATTTTCCTTGTTTATGATAAAAAGCTTCTATATCTTTTAGCGTGTTTTTTGTAATAAACTCTTCTTGAAGTTCATCTCTTAACTCACTTGCAGATATCTCTTTTTTTACATTAAGTTTAATAAACTTATCTGGTATATTTAACCCATCTCTAGTTGCTACAACCCAAGTCACTTTTTTGTCTAAAAGTTCAAACTCTTTCCATTTAGAAAGATTTTCTAAATTATCAGCACCTATTATAAGAAATATCTCATCAGGTTTATAAGTTTCTTGCACATATTGAACTGTCTCAATACTTGAAACAGGTCTGTTTTTATCTATTTCAAAGGAGTCTATTTTTACATTTGTAAACTCATTTGTTATATCTTTTAGCCATTTTAAACGTAAAGTAGCTGGTGCAAAAGATTTTGATTTAAAGGGATTTAAAAAAGTAGGTACAACTAGTAACTCATCTATGTCTAGAGTTAAAAGAGCCTGCCTTATGATTTCTAAATGCCCAAGATGTGGAGGATCGAAACTTCCACCAAAGATTGCTTTTTTCATTTAATGCGAATTATAACTAAAATTCGATACAATCGCGTATTATTAAAACAATTAAGGTTATTATTTATGGCATTAAAAATTGCAATCAATGGATTAGGACGTATTGGTCGTTGTGTAGCACGTATAATCGCAGATAGAGATGATATTGAACTTGTAGCAGTAAATGCAAGTGGAACTCACGATATGATTGCATATAATCTAAAATATGATTCTGTTCATGGAACGCGAAATGATGTAAAAGTTGAAGATGGTTATCTTTGTATTGGAAAAGATCGTGCAAAAATTTTAGCAGAACGTGATCCATCAAAGATTGACTTTATATCTGAAGGTGTTGAAGTTGTTCTTGAATGTACAGGTGCATTTTTAACACAAGAAAGTGTTCAAGTTCATATAGACAATGGCATTAAAAAAGTTCTATTTTCCGCTCCAGCTAAAGATGATACTCCTACCTTTGTTTTAGGTGCAAATGAAGATAAATATAATGGCGAAAAAATAGTTTCAAATGCTTCTTGTACTACAAATGGCTTAGCTTCAGTAGCTAAAGTGTTAGATGATAATTTTGGTATTAAAAATGCGCTTATGACAACTATTCACTCTTACACCGCATCGCAGCCAATCTTAGATGGAAAACATAAAGAAGATCCTAGAAAAGGTCGTTCAGGCGCAACTAACCTTGTTCCAGCAACAACTGGAGCAGCCAAGGCTATCTCTAAGGTTCTTCCAAATCTTGCAGGTAAGATTAATGGACAAGCTATTCGTGTACCAACTGCTGATGTTTCAATGGTAGATTTAACAGTTACTTTAAATAAAGATGTAACAGTTGAGATGATTCAAAAAGCTTTTAAAATAGCAAGTGAGGGTTCTCATAAAGGTATTTTAGGTATTGATGAAGAGCATCGTGTATCTCAAGACTTTGTAGGTGAAAGCTTAAGTACAGTCATAGTTATGGATACTATCCAAGTTATTGATAACAATCTAGTTAAAGTACTTTCTTGGTATGACAATGAGTGGGGATATTCTTCACGTTTAGTAGACATGGCTCTACATATTTCTAAATAAGACGATAAAGGAACTTATGATATGCAATTACACTCTATAAAAGATTTAGAATTAAAGAATAAAACAGTTTTTATCCGTTGTGATTTTAATGTTCCAATGGATGAGTATGGAAATATTACTGATGATAGACGTATTCGCTCAGCAGTTTCAACAATTAACTATTGTTTAGATCAAGACTGTGCAATTATTTTAGCTTCGCATCTAGGACGTCCAAAAGGTGAATTTTCAGAAAAATTCTCTCTTTCTCCTATTCAAAGAAGATTACATCAACTTCTTCAAAGAGAAGTTACATTAGCTAAAGATGTTGTAGGTGAAAGTGCTCAAAAACTTGTAAAAAATATAAAATGTTGCGAGGTTGTACTTTTAGAAAATCTTAGATTTGAAAAAGGTGAGACTAAAAATGATGAAACTTTAGCGAAAACTTTAGCTGATATGGCTGACGTTTATATTAACGATGCTTTTGGTGTTAGTCATCGTGCTCACTCTTCAGTAGAAGGTATTACGCATTATTTTGATACAAACCATAAGGCAGCAGGATTCTTACTTCAAAAAGAGATTAAATTTTTTGGCGCACTTATCAAACGTCCAGTTCGTCCTTTTATCTCTGTAGTTGGTGGATCAAAAGTTTCTGGAAAACTAGAAGCGCTTATAAATCTTCTTCCAAATGTAAATAAGATGATTATTGGAGGTGGTATGGCTTTCACTTTCTTAAAAGCGCAAGGTTATGATGTAGGAAACTCTTTAGTTGAAGATGACTTACTTGATGATGCACTTCATATTATAGAAGAGGCAAAAAGACTTGGTGTTAAACTTTATCTTCCTGTAGATGTTGTTGCAGCTCAGACTTTTTCAGCAGATTCAGTTACTAAGATAACAACAGCACAAGAAATTCCTCAAGGTTGGATGGGATTAGATATTGGCCCTGCAACTGTTAGACTTTTTAGAGAAGCTTTAGCTGATGGTCAGACAATTTTGTGGAATGGACCAATGGGTGTTTATGAAATGGAAAAATTTTCACGTGGTTCAAATAAAATAGCACATTATATAGCTGATACTTATGCAACAACTGTTGTTGGTGGTGGAGATACTGCGGATCTTGTTCAACGAATTGGACTAGATGAAGAGATGACTTTTATCTCTACTGGTGGTGGTGCTTCTCTTGAACTTCTTGAAGGTAAAACACTTCCGGGTGTTGCTCCTTTGGTTTGTGAGGAAGAGTGTTGATAGTAGCTGCAAACTTTAAAACAAACAAAACACGTTCTCAAACTCGTGGCTATATGGACGAAGTAAACTCTTATGTAAGAATGGAAAATGTGAAGTCAGACATAATAGTTTTTCCTCCAGCAACTGCTCTTGATAATTATGGTCAAGGTATAACTCAAGGTGCTCAAAATGCTTACGCAGTTGAAAATGGAGCATTTACAGGTGAAATTGGTTTAGATCAATTAAAAGAGTTTGGAATTAGAACTATATTAATAGGTCATTCTGAAAGACGTCATATTTTAGGTGAAACGCAAGAAGAAATAGCCAAAAAATTTAATTTTTATCAAGGTTTGGGTTTTCAAATAGTTTACTGCATCGGCGAAAAACTTGAAACTAGAGAAGCCGGTAAAGATACCCTTATCTCATATATAGATACGCAATTAGTAGGAATAGATTTAGAATATGAAAACCTTATAGTAGCTTATGAGCCTGTTTGGGCTATAGGCACAGGTTTAGTTCCAAGTATAGAAGATATACAAGATATTCATGCATCGTTAAGAGAAAAAACATCTAAACCACTTTTATATGGTGGAAGTGTAAAAGTTTCAAATATGAAAGAAATAGTAGCTATAGATAATGTTGATGGTGTTTTAGTTGGTGGTGCAAGTTTATATGCACAAAATTTTTGTGAAATGATTAAGATAGCAGAGGAAGTTTAAATATGATTATGAAGGGTAAAAAAGGTCTAATAGTGGGTCTTGCAAATAATAAGTCAATAGCATACGGCATAGCAAAAGCCTGTGCTGAGCAAGGTGCTGAAATGGGTTTTACTTACCTTAATGATGCACTTAAAAAAAGAGTTGAGCCAATAGCGGCTGAGTTTGGATCAGACAAGGTTTATAAACTTGATGTTGGAGATGTTGCTGATATGGATGCAATATGTGAACTTGTTGAAAAAGATTTTGGTAAGATTGATTTTTTAGTACATTCTGTTGCTTTCGCTCCAAAAGAGGCTTTAACTGAACCTTTTATGAAAACATCTAAGTCTGCTTTTGCAATTGCTATGGATGTTTCAGTTTACTCTCTTATTGACTTAACAAATCGTTTAACTCCAGTTCTAACTGAAGATGCTTCTATCCTTACTCTTTCATATCTTGGTGGACCAAAATATGTTGTAAATTATAATGTTATGGGTGTTGCAAAAGCAGCTCTAGAAGCAACAGTTAGATATATGGCAGTTGATATGGGTGGAGTGGGTCGTAGAGTTAATGCTATTTCTGCAGGACCAATTAGAACTCTTGCCGCTGCTGGGATTGGTGATTTTAAGCAAATTCTATCTTGGAATGAAACAAATGCACCTTTAAAGAAAAATGTTACAACAGACCAAGTTGGTAACTCTGCGATGTATTTATTATCGGATCTTGCATCTGGTGTAACAGGTGAAGTTCATTATGTTGATTCAGGTTATAATGTAATGGGAATGGCTGCTGCTGAAAAAGATGATAGTGGTAAAACAGTTTTATGTTGGGATGTTAAGTAGTTTAGAATTATATTTTAAAGAAATAAAAGTAAGTAGTGTTAACTACTTACCAATAACAGGCATTTTATTCATTTTTTCATAATTTGCTTCAGGTTTTGTCTTTCCGGATTTTTTAAACTCTTCATCTTTAGTATCTGAATATTTTTCATATTTATCTATATAGTGCTGAATAGTAAAATGTTCAGTTGCTTCTTCATCTAGTTTTGTCTGTTCTTCATCACCTTCAAAAGCTGGATTCCATTCTTCTTCCGTCCAAGTATTTAGGCTTGTTTGCATTGCTCCTTGCCCACCCATATGTTCATCTCTTTGATTTACACTTGATGGAGCTATAGTTGAACCTATCTTGCTTTTACCAGGATTGTTTAAGGGTTCTTTTTTTGCAACTTTTTTTACTTCTTGTTTTTGTGCTACCTGTTTTGATTCAGGTGCTTTTTCTTTAACGATTTTAGTGTCTTCAACTTTTTTAGTTTCTGTAACAGCTTCTTTTGTCTCTACTGTTTTGTCTTTTGTTGTAGTTTTTCCCGTTGGTTTATCATTAAACCATTTGTCTGCATATGACTGCATAGTAAAGTTTTTACCGCCACAACCTGTCAATAAAGTTATACTCAGTAATGTAAGAGAAAGTTTGTATGAAAGTTTCATTAGTTTTCCTAATCTAAAAAATTTAGTGAAAGTATATCTAAAAAATCTTTTGTATTATAAAAGTATTCTTAATATTATATTTATTATAAAAATATAGAAAATCTAAAGAAAACTATGGTAAAATCTCGTTTGACATAATTTGACAAACTAATGTGTTAGTCAAATATTATTTTAAGGAGAATGAATGAAATTAGCAAAAATGAGTTTAATAGCTGCACTAGCACTTACTACAAGTGTTTATGCAATTGATAATGTAAAGGTTAATGGGGATGTTAAACTTTACTATGGTACTTATGATACAGATGCAAAAAATGCACCAGATATGTTTGATAAAGATGTAAGTTATGGAGATGCTGCATTACACTTAGGTTTAACTGCTGACTTAACAACTGGTGTTTCTGCTGGTGTTTCTGTTACTGCTGTATCTACTCTTGGTTTAGAAAACAATCTTGTTTCTCAAACTTGGTCTAACTCACATGGTGTAACTGGTAAAAAAGGTGCTAACTTCGTAGGTAATGGCATAAATGGTCACCAACTTGATGATGCAATGTGGGTTGATGAAGCTTGGATTGCTGGTACAGCTTTTGATACAACTGCAAAAGTTGGTCGTCAACAACTTGACACTCCTTTAGCATTTACTGAAACTTGGGGTATTGATACAAATACTTTTGAAGCTGCCGTTTTAATTAATCAGTCTATTCCTGATACAACTTTAGTTGCTACTTACATTGGTAAATCTAATGGTGCAGCTGATGATACATCATTAAACACTACAATTAATTCTCTTGGTGCAGCTCAAGCTGGTTACGTTGCTCAAGATGGTAAGTTTAATACTTTTGGTTCAAACGGTGTTTACGCAGCGGGTGTTATCAATAACTCTTTCAAACCATTAACAGTTCAAGCTTGGTATTATGATATGCAAAATCTTGCAAAAGCTTACTGGTTACAAGCTGACTTAAATGTTGGTGGATTCCTTGCTGGTGTTCAATATGCAAATACAGATGTTGATTCTTTAGCTGCACTAACTGCTTATGCATTTGGAACAGGTCTAACAGGTCCTACAACTACTACTGTTGATGATACTACAATGTATTCAGTAATGCTAGGTTATGAAATGAAAGATGTAGTTACTGTTAAAGCTGCATACTCTTCTGTAGATGATGATGGTACTTTAGGTATGGCTAATACTGCAACTGGTTCAGCTGCAACTATTGGTGGTCAATCTAAAATGTATACTGAAATGTGGTGGAACTATGGTGCAGTTTCTGCTGTAGGTGCAGATTCTTACTCTCTTACTGTAGAAGCAACTCCATTTTGGGATGTTGACTTACTTTTAGGTTATTACTTTGCAGATGTTGATCCAAAAAATAATACAAATGTTCTTAACTTTTCTGATGAAGTAGAAGTTACTGAAGTTGCATTTACAGCATCTAAGAAATTTGGTCCATTAGATGCTTCTATCGCATTAATTTGGGATGATTTCTCTGATGAAACAAATTACACTTTCGCTCAAGTTACTACTCCAGGTTTTAGAAACGATGATGAAACTGTAACTACTCTTCAAGTTTACCTAACTTATAACTTCTAGTCTTAGAAATATAAGTTATTTTTACCTTGCCTTTTGGCAGGGTTCTTTTTTATAATTCACTTTTTATTTTATAAATATTTCATAAATTATTAAACTTCAATCAAGATGGAAATAATATATTTATTACAGTAAATGTCCCATTTGATCTCGCTTTACTTTTAAATAACCTTCATTATACTTATTTGTTTCTACAATTATAGGAAGTCTTTCTATAATATCTATGGCTTGTAGAGATTTTATTTTTTCTGGATTATTTGTTAGAAGTTTTATTTTATGAATATCATAATACTTCAGTATGTCATGTACTATTTCATAAGACCTTGCATCTGCTGGAAATCCTAGTTGATGATTTGCAGCTACTGTATCAAACCCTTTGTCTTGTAAGGCATAAGCATTTACCTTATTTAGTAAGCCTATATTTCGTCCTTCTTGACGAAGGTATAATACCATTCCACCTTCTTTTGCAATCATTTTTAGAGAAACATCTAGTTGGTCTCCACAATCACATTTTAAAGAACCTAAAGCATCTCCAGTTAAACATTCTGAATGAACTCTTACTATTGGTGCATCTGATAACTTCTGTGTAAATATTGCTAAATGTTCTTTATGGTGCTCTTTAAAGGTTTGAATCATAAATATCCCATGTTTAGTGGGTAAATTAGCAACTTCTGATATTTCTAAGTTCATGTTTAACTGCTTTTTATAAATTTCTAGGATAGAATTAATATCTTAATTTTTAAAATTATATCATTTTTATTTCAAGGTTAGTCATGTTTCATCGTTTTCGCCGTACTCGTATCAATTCTAAGTTACAAGCTTTAGTTAGAGAAACATCAGTTTCTACAGATGATTTTATTTATCCTCTTTTTGTTCGTCCTGGAAAAGGGATTAAAACAGAAGTATCTTCTATGCCAGGTGTTTTTCAAATGAGCATAGATGAGGCTATTAAAGAGTGTGAAACTCTAAAAAGTTTAGGTCTTTACTCAATTATCCTTTTTGGTATTCCTGATGTAAAAGATTCTGTTGGTTCAGATTCACTATGTGAACATGGAATTATTGCAACTGCAGTTAGAGAAATAAAAGCTGCGCATCCAGATATGTTTGTAGTAACAGACTTATGTTTTTGTGAATATACAGATCATGGACATTGTGGCATCTTAGATATGGAACGTGAAACTGTAGATAATGACGCTACTTTAGAGTTGTCTGCAAAACAAGCTATTGTTCACGCTAAGGCTGGAGCAGATATGATTGCACCTTCAGGTATGATGGATGGAATTATTTCTACTCTTAGAGAGGCTTTAGATGATGGCGGGTATGTTGACCTTCCTATTATGGCTTACTCTACTAAGTTCTCTAGTGGATATTATGGCCCTTTTAGAGATGTTGCTGAATCTGTTCCTTCTTTTGGAGATAGAACAACGTATCAGATGGATCCAGCAAATCGTATTGAAGCTATTGCAGAAAGTATTGAAGATGAGGCTCAAGGTGCAGATATTTTAATGGTAAAACCGGCTCTTGCATATCTTGATATTATCAGAGATATTAAAGAAAACACATCTCGTCCTCTTGCGGTGTATAATGTAAGTGGAGAATATGCGATGCTGAAATTTGCAGGACGTGAAGGTCTTATTGATTATGATAGAGTTTTAATGGAAACTATGGTTGCATTTAAAAGAGCAGGTGCTAGTATCATCATCTCTTATCATGCAAAAGAAGTTGCAAAGTTATTGGGAAAGTAGTTTAATAATAAAATGATTCAGTTTATATTGTATTTTTTATCTAAGTTTAGTGTTAAGATAAAAGTAGCCTTTTTAATTATATTTTTAATATCTGGTATTTTGTTCTGGAATGTATCTTATTTGAAAGATACTGTAATTGAAAATAAAAAGATAGAAAATTCTTTAAATGCTTTTAGTGTAGCTGAAAAACTAAACTTACTTGTTTATAGTTTGCAAAAAGAGAGAGCTTACTCAGTTGCAGTTTTAAACGACTATAGTGATAAAAAAATACTTAAAAAAATAAGACTGAGTTCAGATGCTCATATGTTATCTTTAAAACTTTTTTCAAAAGATTTAAAATATCTACAAGACAAAAGAATAAATAAAAAACTTAAACTAATTGATGTAAATTTAAAAACATTAATAGAAGTTCGCTCTAGTATAGATGCAAAGACTTTTAATTCAAAAGAAGTAGTTGATTTTTATACAGTTTCTTTAATTAAACATATTATTGATATTATAGATTTAATCACTATTAACATAGAATCAAATGATTTAAATGCATACTTTAATCTTATATCTGCAATCGAATATATGTCTTTAGAGTATGACTTAGTACAAGTTGCTATAACAAGAGATGGACGATTAAATCAAATATGGTATGACTTTATATTTAGCAATCAAGCAAAATCTAAAATGTATATAAATAGATTTGAAACATTTACTGAGCCTAACATAATGCAAGAATTTTATAAATTATACGGTACTTCTTATTATATAAATTTATCTAAAACACTT
>Ga0256826_1001702_pt1 | contig 13631 bp, 12 predicted proteins | sample CV79metaG_FD_185975 | JGI IMG/M metagenome (GOLD analysis project Ga0256826, IMG submission 185975) | Hydrothermal vent microbial communities from East Pacific Rise, Pacific Ocean - CV79 | ecosystem: Environmental > Aquatic > Marine > Hydrothermal vents | place: Pacific Ocean: East Pacific Rise...
GTACGATAGCGAAATATTTGATTTATGTGAAAAAGAGTTAGAGCGTCAAACTGACCACTTAGAGATGATTGCATCTGAAAACTTTACACTTCCAGCAGTTATGGAAGCTATGGGTTCAGTGTTTACAAACAAATATGCAGAGGGTTACCCACAAAAACGTTACTACGGTGGTTGTGAGTATGCTGATGGTGTTGAGCAGTTAGCAATTGACCGTGCTTGTAAACTTTTTGGTTGTAACTTTGCAAATGTTCAGCCTCACTCAGGAAGCCAAGCGAATGGTGCAGTTTATGCAGCACTTTTGAAAGCTGGTGATAAAATACTAGGTATGGATTTAAGTCATGGTGGTCACCTGACTCACGGTTCTAAACCATCTTTTTCTGGTAAAAACTACTCTCCATTTTACTATGGTGTTGAGTTAGATGGTAGAATTAACTACGATAGAGTTATGGATATAGCTCAAATAGTTAAACCTAAAATCATTGTATGTGGTGCATCTGCTTATGCTCGTGAGATCGACTTCAAAAAATTCCGTGAGATTGCTGATGCAGTAGGGGCTATTCTTTTTGCTGACATTGCACACATCGCTGGTTTAGTTGCAGCGGGCGAGCACCCTAGCCCATTCCCTTATGCTGATGTTGTTACTACTACTACTCACAAGACTCTTGCAGGGCCTCGTGGTGGTATGATAATGACTAATGATGAAGATTTAGCAAAGAAACTTAACTCTGCTATTTTCCCAGCACTTCAAGGTGGACCACTTGTTCATGTTATCGCAGCAAAAGCTGTTGGTTTCAAATACAACCTAAGCCCAGAGTGGAAAGAGTATGCAAAACAAGTAAAAGCAAATGCTAAAATACTTGGTGAAGTAATGGTTAAACGCGGTTATGATGTAGTAAGTGGTGGAACTGATAACCACTTAATCCTTGTATCTTTTGTAGGGACAGAGATAAGCGGTAAAGAAGCTGATGCAGCTTTAGGAAATGCAGGTATCACTATTAACAAGAACACTGTTCCTGGTGAGACTCGTAGCCCATTTGTAACGTCAGGTATTCGTGTCGGTTCAGCTGCTCTGACTTCTCGTGGTATGAAAGAGAAAGAGTTTGAACTTATTGCTAATAAAATGGCTGATGTTTTAGATGATATTAACAACAGTGAACTTCAAGCAACTATCAAAGAAGAGTTAAAGGCTTTAGCTCAAAACTTTGTAATTTACAATCAAGCAACTTACTAAGGAACTATAATGACTGCAATGGACTTAAAACTTATTAAAATGGTGAGTGATCACTACTGGGTTAAAAAAGATACCGTAGTAGATAAACTCACCTTTAAAGGGCGTACTTTTTATAACAAATTTGAGAAAGTAAAGGCTCCATTGACTCAGTCTATAATCAACCAACATATTAAGGGTGACATCACAGTAGCACACTCTTTAGTGAACGCTCGCAATAAAGTTGAGAACATCGTAATTGATTATAACGGAAGAGACCCAGAACGTTTTTATCATAAGGCGCAGTTATTGCTACGTGAAGAGGGATATATAAACTTTACTGCATATAAAACAAAAACAGATGGTCATCTGCATGTTTATATTCATAAAGGGCACACAACTCTACAAGAAGCTATTCAGCTAGGTAAGATGATAAGTATGAAGCTAGCTGCAAAGCAGCCTAAGCAGTGGAGAATGTTTCCAAACTCTGATATGCCAGATGAGTACAATATTTTAGCACTGCCTTATGAGGTATACTCGAAAGAACGTGGAGCTTCTTGGTCGAAGCATTTGTAAAAAAAGGACAAAAGTATGGAAGAAAAAAACGAATTAAACGATATCATTTTAAACAAAGGTTCCTCTGCCAACAATAATAAAAAAATTGTTTTAGCAGTAGCAACGCTAGGTGTAATTTTAATCATAGTAGTGATGCTGATGAACTCTCTTACATCTAGTGGTACAGATAATCTCCCTCAAGCCGTTTTACCACCTGAGCCTAAAGCTCAAACAGCTCCAGATATAGTAGATGAGCCACTCTTTGAAGAGGTTGAAGTTGTTGAAGAGCAGAATAATGAGAGTGATAACCTGGATAAAATTGCTCAGAAACTCAAACAAGAGAGTATTGAGGAGGTTCAGGCAGTCAAAGAGCAAGTACTCATAAGAAAACCTGAGCCAAAACCAGTACAAAAAAAGAAAACTGTAGTTAAGAAATCTATAACTCAAGGCTCTTACTATGTTCAAGTTGGGTCATTTTCCAAATATACACCAAATAAAAAGTTTTTAAAATCTATAACAGACAAAGGATTTAGTTACAAGTACCACAAAGTAACAAGAAACTCTAAAACTTTAAATAAGGTTTTAGTAGGTCCTTTTAACAAAGAGAAAGAAGCAAGAAGTGCACTAAGAGTGATAAGAAAGAGCATTGAACCTGGTGCTTTTTTAACTAAAATATAATCAGAGGTTTTTTTGATACACTCTAAACAATTTACACTTGACCAACTTGCACCCATTGCAGTTTATGCAAAATTAAAAGCACTTTTTCCTGATGAGATTACTTATCTTTTTGAGAGTGCTGGGCAGTCTGAGGGAAACTATAGTTTTATCTGTATTGGTGCACGGGAACGCCTGCAATTCATTAATGATGAAACTATTTATACTGACTCAAATGGAATAAAACAGACTAAAGATGAAAACCCTTTTACTTTTTTAAAAGAGTACTATAAAAATGTAGATACAACAATCTATAAAGAAGCTACAAAAAAACTTAAAATCGGCTATGTTGATGGTTTTATAGGCTATATTGGTTACGATATGGTAAAAGTTTTTGAACCAAAACTAGGTTCAAGTATGAATAATTTAGAAGATGAACTTAAGACTCCAGACCTTGACTTAATACTTCCAAAAATGATTTTAGTCTACTCTCATAAAGATCATAAAATCACACTTGTCTCAATGCTCAAAAAGTATGAAGAGAAATTTGAGATGATTCATGATGATTTAAAAGGCTCTTACACCTATAAACACCGCGTTCATAATATAGGTGATGACAAGGGAAGTTTTGCTCACTCTAAAGAGAAATTTTTTGAGATGATAGATAAATCAAAAGAGATGATTAAGAGTGGAGATGTTTTTCAGATTCTTATGACGAACCGTTTTACAAGAAACATTAAAGTTGATCCTTTTAGTTTCTATCGAATTTTAAGAACAAAGAACCCTTCTCCTTATATGTTTTTAATGCAGTATGAAGATTTTAACATCGTGGGTTCTTCACCAGAGGTTATGGTGAGACTTCAAGATGGAGAACTTCTGCTTCGTCCAATTGCTGGAACTCGTAAACGCGGTACGACAAAAGAAGAAGATAGAGCTTTAGAACTTGACCTACTAGCTGATCCAAAAGAGTTAGCAGAACACCTTATGCTTATAGACTTAGGTCGTAATGATATAGGGAGAGTAGCAAAAACTGGAACTGTCAAAGTTGAAGATATGATGCATATAGAGCACTACTCACATGTTATGCATATAGTAACAGATGTTGTAGCTGAGCTTGCAGATAATAAAGATATGTTTGACCTCTTTATGGCAACCTTTACAGCTGGAACTATGACAGGCGCTCCAAAAATTCGTGCAATGGAACTTATCGCAGAGTATGAAGGCCTTAAACGCGGCTTTTATAGTGGAAGTGTTGGCTACTTTGGTTTTGATGGAAATATGGACAGTGCCATTACAATTAGAACTGCCATGGTAAAAGATGATAAAGTAATTCTTCAAGCTGGTGCTGGAATAGTAGCCGACTCAGTAAAAGAGAGTGAGTACCAAGAGGTTGAGAACAAACTCGGTGCACTCATACACTCTCTTCACGATTTAGATAAGAAGTAATGAAAAAACTCTTCTCTATTTTTGGTGATCCTGTCTCACACTCTCGCTCTCCACTTATGCACAACTCTGTTTTTAAAAATCTAAACTACGATGCCTGTTATACAAGAACTCACCTTCTAGATGGCACTAAACTCAAAGAGACTTTCTTCTCTCTTGGTCTCAGCGGAGCCAATGTGACAATCCCTCATAAAGAGGCCGCGTTTAAGGCCTGTGATGAAGTAAGAGGTTTTGCTCAAACTGTAGGTGTTGTAAATACTCTTATTAACGAAAATGGCAGACTTATTGGCTATAACACTGATGCAGATGGCTTTATGTATGCTATTGAAGAGTTTGGAGAGATTAAAAATATACTTATTCTTGGAGCAGGTGGAACAGCTAAAGCTCTCGCTTCTAAATTTTTACAAGAGGGTATAAAGGTAAGTGTTATAAATCGCTCTGAGAGCAGACTTGTATACTTTAAAGAGATTGGCTGTTCTACATACTCTTGGGATGAATATCAGGCTTTAGAGTATGATTTAGTGGTAAACACAACAAGTGCCGGTCTTAAAGATGAGGAGCTTCCAGCGCCAAAAGAGATGATAGACTCTATTTTGGAGAATACAAATTTTGTAGCTGATGCAATCTATGGAAAACTTACACCCTTTCTAAAACTTGCACAAGATAAAAAAATCACTTTTAAAGATGGAGCAGATATGCTTTTAGGTCAAGGTGTTTTAGCAAATGAACTCTTTGTAAATTCAGAGTTACAAAAAGAGGATATCAAAAAATATATGAGCCATAGTTTTAGCCTCTAGGCTATCTTGAGAAACTAAAACCTATAGCAAACTTTGTTACATAGTTATCATAATCTATAAGAGACTCTCCATACCCTGTAAAAATTTTTACATAAGCATAGGTATCATTCATTAGTTTATAGGAGTGTGTAGCTTCAACAGCACCCTGCCCCTTCATAATATTTCCCCTAGCCATCACTGTAAATACATGTTTTTGTATAAAGTAGGTAAGTTTGAGCTCTGTAAAACCTGTATACTCCATATAATCAGGATTATCATCTGCCTCTTTAGTCTCAGGAAGTCTTGTCCATATTCTTAAATCTGTCACTAAGGTATCGTGCTGAAGAGTTGCTTCGGCATAGATATAGTTTAGGCTTCTAGACATATTTTCTGGGTCTTGGTAGTGATACTCATAGAGAGCAGTATTGTGACTCTCCGGCTGTCCATTTGAGTTATGTGCAATAGCAAACTTTAGTGAACGGAGTTGAAATATTGATAACTTATCAAAAACTGGAAAAACAACAAAAGCTTCAGGATTATAGTTTGTCTCTCTAAATGGAGATGAATCTGTATATATTTGCCAAAATGCTTTATGTGAGTAAGAGAGGTAGTACTTCTCATTTAAGCCAAAAAGATTAGATCCAACACCAAGCTTTAGGCTTACTTGTAATTCAGCTTCTATATTATTATATGCCACTGAGTTATAGGATTTATAAGGGTCCCCTCTATAAGCATAAGGCATAAGATAGTTTACCTTATAAGGTTGAAGACCGAAGACACCATCAAGCCAGTTATTCATAGCTTTTTTTGCTTCAAAGTCATTCTCTGTTACATTTTGCAACTCAATATTTTTATCATTTTTTATCTCAGTAGCCATAATAGAAAAACTCAACAAAATAAGTAAAAGAAACTGCTTCATCTAAACTCTCACCCTATCTTCAAGTGCTCTTGTAAGAGATAATATATCAATATTTTCCAGACTTACTCCCGTTGGCACACCCTGTGCAATTTTAGAAAAATTCAACTCATAATCTTTTAATTTATCTTCTATATAAAGAATAACTGCATCATTTGATATAGATGGTGTTAAGGCAAATATCACCTCCATTACTCCATTTTTAACTGAGTACTCTAACTGTTCAATACTTAGTTCATCTAAAGAGTTTAAAACAAAATATTTTCCATCAAAAAGACCATTTTCCTCAAGTAAAAGTATATCTTTAGCACTCTCAACTATACATAAAACTCTATCATCTCGTCTCTCATCACTACAGATAAAACAGAGTTCATCTTCACTCATTCCACCACAGCTTGTGCATTTTTTTAAAGAACCTAAAGCATCTTCTATAGCATGAGAAATTTTCATACCCACAAAACTATCATTCATAACCATATGATAGGCGAGCCTTGTTGCTGATTTTTTTCCAATAGTTGGTAGTTCACCTAGAGCATCTACTAAACGATTAAATTTATCTAAAGAGGAGTTCATATATTTGTTTTATCCTTTTTTGGTAGTAAAACCCAGAGTTGCAGTGAAGAATTTAATTTCCCTGCACTACTCATCGCATTTACTCCAAACCCTAAAAATATGTCAGCACGGATAGCACCTTTTATAGCACCACCAGTATCTTGCGCTTGTACAATTGTAGAGATCTTTTTTTCATCTATTTTTGAGTTTAAATAGACCATGCTTCCAAGAGGAATATATTTTCTATCAACTGCAATAGAGCGGAATGCTCTCAACTCTAAACCTAAAGAACCAGAAGCAGCATGCTTTCTCTGTTTAAAGTAGACTAATGATTCATTATAGTTTAGTACCTCATCAACTCGCGATGGGTTCGCCTCTAACCAAGCACGAATACTTTGGAGAGAGACATCTTCTAGTTTTATCGCATCTATCTCTACTAAGTATCTTCCAATTGCTCTGTATTTATGTCCATTTTGATTATCATAGCCTATAAAAAGTGTCTCTTCATTTTCTAATGTAACTCTCCCTGAACCTTGAATCTCTAAAAAAAAGAGATCTATTTTAGAATCAACATAACAGATAATTTCACTTTGAGAAAGTACTTCTTCACCGCGTTTAGCATAAGGAACCACTCGGTTTCCTTCTAGTTTTCCACGAAGTCGATAGTCTTTTAATTTTGGGTAGATAGAACTTAAATCTACTACAATCAAATCTGAAGGAGTAGCATATAGAGGGTACTTATAAACCTCAGTTTTTACTAAAGAGCCTCGAAGTTCTGGTTCATAGTATCCAGTTAAAAGTCCACTATTTTCTCCCTCTTTTGCAAAGATTGTATAAGGAGTAAACGCGGTCTCTAAAAACTTTTGAGCATCTTGAGTATCTTTTGCTCTCTCACATAAATTATTATAAATTTTTCTTGTCTTTTTACTTCTACAACTATTTATAAACGAGCTCAGTGCCTCTTGATAATTTTCATCTTTCCAAGAGGGAAGTTCATCGAAAGTAGTCTTTAAAAGGTAGGTCTCTGGCATCTGTTTTGAGATAATCTCTGGTGTTTTAGAACAGCCAGAAAAAAGTAATAATATTGCACTAATATAAATCATATATTTCATAAGAGAGATTATACTTAAATTTAAAGTACAAAAAGGTATAATCGCGAAAATTTTAATATATATGAGAGAGTATGGAAGATTTAAGTTATTATGAAATTTTAGAAGTATCACAATCAGCGGATAAAACAACAATCAAAAAAGCCTACAGAGCTATGGCTAAAAAATATCATCCAGACAAGAATCCTGGAGATCAAGAAGCTGAACATAAGTTCAAACTCTGTAATGAAGCCTATCAGTGTCTAAGTGATGACCAACAGCGAAGTACTTATGACCGTTATGGTAAAGAGGGTCTACAGGGAATGGGCGGTGGTCGCCGTTCATCTGGTGGTTTTGATGATTTAGGCTCTATGTTTGAAGAGATGTTTAATGGTTTTGGTGGAGGTGGTGGAAGCCGTCATCGCCAAAACCCTGCCGATATGGAAAAATACCCTCTTGATATGAATGTTGATATGCACATTAGTTTTCATGAAGCTATTTTTGGTTGTGAAAAAGAGATAGAATTTAGCTATAAAAAATCTTGTAAACCATGTAAGGGCACCGGTGCAAAAGATGGTAAACTCTCCACTTGTAAACAGTGCAAAGGTCAAGGTCAAGTCTATATGAAACAGGGATTTATGACTTTTTCTCAAACATGTCCCGTCTGTAATGGTGCGGGTTCAGCCCCAGCAGATAAATGTAAATCTTGTCGTGGAAATGGCTATGAAGAGACAAGAGAGAAAGTGAGTATAAAAGTTCCAGCAGGAATAGACTCTGATAACCGTCTCAGAGTATCAGGTAAAGGTAACATTGGTAAACGCGGCTCTCGTGGTGATCTCTATGTTACCTTTACAGTAAAACCAGATAAACACTTTGTAAGAAATGGAAATGATGTTTACATAGAAATTCCAGTATTTTTCACTCAAGCAGTTGCAGGTGACACCATTACTATACCATCACTGACTGATGAGCTCGAGTTAAAACTAGATGTTGGAACTCGTGATAAACAGCACTTTACATTTAGAGGTGAAGGGATTGATGATGTTCATGGACATGGAACAGGTAACTTAATAGCACAAGTTAATATCACTTACCCTAAAAAACTAACTACTCAACAGCAAGAGATTCTAACACAACTTCAAGAATCTTTTGGCATAGAAGAGTCAAAGCCACACGAAAGTGTTTTAGACTCTGCAATCGATAAAATGAAGGGTTGGTTCAAATAAATATTTAAGGTCTATTTATGAAAAATAACAGATTTATTTTGAGTATATTTAGTTTAGTGCTTACTCTTAATACTACAGGATGTTTAGCATCTCAAACAGCGCCTAAGAGTGAAACTTCTCATGATGGCACAATTCTTAGTAACTATACAAATATAGCTACTGCCAACTACAACAATACTCTTAAAGATGCCAAATCTCTAGAGCTTTCTCTTAATATTTTTGCAAAAAATCCAACACAAGAGACTCTTGAAAACTCTAAAAAAGCTTGGATCAAGGCTCGTGAGTCATATGGAGAGAGTGAAGCATTTAGACTCTCAAATGGTCCTATTGATGCTGAGGATGGTTGGGTTAAAGATGCCTATGGTTCACCAGAATCTCAACTTAATGCCTGGCCACTTGATGAAAATATGATTGATTACACTATTGATGCTGATGGTAAAAAGACAAGTGGAAATATCATAGACACAAGAGGAGACTTTAATCCAGGTGGTGAGCAGAGCAGAGTTATTAATGTTAATACCATTAGTGTCGAGAGTCTTACAGCACTCAATGAAAATGGTGGTGATGCTAATGTTGCAACTGGTTATCATGCAGTTGAGTTTTTACTCTGGGGGCAAGATCAAGACTACTCCAATTTTATGAAAGATAGTATTACAAAAGGTGCTATGAAATCGGGTGAGAGGCCTTTAAGTGATTTTACAAGTGATAAAAATGCACAGCGACGTCTGAGTTATTTAAAAGCAGCCTCCTCTAAAATAGTATCTGATTTAAAAAGAGTTGCAAGTGCTTGGAGTCCCCATATAAGTGACAATTGTTCTGTGGATGCGGAGGGTTGTTATAGAGCAGCTCTAAATGGGCAACTTAAAGGTGCTGATGTAAAGAAAAATATTACCAAAAATGAGGCTTATAAGCAGATTTTATCAGGAATGGGTGTCTTTATGAAGTCAGAACTTGCAAATGAAAGAATTGCTGTTGCCGTTTTAACACCGAGTGAAGAGGACGAGCCCTCTTGCTTTAGTGACAATACACATAGAGACATAGTAAGTGACTACCAAGGTTTCAAAAATGTTTTAACAGGAAAATATAAAGATATCCAAGGTAAAAGCTTTTTAGACAATGTTGATGCAAAAACAAAGAAAAAAATTAAGAAATTAATGGACTCTATTGAAGAGAAAATTGAGAGTATCGATAGGGTGGCTAAAACTAAAGCACATTTCGATTATCAGATTCGACCAGATAACCCACAATCAAGAGTTATTGTAAAACTAAAAAATCAGATGAGAAAATTAGGTGATATGATGCGAATCGTGGCTAAACAAAACTTGGGTAAAACTCAGCTGTGAGAAAACTATTAAGTACTTTAGTTCTACTGAGTACTTTTTTAAATGCTAGTAGTTTACAAGAGCCTGTTAATTCACTCAATGATGATGAGTTTGACACTTTTATCTTAGGTAAGAGTTTTTTTCACATCCCTTGGGTAGAGCCACCAAGTGCTACTACTGCGAGAGATGGTCTTGGCCCTCTTTTTTCATCTAACACCTGTATAAGTTGTCATCCTCAAAATGGTAAGGGAAGTGTATATAACAATAGCGGAGAAATCTCAAGATCACTCGTATCACGTTTATCCCTTAACAATCAGCAAACTATAAATCCAGAATTAGGTTTTATCCCTGACCCTATCTATGGTTCACAGCTAAGTATTAATGCTATTTATGGAGTAAAGCCAGAGGGAAAACCTAGCAGAAAATATATTGAAAAAATTATCATACTCAATAAGGGTGAAAAAATTATTTTGCATCAAGCTATCTATGGAATTACAGAACTTGGTTATGGTGCTTTATCTAAAGATATTGTAATTTCGCAACGTGTGCCACCTGCACTTATCGGCCTTGGCTTACTTGAAAAAATTAGTGATGTACAGCTCTTAGCAAATGAGGACATAGAAGATAAAAACAGAGATGGTATTTCAGGGAAGGCTAACAGAGTCTATTCCCCAGAGCATTCCGCTATAGTGATAGGACGCTTTAACTGGAAAGCAAATGCTCCAACTGTGAAGTACCAAGTAGCAGCAGCCATGAGTAATGATATGGGATTAACTTCTCCTCTATTTCCGGAGGAGAGTTGCACAACTGCTCAAAAAGAGTGTTTAGCTGCTCCAAAAGGTAAGGATAAATTTGATGTTCCTATGAAACGCCTAGATGCAGTTACTTTTTATTTGAAAAATCTACAAGTGCCACAAAGAGAAGAGGATGAAGTATATAAAAAAGGTTTAAAACTTTTTAAACAGCTCTCCTGTGCATCTTGCCATATACCGCGTTTTAGCTTAGATAATGGGAGAGATATACACCCTTTTAGTGATTTATTACTACATGATATGGGAAAAGGTTTAGCTGATGGAAGAGTTGAATTTAAAGCTACTGGAAGTGAGTTTAGAACAGCTCCCTTATGGGGAATAGCTACTTATAAAAAAATACTTAAAAAAAGGGTTAATTTTTTACATGATGGACGAGCAAAAACACTCAAAGAGGCAATTCTTTGGCATGGTGGTGAGGCGGAAGTTTCTAAAAATAGTTTTATAAACTTAGCACCTCAAAAGCGAAAAATATTAATAGACTTCTTAGAAAGCTTGTGATATAAAGAGTCTATGAAAACACTTATTATTTTACTAACTTTAACAATCTCCCTTTTTGCACAAAGTGTAGGCGAATCTATCTATACAAATATTATCTTAAAAGATATAAACGCGGCAAATAAGAATCTTGACTCTTTAAATATTTTAGTGACTAAAAATGCCTCTGATAAAGAGGTAAAAGATGCTTTTAAAGAGCTTATGATGTCATGGAAAAGAGTAGAGACTCTCTATCTTGCTGCTGATTTAGATGAAGATTACATAGATATTCCTCGCTATATTGACACCTTTCATGAGGGTAAAGAAAATATTTATATACAGCTTGAGCGTATTTTAGTCTCATCTGATAGTTTAGATATTGAGCTTTTCAAGAACTCAACAAAGAGTATTAATGCCTTAGAGTATCTTATATTTAAAACTGGTGAAAAAACTACTCGCCAAAAAGAGATGATTGCTTATGTATTAAAACATATAGCAAAACAACTCCAACTCATAGAAACTTTTTATCAAGATAACAAAAAACTTTTTACTCTTAATGCCCAGAAAATGAATGCTTATATAATGAATGCTTTAATAGAGAGCTCTTATAAACTTAAAGAGTGGAGAGTTGGTGACCCTGCTGGACTCTCACGTAAGTACAAAAATGAGCCAAAAAGTACAAGGTCTGAATACCCAGTCTCTAAACTTTCATATAGTGCTGTTGAAGCAATTTTACTAACACATCAAGCTATTATTGGCAAGCAAGATTTTATAAACTTTTCTAATGTTGTTCAAAATGCAGGAGCGAATAAAGAGCTCGTTAAAATTCGTCAAAGTCTTAAAAGTGCACTGAAACATTTACATTTAGCACCCGCATATAATTTTGAGTCTCAAGAGATAAAAGAGCTTTACAAAGAGCTAACAATTCTTCATACTGCTTACTATATTTCACTTATTGGTGTACTCAAAATAACATCAAAAATTTTAGACTCTGATGGTGATTAGGTAACTTATGAGTGACTTCTACTTCTTTGAGTATTTTCTTAGCCCAAACCAAAGAGTTTACTGGCTTTATATTCTTAGTACTCTTTTTATTGCCACACTCTATTTACTTTTTAATCCAAAAGAACAAAGAGTTAACTTAAGTAAAAAATTATGGTTACACCCTAGTGCCACCTTAGATTATCGTTATTTTGCTGTTTCATTTTTTATTAAAATTTGGTTGGTTTTACCAATTCTCTTTGGTGCAAATGAGGTTGCTATATTTACTCAGAGATTTTTAAGTGACTCTTTTGGTTTTATTAGCGTGCGAGGGCTGAGTTATACACAGATTATGATTCTGTTTACAGTTACTCTTTTTGTTGTGAGTGATTTTACACGCTATTGGTTACACCGTTTTATGCACACTATCCCTTTTCTTTGGAAGTTTCATAAGGTACACCATAGTGCAAAAGTTTTAACACCTATCACATTTTATAGAGTACATCCTCTTGAAAATATTCTTTTTGGCTTTCGTTTTAGTCTCTCTATTGGCATAGTAACAGGTCTTTTTATCTATTTATTTGGTGGGCTTTTGAGTCTGATGGATGTTTTGGGTGTAAATATTATAGTTTTTATATTTAATTTACTCGGTTCTAACCTTCGACACTCTCATATTAAGCTAAAATACTTTAGATGGATTGAAAATATTTTTATATCGCCATTTCAGCATCAGATACACCACTCAACAAAATTTTATAACTATAATTTTGGTGGTACTTTAGCTGTTTGGGATTTATGGTTTAAAACACTCAAATACTCTTGTGATATTGACTCTATGAGACTAGGTTTAGGGGAAAAAAATCAATTTAAAACTGTGTTGGATTTACTAATTTTAAGGAGAACTAATGATTAAAAAAATAAGTATAATTATTTTATTAACTAGTGTTGTTATTCAAGCTGAAACTCTCTCAAAGCTGGGTGAGATGCTTTTTTTTGATGTAAGTCTCTCTAAAAACAAGACTCAAAGCTGTAGCACCTGCCATAACCCTGATCATGGCTTTATTGACAATAGAGACAATGGTGTTGGTTCGATGGTCTCTCTTGGTGATGACCTTAAAAGTAGAGGTGCAAGGAATGCACCAACAGCGGCCTATGCCATGATAAGCCCTCACTTTTACTTTGATACAAAAAAGAGAGAGTACAAAGGTGGTCAATTTTTAGATGGAAGAGAAAATACTTTAGCTGGACAAGCGGGTGGTCCACCTCTTAATCCTGTAGAGATGGGTATGAGTGATAAAAAAATGGTAGTAGATAGACTCAAAAAGAACAGAGAGTATATTACACTTTTTAAAGAACACTTTGGTGATAAAATTTTAGAAGATATAGATAGAACTTATAGAGCAATGGGTTTAGCTATAGAAGCATTTGAAAAAACTGAAACCTTTGCACCATTTGATTCTAAATATGATAGATATTTAAGGGGTGAATATGAGTTGAGTCCCTTAGAGGACTTAGGTTTAACTCTTTTCTTCTCAAACAATAATTTAACCTGTGCTAAATGTCATATGCTTAAAGGTGAAGATGAAGAGGGTGAAACATTTAGTAATTATGAGTATCATAATATT
>Ga0256826_1001703_pt1 | contig 13627 bp, 15 predicted proteins | sample CV79metaG_FD_185975 | JGI IMG/M metagenome (GOLD analysis project Ga0256826, IMG submission 185975) | Hydrothermal vent microbial communities from East Pacific Rise, Pacific Ocean - CV79 | ecosystem: Environmental > Aquatic > Marine > Hydrothermal vents | place: Pacific Ocean: East Pacific Rise...
AGGCTGGACTTCTAAATTTAACCAGTATCGTTGAAACAGGAAGTAAACATCAAGCTTTATCTGTGGCTTAAGTTATTGAAACTTAGCTATGGATATGTTTGAGTAAGTTTTATAGAACGGTTGTAGATTACTTAACGTTTGCTATAAAGCTACTAAAAATCGAAAAAGTAAAACCATTACTTCAAATGACACTTTTTCTTCAACAGAGGAATCTCTAAAGGCAAATAACCAATCTCTTCTAAAATAGATTGTCGAAAGGTATCAAGAGGGGTTCTAATGCTGTAGTAAGCCCAACGTCCACGCCTATCTACTTTTAGAAAACCTGCCTCTTTTAGAATTTTAAGATGGCGTGAAATTCGTGATTGAATCATATCAAAGGCGTTTTCTATGTCGCAAACACACACTTCATTATGAGCATTAATAAAATTTAGAATCTTAATACGTGTCTCATCATTAACCGATGAGACTGTTTTTAAAAAGATGTCCATCTTTATGACTTGTTTAACACTTTTGATTTTGCTAACGCTTTTTCTATCTCCTCTTTGCTCATATCTCCTGAAAGTTTCAGCTCTATATTACCATCTTTCCCCTCTACTTGCATGTTGGTAATTTTCTTTTTTGTCTCGTCACTCATACACTGACAAGCACCTGTATTACAGTTCTCTACCATTTTAATAATTTGCTGTTTTTGAACTGCTCCTGTAAAGTTAATTTTTACACCATCTGTCATTTTAAATACATTTTTGTTCATTTTACTCTCTGTTTCTATTAATTTTTTTATCTCTTTTGAACAACATCTCTGTTGAGGATTGCTTGTTTTACAACTACTACCTGTACACGCTTTTGTAGTCTCTTTGATTTCTGCCAAGCTGTTTGAACCACTTTTAATCGCTTCAACTATCTCTTTTTTCGTTACACCAATACAGTAACAAATTTTATCACTATCATCAAGATTTGCTACATCGCCTGAAAATATCGCTTTTATACGTGGAAGAAGTACGGTTTTTATCTCTGCATAACTCTCTTCAAAAGCTTCAAACTCTTTTCCATCAGGGTCTTCAAACCCCACATGAATAGTAGGAACAGGCTTAGAGAAAGTAGGGCAGGTCTCTTGTGCATGACCACAGACCGTTACCACCAAATCAAAGGCTACATGCTCCAAAGTATCAAGGGTCTTAGAGCAATACTCATCTCTCCAAGCACCTTTGTCTTCTAAAATCTTCTTTGCATTAGGGTTAACCTTTCCACTAGGTTTTACCCCCGAACTGTAAGCTGTTATTTCCTCTAACTCTTGGTTTATAAGAGCTTCGGCAATAATACTTCTACAAGAGTTTCCTGTACAGAGAATTAAGACTTTTTTACTCATTTTCTTCCTTTGGTTTTTAGGATTATAGCTTAAATTTATTATATATCAAGATATATTGATGTAAATAGATTTTTTTATTTTACTACTTGTTGTGTAACGCCTAACCTTTCTAAGGGTAGGGATAGTAAGAAACTTCTTTATAGCAAATATTAAACAGGTATTTTTTGTTGCTAAATATACGATTCAATAAATGAACCCATGGCTAATTCAAGAATTCTATTTTGTGAAGATTGCCCTCTCTATGAAAAACCTCATAAATCTATTTTGGTGTTTATTCCCTTGGAGTAGCCTTAGTAAATTATAAGAAAAATTAAAAAAGTAAGTAGATGGGAGTTCTATAAAATAGAACAAGGTGTTTCCTTATGAAAACACCCTAAAGCTTAAAGTTTCTCCATATCTTTTATAGTAGCCAACAAAGCACCCAATTTATTTTTAACTTCCAAATACTCCAACTCTGGAATCGAGTCAGCAACGACTCCTGCACCTGCTTGTAGAGTAATAGAGTTAGGTTTAATAAGTGAAGTACGAATAGCAATAGAGCTGTCCATCTCTCCGTTAAAGGCAAAGTAGCCTACTGAACCAGAGTAGAATCCACGTTTCAGACCTTCGTAGCCTGCAATAAGTTCCATCGCACGAATTTTTGGAGCTCCTGTCATTGTTCCTGCTGTGAAAGTGGCTCTAAAAAGGTCAAACATGTCTTTGTCTTTGGCAATGGTTGCTTCAACGTCACTAACCATGTGCATTACATGAGAATATTTCTCTACACGCATCATGTCGGTTACTTTTACTGTACCTGTTTTGGCAACACGTCCAACATCATTACGACCCAAATCAATAAGCATCAGATGCTCTGCACACTCTTTGGGGTCATTTAACATTTCAAGTTCAAGCTCTTTGTCTCGTGCAGGTGTTTTACCACGTTTCCGTGTTCCTGCAATAGGACGTAGTAAAATTTCATCATTAGAGAGTTTAACCATAACTTCTGGGGATGAACCACAAATGGAGAACTCTTCATAGTCAAGTAAAAAGAGATAAGGAGAAGGATTTTTAGAGCGTAAAAGTCTGTAGAAACTCAAAGGGTCTATTTCGCCTTGTTGTGTGTAACGATTTGCTAATAAAATTTGAAAGACATCGCCTGAACGTATCATCTCTTTTGATTCTAAAACGAGGTTTTTAAATCGCTCTTCTTCTATAGAGAAAACACCTTCGCCATTAAGTATTGCAGGTTTAAGCTTTTGAGGCAATATAGGCTCTTGTAACAGTTTTTCTACTTTGATTACTTGTTCGCTGTAGCTTTCATCATTTTGTATAATGGTTAACATGGCTGTTTTATGTGAAAAGGCTAAAAGTATAGAGGGGCGAACCAAATCTAAATCTGGAGTATTAAGTGGGTCATAAAGTTTGTCCATAGCCACTTTGAGTGTTGGCTCAAATACTTTAACCATATCGTAACCAATAAAACCAATAAAACCATCAACAAAAGCAAATCCTGCTTCATTAGCAATTTTTTGATACGCTTCTTGGTCTAAATTGTTGTAATAATCTTGTAGAAAATTAAAGGGGTCAGTATCTAACTTTTGTGTAAGACCTGTGGTGTCGCTATAGAGCGTTTCATTGTTTTTATAAACAATACGCTCCATAGCACCAATGGTAATAAAAGAAAAATTACCTTCAGATGTGTTGACAACACTTTCAAAGAGCATTGTCACTTCATCTTTGAAAAGCTCCTTTATTTTTCCATACATGGAAACAGGGGTTAGTTGATCAAAGAGAAGTTGTTTTAGCATATTTTTAGTCTATCCTTGTGATGTATGCACCTTCTGCAATATTGTTTTTAACGCTTGGAAGGTGTTGTTTTGCTCCCCAGTTACTTTTAAATGGACCAATGAGAACACGAGTCATAGTTTTATCATTTTTTGGCTTAATAAGTATATAGTCCAGACCTGTTTTTTTAATTTTACTAACAGCTGTAGAGGTATCTTTAAATGTACCAACTTTAATATAATGTCCTGCTCTTTTTTCTCCAAGATGAGAATGACTAGAAGAAGATCTTTTACTGCTTGAAACAACTTTGTCAATGTATTGCTTATCACTGTGACTTGGTGCTTTTTTTACAACAGGTTTCGGTTGTTTAGGTATAGGAGTATGATGTTTTTTAGGTGCTGTTACCTCTTTTGCCTTTACAGGGACATGCTCTCTTAATGAAGCTTTGATTTTTGATCCAGTATCTTTCTTTTTATCAGAAGAATCATCTTTTTTGCTCTCTGTTGAAGAAGAGTCTTTAGTAGTTGCAGAGACATTTCTTTCTGTTAGAGATGTTCCATTTGCAAGCATGCTTCCTGCTACTGCAGCTGCTGCTAAACCAGCTGTAGTAGCTGTACTGTTATCGGTATTTTTTTCATCATCTGTTTCTACAATTGCAGAGTTCATAGAGCTGTTTGTTTCACTTGAGCCATCTTCATCGGTGTTAAGAATAAGTCTTGTAATTGCAACTGAAATAACCAATATGATAAACAGTAGTGCCAATAAGGTTAATATGTTTTTAAGAGGGGTTTTTTTAGGATTATCCAAATCATCTATTTTAATGTCATGCAAGTTTTTATCTGCCATGGTCATCTCCATTTTTTAAACAAAGTATAACATAAAAAATATAATTTGATACAAAAAAACTATATTTTTTTCTGTGGAAGTGTAATAATATTATAGTTTTTTGGTAAATTACTGTTCGGAAATATTTTATAACTTTTTTTTAGCTTAATATTTAAAAGATACTTTATATTTTCAACTTCTTTATAGGCTGTTTCTAGATTGATATTGTCTCGTGGAATAAAAATTTGTAAGAGCATCTGTTTCTCATCTCGATATGAAAAGTAGAGATTACTATGGAGACTTTTTAAAAGATGTTTCACTAAAGCGTAAAAGGCTTTCCAATCTTCTTGATAATACTCAATAACCAAATAGTTTACTCTGTTATCTTCAATAAGGGGTAAAGCTAAATGAATATCATGGTTTTGGTGTTGTTTTAATAAGATAGGGCTTAGAGGAGTTGTTATTTTTTTATATTTACTGTAAAAAATTCTATTATTAAAGTTTATTTTTTCAACAATAGAGTTGCTGTGAATATAAAAATATTCACAGTTAAACTCTAAATCAAAGATAGTAATTTTCAAGGCTAGTAGATTGCCTTTTCATAAATAACAAAATTAGAAGCAAGCTCTTTCATCTCATCTTTAATCGTTGCATGAAGCTCTGAATCTTCGATATTTTCAAGTACATCAGCCATTTTGTTTGCAATAATCTCAAATTCAGACTCTTTCATTCCACGGCTTGTAAGTGCTGCTGCACCAACACGAATTCCAGAAGTTACAAATGGGCTTCGGGTTTCGCCAGGAACAGTATTTTTATTAACGGTAATTCCTGCATCACCCAAGGCTTTATCAGCATCTTTACCAGAGAATCCTTTGTCTAGGAATGAAACCAAAATTAAGTGGTTGTCTGTACCGTTACTTACAAGGTTAAACCCTCTTTCAATAAGTACATTTGCCAAAATTTTTGTGTTTGCTTTAACCTGTTTTGCATAATCTTTCCACTCTGCACTTAGGTTGTATTTAAAACCAACAGCTTTTGCAGCGATTACATGAACTAAAGGTCCACCTTGAAGTCCAGGGAAGATTGCAGAGTTGATTTTTTTTGCAATTGCCTCATCGTTGGTCATAATCATACCACCACGAGGGCCTGCAAGTGTTTTGTGTGTGGTAGTGGTAACAACATCAGCATAAGGGAATGGACTCATATGCTCATCGGCACAAACCAAACCTGCAATATGAGCAATATCTGCAAACAAAATTGCTCCTACTTCGTCGGCAATCTCTTTAAACTTAGAAAAATCAATCTCACGAGCATAAGCAGAAGCACCACAAACAATAATTTTAGGCTTAACTATTTTAGCAATTTCCATTACTTTATCATAGTTAATGTAACCATCCATCTCTACACCATAGGTAAAGCTTTGGTAGTTTTTACCTGAAAAGCTTGGTTTTGAACCGTGTGTCAAGTGACCACCATGGCTTAAATCCATCCCTAAAATTTTATCATAAGGCTTAAGCAATGCAGCGTAAACAGCTCCGTTGGCTTGGCTTCCTGAGTGGGGTTGCACATTGGCAAATTTACAATTAAAAAGCTCACAGGCTCTATCAATGGCAATCTGTTCAACAGTATCAGCATGTTCACATCCACCATAGTAACGTTTATATGGGTAACCTTCTGCATATTTATTGGTAAAAACTGAACCCATCGCTTCCATAACAGCAGGGATGGTAAAGTTTTCAGAGGCAATCATCTCTAAATGGTCTGTTTGTCTATCTCTCTCTTGGTTAATGGCTTCAAAAATCTCTGGGTCAAATGTTTCCATTGAGTAACTCATGGGTTTCCTTTGGGTTTAATAATGTCGTATTTATATCAAATTTAATTTAAGAACACCTTGATATTTTTAAATTAAATCTGTTCGGGTGTAAACACGCCGATTCCGAAAATGCAATTCGCATATATGGAATCGACGGCTTTAGCCTCGTTATATTTATGTTCTTTCTGAAATACGTGTTTTACAAGCATTTCCATCAATACAGAACATCCCTTTGCCTTTTTTAGCAGGTTTTAACTCTTCTGCTACTTCGTTCCCACACTTCTTACATTTTTTATCATTTGATACTATAGGAGCTTCCACTTTTGGAGCTTCTGGACGCATTGCAGGAAATAAAATTACATCTCTAATTGTCTGTTGATTGGTCAACATCATAATGAGTCTATCAATTCCAATTCCCTCTCCTGCTGTTGGGGTCATACCGTGGCTAAGTGCTTTAACAAAGTTGGTATCCATGTGCATCGCTTCATCGTCCCCTGTAACCTCTTTTGCTTCAACTTGGGCTTGAAATCTTTTGTATTGGTCAATAGGGTCATTGAGTTCCGAGAATCCATTGGCTAACTCTGCACCTGCTACAAAAAACTCAAAACGCTCTGTTATTTCAGGGTTGGCATCGCTTCTTCTTGCTAATGGAGAGATGTCCACAGGATAATCCGTAATAAATGTTGGATTAATCAGTTTTGGCTCAACATACTCATCAAAAAGCTCTGCTTGAATATAGCCAATTGTCCAGTTTTCATTGTATTTAAGGTTGTTCTCTTTTAAGAAAGCTAACGCTTTATCTCTATCTTGGGCTATCTCTCTTGGAACGCCACCAATATTAACAATAGAGTCAATCCAAGTAACTCGTGCAAATGGTGTGCTAAAATCAACCTCTTTATCGCCATATGGAAGTTTTCTCTCTAATTCTAAGGTATCGAAAAGATAATCAAACAGCTCTTCGGTTATCTTCATTAGTTCAATGTAGGTTTTGTATGCCCAATAGAATTCAATAACGGTAAATTCAGGGTTATGCGTTGCATCAATTCCTTCATTTCTAAAATTTTTACCTATCTCAAATACGGCATCCATACCACCTGTAATGAGTTGTTTTAGGTAAAGCTCTGGTGCAATTCTTAAAAATCTATCCACTCCCAAAGCATTATGGTGTGTGGTAAATGGTTTTGCATTCGCTCCACCTAAAATAGGGTGCATCATAGGGGTTTCAACTTCTAAAAACCCTTTGTCTTCAAAGAACCTTCTAATTCTAGAGACAATTTTAGAACGCATTTTAAACCGTTTGGTTACCTCTGCATCCATAATCATATCGAGGTAGCGTTGTCTGTATTTTATCTCTTGGTCTTGAATTCCATGAAATTTTTCAGGAAGTGGAGAGATGGCTTTTGTTACTAAGTTTACCTCTAAACAGTGCAGTGTAAGTTCGCCTGTTCCTGTGACAAAAGGATACCCTTTTACCTCAATAATATCGCCAACTTCAAAAAGTTTTTTGACAACAGTATTGTAGTAGTTTTCAGGTAAATCATCACGGTTAAAGTAAATTTGCACCAAACCATCTTCATCTTCTATCTTTGCAAAGGCTGCTTTTCCCATGATTCTAATGAACTTTAGACGACCTGTAAGACGATACTCTTTGGTCTTATCTTGTTTCATCTCATCGGTTTCGATGTTATGAACATAAGTACAGTCCGTTAAAAATGTTGCCGAAGGTGTCCCTTTTTTAACTTGGTTTGGGTAAGGGTTAATTCCCTCTTCGCGTAGTTTTTCCGTTTTTTTTATTCGCTCTTGAATATATTGATTGTTAAATATCAAGATTTCTCCTATGTTGTTCTTTTTGTTTATAGTATGGGGGGATAAATTTTTGTGGGGGTATCTATTTGGCTTGACAGGCAGAACAGACACCCGTTATCTTCATAATATGGTTGGTCATTTTAAAGTTGAACTTTTTTGCAATCTCTTCTTGTTGCTTTTCAATGGTCTCATCAAAAAATTCTTCGATTCCACCACATTTCAAACAGACCAAGTGATCATGATGATCTTTAAGTCCAAACTCATATTTTTTTCCTTGAGTTCCAAATGAAATGGAACTTACAATCTCTGCTTCTTCTAATAAAGTAAGTGTTCTATAAACAGTAGCAATTCCAAGTTTTACTTTTGGGTAGCTCATTTTGATAAGATTATAAATGTCTTCAGGAGTAAAGTGTCCATCATTATCATAGATAATTTGTAAAATCAACTCTCTCTGTTTGGTGTATTTGAGGTTTGAAGATTTTAATAATTTTTTAAAGTCTTCTAAAATCTCTTTATATTCTTTTTCTATCCTCATAAGCTTATGCTGTCCTTTTTCTTATTGCGATATGTTATTCTCTTTTGTAGCAGTATCTTTAATCGTACTTGTTAAATTTGTATCTACTGTTGTAGTATTATTTTCCAGAGTTACAGTTTCATTGTTTTCACCATGGATTTTATTTAAAAGTTTTTCTCCAATTATGGACATTGGTGCAAAGACTTGACTTTTTTCTGTGTATTGAGAGAATTTTTCTTTGAAGAAGTCGGCATTGTTGAATCCAAAGATAATAAGTGCAAAGATAAATGCATAACGTGCAATACCCACAAGGTATCCAAAAATTCTACTAAGAATACCTATCTCATCTGAGGTAAACGTTGAAAAGAGTGAGGATACTAGGTTAAATAGAACCCAAATTATAATAAATACAGCTATAAAACCAATGATTTCTTGATATTGAAGCAGTGCCTCTGGTAAAATATTTTGTTTTACGATTAAATCGCCTACCATTTCATTGGTTCGTGCCGCTACAGCAATACCCCCAATAAGCCCAAAAAAGTTAAACAACTCTTTAGAAAAACCATTTACCAAGCCCTTAATCGCAAGAAAAAGAATAACACCAACAATAACCATATCTATAATCTGAAAATCCATATCTACACCAAACCTTAATTTTAGAAAATTTTTAGGGAAATTATAACTAAAATTATTTAAAATTAATGTTCTTTTTTAACTCATCTGGTTTATTTGCATATTGTAAAGCATCTTCTTTGGAAATTAGCCCCTGCTTTCTAAGTTTAATTAGTATTTGTGTCTGTGTTTGCATTCCTGTTTCTCCTTGACCCAATTGCATTTGAGAATAGAGTTGATGCGTTTTGTCTTCACGAATAAGGTTTGAAATAGCATGGTTCGGAATCATTATTTCAGGAGCAGCTACCCTTCCACCACCTATCTTTGGTAAGAGAACCTGTGAAATAACACCCACTAACGAAGAGGCTATCATGGTTCTAATTTGTGATTGTTCGTCTCCTCCAAAAACATCAATAATACGGTTAATTGTTCCTGGTGCTGAATTAGTATGCAGTGTTCCAAAAACCAAGTGACCTGTTTCGGCTGCTGTTAGGGCTGCTTCAATGGTCTCTTTATCTCTCATTTCTCCAATTAATATAATATCTGGGTCTTGACGCATGGCATATTTTAGAGCCATAGAGAAGCTTTTGGTATCGCTACCTTTCTCTCTATGAGAAAAGACACATTTTTTGTTTTGGTGTATAAACTCTACAGGGTCTTCAATGGTAATAACATGCTTGTTTTCTGTGATGTTAATTTCATTTAGCATTGCTGCAAGGGTGGTTGATTTACCTGAACCCGTTGGACCTGTTACTAAAATAAGCCCTTTTTCTCTTTTGATAAGTCGTTTGTAAATATCAGGAGCATTTAAATCGTCAAGAGAGGGAATTTTTGTAGGAATAATACGAAAAGCGGCTGCAATATCGCCAAGGGTCTTATAGTAGTTTGCTCTAAAACGACCAATTCTTGGAAGTAAGAGTGCAAAATCCAGCTCCAGATTCTCTTCAAATGATTTTTTTTGCTTTTCTGTGAGTAGGGCATACGCCATCTCTTCTATATCTTCTCCTGTTAATACAGGAAGATTGACTGCTTTTAATGAACCATCAATACGAATTTGAGGTTCAGCTCTGCTTACAAGGTGTAAGTCAGAAGCCCCATAAGAGACAACGCTTTGGAGTAATTTTTTAATATCAATAGCCATAAGGAGTATCCTAATATATAATTATTTTTTAATCCCTTATTTTAACATTAAAATATTATATTAATCTTATTCTATAATTTTAGGTACAATAAAAAAGTCATTTTCTGCCTTAGGTGCATGAGAAAATATGGATTGTGAAATTTCTACATTTGTATTTGCACGGTCTTCACGTAATGGTGTACCACCAGAAAGGGTAGAAAAAGTAGAGTCCAAGTTATCTGTATCTAACTCTGCAAGATTTTCAACATACGCAAGAATCTCTGTTAGTTGACCTGCGAGTTCTTCTTTTTTATCCTCTTCGATTTTTAACATAGAGAGTTTTTCCAATTTTTCTAATACCGTGTTATCAATAATCACAATTATCCTTTTTATTCCAAATATTTCTATATCTCGCATTATATATTAAAAGAGTTTAAGGTACTATTTTCGATTGAGTATATAAAAATGAATCAAGGATATTAAGAATGAGTGAATTATTAGAAAAAAGTTACGTCCAATCCGAAGAGTTAATAGAGCTTTTAAAAGAGCGAGAAGCAGGTAATGTTGATTTTATTTTGGTTGATGTACGAGAACAGATGGAGTACGACCATGGACATATTAAAGGGGTTGATTTTTTAAAACCAACATCAACTTTTCAATCATGGGGACAAACTTTTTTTGATGAAAATAGAGATAAAACGGTAATTTTTACCTGTAGAACAGACAGCCGTTCAGGTCAAGTTCAACGTGTATTTCAACAAAATGGTATGGCAAAAGTGATTAATCATGCAGGTGGTATTGTCTCCTATCGTGGAGATATTGAGAGAGGTTAAAAAACTATTTAACTTAATTTCATAGTTGAGACCTATTTTAAGCGTATACTTTTATATAAAATTAAAAAGGATATACCTTGAATATGCATACCTATAGACCATTACCCATTGATAACGAGATAAAAGTGAGTTCTAAAAGTTTTATTGTGAGTAAAACAGATGAAAAAGGAAGAATTCTTTATGTTAATGACACTTTTTGTGATGTAACAGGTTATGAAGAGGTAGAGGTATTAGGAAAAGCACATAATATATTGAGACATCCTGATATGCCTGCTGTAATTTTCTTTTTAATGTGGAAACAGATTGAGAGTGGAAATAATATTAGAGCATTAATCAAAAATCTTGCACAATCAGGAGAGTACTATTGGGTCAGTACAGATTTTGAAACACATAATGAAAATAATTCTAAAACCTACATCGCATTTAGAAGAGCCGTTCCTAAAAAAGCAGTTCGTTCAATTGAACCTCTGTATGCACATCTATTAAAAATTGAAAAAATACATGGATTAGAAGCTTCTTTGGTTTATCTTCAAGGCTTTCTACATGAAAAACATTTTACTTTTGAAGAGTACATGGATTCAATTTTAAAACCCAAGGGTTTTATGGCAATTCTTTTTAATGCAATGAAAAACACCTTTGTTAAAGTAGCATAATTCATTAAGTTATAACTTATACGAATATTAAAAGAGTTGTTTAAAGAGCAAAGTAGTATAATCAGCATTTATTTAAATTATAATATGGAGAGTTTGTAATGAATTATATGTATGATTTAGTTGTAATCGGTGGTGGCCCAGGTGGAATAGGTGCTGTAGTTGAAGCTAAAGTTTTAGGTTTAGGTCGTGTATTATTAGTAGAAAAAACAGAGAATCACTCTCATACTATTCGTAAATTTTATAAAGATAAAAAACGAGTAGATAAAGATTGGCAAGGGCAAACTGTTGAGCTTGAAGGAAATGTAAACTTTGTTGATGGAACAAAAGAGAGTACGTTGGACTATTTTGACTATCTGTTAGACGATAAAGTGATTGATAGCCGTTTTAATTGTGAAGTTTTAAAGGTTGAAAAGAGCAATGGAATCTTTTGTGTATCAACTTCTGATGGAGAGTTTCAAGCAGACAATGTAGTTGTCTCTATTGGTCGTATGGGAAAACCCAATAAACCAAGCTATAAAATTCCTGCATCTTTGCGTTCACAAGTAGGCTATAATCTGGATAAATGTGGAAATGGAGAGAAGGTCTTAATTATTGGTGGTGGAGATTCAGCTGTAGAGTATGCTTGTGATTTAAGTGAGACCAACGAGGTTACTTTGACGTATAGAAGAGCTAAGTTGAGCCGTCCAAATCCAACCAATCAAGAGGTAATAAAGAGGTGTGCAGAGAGTAAAAGAGTACAACTGAAATTGGGTATGGATATAAAAGATGTCGTTGGTGAACATGGTAGCCTGTGTGTCAATTTTATAGATGGTACTCATGAGTTGTATGACCGTGCTGTTTATGCTATTGGTGGTACAACACCTAAAGATTTTTTGAAAGCTTGTGGTGTGACTCTTGATGCAAAAGGAGAACCAATTTTTGATGCAAACTACGAGAGTGAAACCAAAGGCTTATACATTGCAGGAGACATTGCATTTGCAAGTGGTGGAAGCATTGCTATTGCTTTGAACCATGGATATAGAATTGTTAATCATATTTTAGGAAAGTAGGTTCGATTTTATCGAACAATAATAAAAAAAGGAAAATATTAATGACAGCAGATGCATTGGTAATGGAACACATGATGAATCCAAAAAATTATGGGAAAATGGAGGATTCAGACAGTGTTGGTATGGGCAAGAATCCACAAAATGGCGAAAAAGTTGCTATCTATTTAAAAGTTAGAGAAGAAGAAGACCCTTTTATTGAAGATATATTATTTCAGGCGATTGGATGTACCACAACAATTGTTGCAGGGTCTCTAATTACAACAGAAGCCAAAGGAATTCATTTTAGCAGAGCAGAAGAGTTGGTTTCTGCTACTTTGGGTATGTTAGAAAATCAAAGCCCCGAAGACGCAGCATGTACAGAAATGGTAGCTTTGGCACTAAAGGCTTCGCTTGATACCTATGCCCAGCGACAAAAAGATAAAGATTTTCCTATGATTTCTTATCATATCAATACTGATTGTACACCGAAAGAGGAGAGTGAAAATGAGAAAACTGTTTAAAGAGATTCATGAAGCATGGTTAGCAACACAATTTACAGGATTTATGTCGCAGACCCAAAGTAGACAAGAGTTGTATGAATTTTCTAATATACTTTTTAAACATTTAACGTGGATAGAGAATGATTTTGTAAAGCAAAAAATAGAGTACAGCTACGATATTAATCAAGTACCTATTCGAGTTGATAAGCTTTCAACGATGATAAGTGATATTATTAGACGTATCGAGCTGATTGAATCGGAATTAGACTCGTGCAAAGATGAACATATTACGTTTAGAATGAGTAGCGATTTAAACTACATGAAATTGGCTCTAGATAAAATTTCTGATGAAGATGTAAGTTCTGCTTTTGATATGAAAAAAGAGTTTCCAAACATTAGTTTAACTCAAGAAGCACAAGACGCTTTGACGCTGTTTTTATTTGAAGAGAGCTATAAAGAGTATGAATTAATTATGGTCTATAACTACTCTAAAGCAAACTCTAATGATGCTTTTTTAAATCGTATTTTTCAAATTTTAATAGATGAGTCTTTTTTCCACCTTAGAAGCTTTGGGCAGATGATGGCACAGATGGGTATTTTGGGTGTTCCTCGAAGTCTTATGGAAGAGGTTTATAAGTTTGATAACTTAGAGCAGTTTTTAAAAGATGGAATCCAAGAAGAGATAGGAGCAAAAGAAGAGTGTAAAAGACTGGCTGCTGCTGTAAGTTCCAGCTCTGAACACTTTGCTTCTTTCTTTAATTTTATTAACAACCAAGAGAATTATCATATCGCT